>Ga0187827_10009684_pt1 | contig 10165 bp, 6 predicted proteins | sample ETNtaG_39_FD_167969 | JGI IMG/M metagenome (GOLD analysis project Ga0187827, IMG submission 167969) | Marine microbial and viral communities from oxygen minimum zone, Eastern Pacific Ocean - ETNP2014_SV_150_PacBio MetaG (Illumina Assembly) | ecosystem: Environmental > Aquatic > Marine > Hypoxic... | reverse complement strand
CGAACGTTGGATAAAGGAGAAATAGTAATGGGGCAACCTACAGATTTAGTAGATGATTTAGGCGTACTGCCTTCACCATATCTAACAGGTTTCTTTGATGAATTGCTTCAATCTTCTTTGCTGATGCCGATTCTCCAAAATGTCAGGGGATGTCCCTATCAGTGCTGTTTTTGTGTTTCGGGAAGCCAGCCATCAAAGCTTCGGAAATTTCCACTTGAGCGGGTTTGCACTGAAATAGATTACCTCAGAGAGAATGCAAAACATAGGATATTGCGCTTTTCTGACGATAATTTCGGGATTTTGCCGGAAGATATGCAAGTTGCTGAATACATTGAAAAATCAAATAGACTTTATAATTATCCAACCGGAATAAAAATATATTTGTCAAAAAAGCTCAACAAAAGATCTCTAAAGATATCAAATACATTGAGAAAGCTTACCTTAATGAACATATCTTTTCAGTCCGTATCGCCTGAGGTGCTGAACAATATAAAGAGACCCCATATTCCTGTGGACAGGGTTGTAGAAAATTTGGAGTTCGCTCGAAAAAACGGTATTGCAACCGGTTCGGAATTAATTTTTGGACTTCCAGGCGAGTCTGTTGCGTCATTCAGAGAGACTGTCGACAAGATTATAGAACTGAGATTTGACTCTATATCTCTTGGTGTGCTCTGGCTTTTAAAAGGAACCAGGATCGGGAATCAGACGATGAGAGATCAATATGGATATAAAGGTATGTTTATGCTTGGAGAAAACGCCATCACCAACATTGATGGACTATTTAGCATTGAATGCGATGAGATTGCAGTTGCTTCAAATAACTATACTTTTGAAGAATGGAAAGACTTTATACAGTTCATGTTTCTTTTTGAATTTGTCATTAATTTTGGGTATGCGCGGGAATTGCTTTTTCATGCCTTGAGCTATGGAATTAAAGCAACAGATTTTTTCAAGGAAATACTCGATAATCCTGAATTATATCCTACTATAAACGCCGCCAGTTTGAAATTCAGAAACAAATACATTGAAAACCTTTTTGAAACGGAAAAGGAATTGATAGATTACGTGAAGAGAAACATGGATACATGGAGCAGAAACAAGGAGTATGTTGTTTCTCTAGGTAAAGCATGGGTGAGGATTGAGCTATATAAAGAACTCTTGTTCAATCCTTTGGGATCCTCTGTTGTTTTGGATGATTTTGTCAATGCTATTGTAAATATTTACAAAGGCGATGATCCTGAGTCCTTTAGACATCTGACGAATCACATAGAGGACCTAAGTAATGGACTTATAATAAATCCACTTGCTGAATACATGGAAAGTATGAGCTTTAAATCGGATTATGATTTAATGGCATGGATAGAGGACGGATGTATCAAACCGTTTTCAGATTATTTCATAAATGGGGGCAAGACCTTTAATCTGAGAATGCGTAACCCTTCTCTCATAAAGCTTCTTAAAGAGAAAGACAGAACCGAGGGAAAGAGGAATTGTTTTAACTTTTTTAGATATACAAATAATTCTCAACGTCGCAGAGTTATTCTGCAATACTGAGCAACATGGCCATACTATCATAAACCTTACTGCAGGATGATACTAATGTATAAACCGGTTCTTATATATTATGATACACTCAATTTTCAAGAAGATACTCTAATGTATTTGAAAAAGAATTTCACTCTCTTTACTTTTAGCGACCCACAGCATGATACAGAGGAGGCACTTCAAAAAGCGGAGGCCTTATTCGCACCTATGGGATTTATGTTTGATAAAAATAAAATAGGTTTATGTACGAATTTACGAGTTATTGCTACGCCTACTACAGCAGAATTACATATAGATTCTGAATATGCCAAAAAAAGAAATATATCTATATGCTCACTAAAAAATCAGAAAGAATTTCTTAGTAAAATCACACCTACAGCAGAACTGACTTGGGGATTGTTACTGGCTGTTACGCGAAGGATACCTTCGGCTTTTGATTCCGTTTGCAAAGGAAACTGGAATGGTCGTGTGTTTGGGGAGCAAACCCCGAGGATGCTGTCTGCAATGACACTTGGGATCATAGGGCTTGGACGACTAGGGTCTATAGTTGCAAGCTATGGCAAAGCTTTTAAAATGAATGTTTTGTACTATGATCCATTCATATCGGATGACGAATATACAAGATGCAATGATCTATATGACCTTGCCGGGAGATGTGATATCATATCCGTTCACGTTCACTTAACGAAGGAAACCGAGGGCCTTATTGGCCATAAGTTCCTGCAATGTATGCCCAAAGGATCATTTATCATCAACACTGCAAGGGGTGGGATAATTGAAGAAGACGCACTTCTTGAGGCTTTACAAACAAAGCATCTGGCCGGTGCCGGACTTGATATGCTGACTGGTGAACATCTTCCTGGATTTAAAGATACGCTAAATGAGCATTCGTTAGTTGAATATGCAAATACTCATGACAATCTGCTTATTACTCCAAAAATTGGAGGATCTACAATAGATGCACGGGAAAAAACAGAAAAGCATATAGTTGATATAATTATTAAGGAACTCAATAAGAGAGAATTGAACACTGATAAAGATTATTCTATGGAATTGCTGAATAAAGATTTAACAGGTACAGATAATTAACTATCTTAAAGCATCATAAATCGAAGTTAAATTGTTTCTCATTTTTTTCAAAAGCGCAATGTGCAAGATGATATTTCTAGTGAGAATGAGAGATAAATTCATTTTTAGTCAATATTAGTCCAAATCTGTTACATCCGTATGATCAGTGTACTATTAAATGTGATAATATTGAGGTTCTTTAAAGGTTCTGCACGGGGAATAATAAAAGCCAGAGGTGGCTCTAAAAGTATTCCTTGCATTTTGTAAAGAATGGAGATAAGGATGAAAGAAATGCTTGAAATATATGGAAAATATAGTATGGGGGGGGTTGCACACCAAAACATACTAACGTATTTTCTGATATTGATGATCAAGAAATAATTGCAGAATACAAAACAACAATTAAAAGAGATCTTGAACGAGCGGGTATTAATATAAATGAGCTCAAAAATTTTAAGGTTCTTGATGTGGGTACTGGTAGACAGGCTATTGCTTTCCATTCTTTAGGAGCTAAAAAAGTATGTCATTATGATATAAGCCCGTATCAAGTAGAGAACCTTAAACGATTTATAGAATCAAATTCACTTCAAAGTAAGATTACGACTGACTGTGCGGACTTGGTTAATATTCAGCTTCCAAAGAATTCATTTAATCTTGTTTATCTACATGGCAATGTCCATCATTTTTCTCATACTGGTATAGGCCTTAAAAATTGTTTGAGTGCAGTAAAAAAAGGAGGTTATTTATGGCTTCATTTTTATAGGTCTGGAACTATTAAACATTTTGTTATTTGTCTTCTCCGAGATTTAATTAGTTTGTTGAATGTAGATCACAGAGAGTATTTTATTAATTCTATAATATTGTTTTCCGATAATCTTTTACCTGATTATTTTACTTCAACGTTAATGGATGATCTTTTTGCTTCATATATTCATTTATATACGCCAAAAAGCTATACTACATTTGTTCAAGATTGTAATTTTGAAATAATATTTTCTTCAAAGCTTGAACCATTAGGGGCGGATGTTGATCATAAATATGCCCACGAAAGTACTATTTTAGCTTGCAAAAAGAATAATGAAAAAGATTTGAATAAATGTAGTATTGATATTCTTTCACCAGAAAGAAGTATAAATCAATTAAATACTGAGATTTATTCGGCAAATAATCACAAGGAAATACTCCAAACAATATATGCATACAACTCACTAAAAGCAATTTTATATACTGACAGTATTCCTAAAAGTTTTATTATGACAGTTGCCTTTAAAGTCTTACGAGTTATAAAAGATTATGGTGTAAATAAAACAAAAAATAATCATAAGCATCTTCAACAAATCTTTAATAATTCGAGAGAAATAATAGAGAAAGAGTTCAAAATTACTTAATTCTGCTTGACCTAACATTGCACCTGACTGCTATTGATCGTAAATGAACATAATTGATAAAACATCGTGGGGAATAATAACGGCAAGAGGCGGGTCGAAAAGCATTCCTCTAAAGAATCTTGTGCCTGTTTGTGGAAGACCGCTTATTGAATACTCAATAAATGCTGCAAAGAAGGCGCAAACTCTAAGTAGGATTATTTGCTCAACAGACTATCCTAAGATTGCTGAGTTTGCAGAGTCATGTGGTGTTGATGTCTTGTATAGACCAGAGAATTTGAGTGGTGATTTAGTGCCTTCAGTGGATGTAATGATATACGTAGCAGAAGAAATAGAAAGGAAAGAAGGCGCTGTGGCTGAAATCCTTATTCTATTACAACCCACTTCACTTTTTGTTACAAGTACCCAAATCGATAAGGCAGTAAATGCTCTGTTGGAAAATCCTGATGCAAACAGTTCTCAAAATGTAGTAAGAGTCCCTCATCAGTTCCATGCGCATAACCAAAGGGTAGTGTATGATGATGGGAATGATATTGCTTTTGTTTACGAGAAAGAAAGAGAAATGGGTTATAGTAAACAAACTAAGCCGGTATATTATACATATGGAAATTTAATTGTTATGCGTACAATATCTCTTATAAAAGAGAGAACAATGTTTGGTCGGCCGAGTATACCTGTTGTTGTCCCTTTGTATACTGCATACGATTTGGATTGCTTGGATGATATTGAAATGGCTGAATTGATGATAAAAAATAATTTAGTTCAGATTGGTTAACAATTTCATTTTAAATAGGGCCATATAATGAGGCGTTTAAAGTTTCTCTATTATGAAAGCCTCAAATACGAGCCTGAAGTAATAAGGCGAATAAAGGAACACTTTGAATTCATGCCGTTATTAGATCCCACACATGATGGAGATGACATTTTGCATGATATTGATGTTTGTTTGGCACCTCTGGGATTTCCCTTTGACAAGAGTAAGATAGATTGTTGTCCTCAATTGAAAATAATTGGGAGTTCCACTCTCAGCATTCCACATATTGATACTGAGTATGCTTTGTCTAAAGGAATAAAAGTATGTTATTTAGGTGACGAACATGATTTCCTTGAAACGATAACACCTACTGCAGAGTTAGCCTGGGGATTGATAATTGCTGTTACAAGAAAAATTCCATGGGCACACAGGGCTGTGTGCAACAGGGAATGGAACGGCCGTTTTTTTGGGAGCCAAACACCACGGATGCTCTCTGCGATGACACTCGGTATTGTTGGTTTAGGCAGGCTTGGTTCTTTGGTTGCTTCATATGGCAGTGCTTTTGGTATGAAAGTCTACTACTATAGCCCTAACTCTGTAAATTCAAATTATGAAAGATGTGAAACGCTGATGGAACTAGCTGAGAAGTCTGACATAGTATCATTACATGCACATTATACACCTGAAACAGAAGGATTAGTGAATAAAGAATTTTTTGAAGCTATGAAACAGGGTTCCTTTATAGTTAACACTGCACGAGGAAAACTAATAGATGAAAAGGCTTTATTGGAAGCATTGGAGAGAGGGGTTATTGGTGGTGCGACACTTGATGTGTTGGCTGATGAGTATGAACCTGATTTCGAATTAAAGCTAAAAGAAAATCCTTTAATAAAATATGCAAATTCGCATGATAATCTGATATTAACTCCACACTGTGGAGGCGCGACTATTGATGCTAGAATAAAAACCCAGGTAAGGACAATTGAGCTTATTATTGAATCAATTGATTTTGTTGAGAAGAAAGCTTGATGAAAATATTGTTTGTTTATCCTGAATTTGAAAAGGGAGGTTTTAAGCCCATGAATATCTCCTTACTTTCAGGGGTCCTTAATAAGGACAAGCACTCGTTACGTCTCTTTGATACCTCAATGTATGAAATTCCAATTAGTGGTAGGGTCAATGATGTATCCGTTGCAGAGGAGCTTTTAATTTATCCTCCTACAGAACTTCCCAGTATTGCTAACAAGAGAATTAATAAAAGATTTGATGTTGCATTTATTGAGACATTGAATGAATACGAACCTGAATTGGTGGCCTTTTCTACGACTACTATTCCTTATGTCATTGTTGAGAATCTGGTAAAAGCTATTGACCTTAAGAATCGTCCCGCCTTGGCGATAGGCGGAATTCACGCCCTTGCTTGCACGAAAGAGGTGGTCGATTCGAGACTGTTTGACTATATATGTATTGGAGAAGGGGAGGAGGCAATTTCTGGTATAGTGGAGCATATTGCAGGAAATAGGGCATCAAAAGATATTCCGAATGTTATCGTAAAAGAAAATGGTGAATATGTACAAAACAAAATATTACCCCTACTTACAAATTTGGATGAATTACCATATTATGATTGGTCTATATATGAAGAGTATCATTTCTGGAGACCATACCAGGGAACAGCGTATAGAATGGGTGATTTTATGTCTTCAAGGGGATGTTCCTATAAGTGTCTTTTTTGTTTCTATGATACCTATTTTGAGTTTTATGAAGATGAAAAGAGAATACGATATTATTCTCCTGAAAGATGTATATCAGAGATGGATGAGTTGACAAAGCGTTATAATCTAACTTTCTGGAAGTTTCACGACTCTGATTTCTTTTTGAGATCAGAAGAGAAGCTTGGAGAACTGTTGGAATTATATAATACTCGAATCGATTTGCCCTTTGTGTGTAATACAAATGCAAATACTGTTACAAATAAGAAGGTGGCGTTGTTTAATAATGCAAATTGTAAAAGCGTGAGCATGGGTGTAGAATCAGGATCAGAAAGAATTAGAAATGAGGTTCTTAATAAAAGGGTAAAAAATGAAAAGATTATAGAATCCATAGCACTACTTAAAGATGCTGGCATAAGGGTGTGTACTTCTAATATGCTTGGATTGCCTGATGAAACTGAAGACGACATACGGGAGACAATCCAATTAAATCGTAACGCTGCTCCTACTCTCGCAGAACCAACTTACTTTTATCCATTCCGAGGAACAAAATTAGGAGATCTATGTTATGAAAAGGGATATGTAAAAGAACATAAAGGAAATTTGCTAAATTTGCGAAATCATTGTGTTATAGAAATGCCTCAAATAAGTTTGGATACATTAAATGGATTGTTTCGAACATTTCCTTTATATATGAATTTACCCAAGTGGCTAGATCCGATTATTAGACTAGCTGAAAATCATGATAATGTGGGAAACAAAGTTTATAGAACATTGCATCAAATAGTACAAAATAAAATAAATGAATGTCTCAATGAAAACCAGTAGAGAGTTTTTAGGAAAACTATGAATATTTTGGGAATTTCTTACAGCCATGAAGCAAGCGCCTGTATATTTATTAACGATTGCTTGACTGCTGCTGCCGCTGAAGAGAGGTTTACTCGTTTAAAAATGGAAATGGGATATCCCAAGAATGCTATAAGATTTTGTCTTGAATTTGCAGGTATTGATGCTAATGACTTAGATCTTGTGGTGATAGCGTCAGAGAATGACCCGCCTGATCAATATATAACGAATAGGATATCGACTTTTTCTGTGGATGATTTTATTCGTGAGCAGAATGAGTACTGGAAACCAAAGCATTTTGAAGGCAAGGATGTTGATTATCTTTCAGTATTTTCTGATAAGATCAAAATGAGGTCTTATGATCTTTCAATATTCTTAAAAGAAAAGATGTCTCTTGCTGACAGGATTAAAAAGTTCAGAGAAATCAGGATAAACACAATCGCTCAGGATTTGAATATCAACAAATCCAAAATCATACATGTCAATCATGAGAAATCACATGCTTTTTATGGACTATATGCCAACCCGGTTAAAGATAAAACGCTTGTATTTACTTGTGAGGGATGGGGGGACTATTCTAACGGCACTGTCAGTATTTATGAAAATAATAGTCTAAAAGAGTTAAGCTATACCAGTCAGAACAGGCTGGGCCACCTATACAAGTTTATTACGCTTCTTCTAGGTATGAAGCCTTCCCAGCACGAATACAAAGTTATGGGGCTTGCGCCCTATGCTAACACTAAGGAAGTTGATAAGGCCTATAGAGTGTTTAAAGACCTGTTTATGATTGACGGACTTAATGTGGGCATTAAGAAATCACCAGATGATTTTTATTTCTGGTTTCGAAAGAATCTTGAAGGATGTCGTTTTGACGGTATAGCTGGGGCTCTTCAGAGAGTGACTGAAGAGACGATGGTAGAATGGGTGCGGCACTGTTGCAGAAAGTTGGATGTCTCAAATGTCGTTATCTCCGGTGGGGTGTCCCAGAACATAAAGTCTTGTCTACTTATAGGAGAATTGGATGAAGTTGAAAATATTTATGTGGCACCATCAAGTGGTGACGGGTCTTTGTCTATTGGCGCATGTTATTATATATTAGATTGTGAATACGAAAAAAGGGGGTGGGATAAGCGAAAGATAGAGCCAATAAGAAATATTTACCTCGGACCGGAATATTCTTCAAGACATATTGATACTGCAATTTCCGATTATGGACTTATTAATAAGTATAAGATAATTGACAATATAGATAACGAATATGTTGTAGACAGTTTACTTAAGGATAAAGTTATAGCTAGGTTTAGCGGAAGAATGGAATTTGGGCAGAGGGCACTTGGAAACCGCTCAATTATAGCGAATCCAAAAAATCCTCGAATGATAAAAAAATTAAATACAGTGATAAAGTTCAGGGATTTCTGGATGCCATTTACTCCGACTATTCTTGCAAAGTTTGAAAACGATTATATAATAAACCCAAAGCATCTTCAGTCATCTTTTATGACTCTAGCCTTTAACACAACAGAGAAGTTTCAGGATAGAGCACCAGCTGCTATCCATCCAGCTGATGACACTGCAAGACCACAAATACTAAAAAGAGAACATAATGCCAGTTATTATGATCTAATAAAATTATTTGTAGAAAAAACAGGAACAGGGGCAATTCTCAACACTTCTATGAACTTGCATGGAGAACCTATGGTCTGCTCACCAGAAGATGCCATTCACACCTTTTTGAATTCCATGATAGATATACTTTTATTTGACCATGTTTTAATAGCAAGAGAGTAAATAGTGTCTGTTTATTAAATAAAATGATTAAGGAATAATATGAAAATCATAAAGCTTATTTGGGCCTTTTATAAAAAGTATCCTCTTTTTCTTATCATAAATGTATTAATGCTCACTTCTGTCTGTTTTATTCAGGTTGTAAGCACTCTATTGATAGCCCCTGTTGTAGATGTTTTCATTAATCCAGAGTTCAAAGACGTTAGTTCAACAACACAAAGGTTGTTTAATTTGTTTAATTTGTTTGGTATTAGCGTAACTAAAATTAATGTTTTAATTCTTTTTTTTCTGTTTAATACTCTACTTAGTGTTTCCATAATAGTCACAAACTGGATAATTGTAAAAACCCAGTACGCTATGGTAAAGTCACTGGCGGGAGAGACATTTAGTGCTTTTTTTAATGCCCGCTGGCATTTTTTCAATACCCAGCGTTATGGTTCAATTCTAAATACATTAACCCGTGAGATAGATGGTGTCAGGAATGCCTTTGTTTCAGTTGGTAGTATGCTTTCAGAGTTTATACGGGCAATGTTTTTTATAGCCGTACCTTTTTACATTTCATGGAAGATCACTTTAATTGCAGTTGTATTAGGATGTTTTTTTGTTTTGCCTTTTATGCTTTTTAATAGAGTAAGTTATAGATTAGGCAAAGGAAGCACTGTGTCATCTAATAAGGTTATGGAACTAATACATGAAAGCCTGGGGGCAGCAAAAGTGATCTTGGGATATGGAAATCATATAAAATATATAAGAAGGTTTAATGAGGTATTTAGTGATCGTTGTAATTTTGAAGCAAAGTCCCATATTTTAAATAGGGCGCTACCAAAGATCTTTGAGCCTTTTGGATGGATGGCTGTTATAATCACAATGTATATATCATCTGAGTATTCTAAACTCACTATAGCAGAGATAGGCATTATAGGCTATGCTTTTTTAAGACTTCTTTCGATGATAGGGGGGTTCACATCAGTTAAACATTCCATCGTGAACTTTTATCCCAGTTATGAACAGGTTACTTATATGAACAGGCTGGCATGTGAAAATATTCAAAAAACAGGTGGTTTTATTTT
>Ga0187827_10009683_pt1 | contig 10166 bp, 10 predicted proteins | sample ETNtaG_39_FD_167969 | JGI IMG/M metagenome (GOLD analysis project Ga0187827, IMG submission 167969) | Marine microbial and viral communities from oxygen minimum zone, Eastern Pacific Ocean - ETNP2014_SV_150_PacBio MetaG (Illumina Assembly) | ecosystem: Environmental > Aquatic > Marine > Hypoxic... | reverse complement strand
CATTTGGTTACAATAGTTCTAACTGTTTTTATATCCTATTGAAATTGTAATTGTCGAAATCAAAGAACACCTCTGAAAGGTCTCTATGTGCCCTCGGGAGTTCCAGGAAGGCTTCGCCGGCGCATATTTCGCGTGTCTGGTGGATTCGATCTACGCTGCGGTAGCTGGCGATCTGCTGATCCGGAGTCCACTTTCTAATATCTTCCCCGTTCGGTAAAGGTGGTTTGAAGTAATGCCTGAGATTGCTCTCCGGATGGCATTTTTAAAACCTCTTCATATATTTTATTTGCGGAGGGGTTTTTTCTCGGTTTGCGGATATCCACTTCCTGGTCCATTTCATACATGAGCTCAGCCATGGGCTGAATGGATTCCGGCGTACCGAACTCGGGCTGTCCACCACCTCCCACGCAACCACCGGGACACGCCATGATTTCTACGAGATGATAAGCAGTTTGATCATCCCGGATACGCTGCAAAATCGTGTTGCCGTGACCGAGATCGTATGCCACAGCGACCTGTAGCGTCTCATCGTCTACTGTGATCTCTGCTTCTCTCAGCGGTTGGACATGGCGTAGCGCGTCAAACTCAATCTGTTGCAACTCTGTCCCTGATCTCAACTCGAAGAATGTTCTCAAGATGGCTTCCATGGTTCCGCCGGATACTTCGGATAAGACGCCGGAACCCGACAGATCATTAAAGGGGGTATCGAACGGCACATCCGAGAGCGTGTGCAAGGCGTAACCGCTGGCTGAGCGTAACAGCCGCGTCAATTCACGTGAGGTAACGACTATATCCACGCCTTCAAGTTCATGCCGCTGTCGCTCATATTTTCCGGCCAGGCAGGGCGTGATCTGAACCACGATCACCTCGGAGGCATCCCGTTCAAGCCGTTCCGAATAATACGTTTTCAGAACACGCCCAAACATTTGTGCCGGCGACCGATTAGCACTCAGATGGGGCAAAAGATCCGGAAATTGATGTTCGACCTGTTTAACCAGGGCAGGACAACTGGATATGATCAACGGCAGGTTTTGCCCTGATTCCATACGGCTGCGTAATTCGAAAGCCGTTTCCAAAGCGAGCAGGTCATGGCCGACGGTGGCGCTGAAAACCATATCAAAACCGATCTGTTTAAGAACATGCACCAGTTTACCGGACACCTCAGATTTGCTGTCCATGCCGAATTCCAAAGCCACCGCAGAATTTACCGATGGTGAGATCACGGCAATCACTATTTTATCATGGTCACCTAATGCGTTAAGGACATCCGACGTATGATCCTGCTCGACAAAAGCCCCTGTCGGGCATACAACGCTACACTGGCCACAAGTGGTGCATTCCGTTTCATTGAGCAGTCTATTTAAGCCGGGTTGTACCTGCTGATGTACGCCTTTTCCGTTCATGCTGATGGCGTAAACCTGCTGCATATCTCCGCAGGCGGAGACACACAGGCCACATTGAATACACGCATTGGCGTTAAAACGAACAGCCGGACTGGAATTATCAATCGGTGCAGACGTGTCGCTTGCGGTAAAGCGCGGATGTCGAATACCGAGTTCATAAGCCAACTGCTGAAACCGTTCATCCCCCGTATAGGGCTCCTTATTATTCAGACAACGCGCCATAAGTAATTCCATCGTCATGCGGCGGGAGTCCAGAATATGTGGTGTATGGGTGGCGACAGAGGTGGGGTGGTTTATTCGGTATGTACAGGCCGCCTGTAAATTGGTCTCATCTTCTACCTCAACCATGCAGAGACGGCATGCACCATTGCTCGGCAGGGTCGGTGAGGCGCATAAAGTCGGAATGGACAGGCCAAGCTGTTTCACGGCCTCCAGTATGGTCGTCCCAGGATCCACCTCGACAGGTTGATCATTTATGGTTATGGAAATCTGTTCGTTTGACGCCATGCCAACCCTTTCAAACATCTTTATAGGCGCTAATGGTTGCGGGTAAGTTGTTCGCGAAGTTCGTTTCCAAAATACCGAATGGCTGTGGAAATACCGTTCGGAACCGCCTGACCGTAACCGCACATGGATGAATCCGAGACATAAGATGCGAGATGATCCAACAATATCAGATCCTGTCCGTGACCGTTGCCGTTGCGAAGGCCCTGCAATAGGCGATGCGCCTGGTCCATGCCTTCACGGCACGGGGTACAGGCGCCACAGGACTCCTGCGCCCCGAACTGCACGTGTCTGTCTAGCCATTCGGTCATAGAAACAGATTGATCCAGAACAGAAATAAGCCCTGTACCCGGCCAGGTATTAAGCCATCGATATGAGGCTTCTGCAAGCGGTGTATCCAGGAGATCTGTAGGAACGACACCGCCTAAATGGCCCCCAATTACTACCGCTTTAATATATTCCTCGGGCGATCCCCCCATGTCACAGACGACCTCTCGTAAGGTCGTCCCTACTTCAACTTCAACCACGCCCGTATTCGTCGTGCCTTCTAGCGTAAATAATCGTGTGGGAGGCGGGCCCTCTTCATCCGTGCCGATCGGCAAGACCGCCAGATGCGCAAACGTCTCGACATTGACCACCAGCGCAGGTCGATCGTTTAGCCGATTGATCCCGGACGGAGGCATGACATGGGGACCGGCGTCACCGGACAGAAAAGAAATTAAAGCGGTTTCTTCACCGGTGATATAACCGGGGGGGCCAACACGAATGATAATGTCGAAATCGACCGCCGTACCTTTTATGCCCTGGCCAAGACAGCGATGACGGCGGGCCTGCGCAATGGCGATCTCAAGCCGGTGTCGTGCAAGGGTATACGATGGATTTAATACTATATATCCGATGCGGGCACCAACTGCCTGCGCGGCGATAATCATCCCTTCTATGACCCGGTGCGGATCGCTTTCCATCAACCATTGGTCTTTAACAGACCCGGGCTCTACTTCCAGAGCATTGCATATAAGAAAAATCTCTTCATCCAGTTCAGCGACGCCAGTCCATCGATCCAATATGGATGTACCAGAGCCTCCGTGGCCATGCACCTGAGCCGTTTCAATCATCGACAGAATATCATCCGCCCGCTGGGCAAGAACGGTTTCAAGCATTCCATAACTGCCGGTTCTGAAGGCATCGTCAATGCGTTCAGGATCTATATGACCGCAACGCCAGGAGATGACGGGCTTCTGGAGGCCGAAAAACGCGATATCCTTAAAGTGGGGCACCCCATCAACCGAATCCCCGTGAACGGGAATCTGACAGAGGGCCATCTCGGAGACCGGCGTTCCTTCCGATAGATGCTGACGTACAATATCCGCCATCACATCCGGTGTGACGCCACCGTATATAACAGAAGGCATACCGTGTTTGCTGACTTTGACCAGTCTTTCGGCGGAAGAGAAACCAAGGCCACCAGAAATACGGACATCTATGTCCATCAGCTGATGTTCTTTAAGATGATCCGACAGGGAAGTCAACAAGGTATCCGGCTCGTCGGAATCTGTACTGCTGGACACGCCGATCGTAACGACACCGGATAGACCTTCCGGGATATATTCACATTGAGCAAGAGATTCTTTGTGCATCAGGTATCACTCGCCGGGTTCTCAGTGTGAAAGCTTACAAGACGGCTGGCCGTACTTAATGGAATATCATGGGTTTCAGCCAGTTGACGGATGTGTTGTATTGAAAGTCCTTCAGTACCATGGGCGACCTGGATGGCTGTCTCAAGAAATAAAGTCTTAGGTGAGACTAAATCGTCCAGTATCGGCTTGCTGAACAGATCATTTAAGTTGGGCATGGTATCTGAAGACAAGACCATGTCCAAATCAAAAAGAAACACGGGTTCATGCCGATCCATGACCATACCGGTCACATAGGGATGATCTGTTCCTGGTGCCGCCTCAACATCAACTTCTTGAAGAATAGACACGTCAGACGTCCTGTTAATGACTAACCCTACAGACGCATTATCCAGATTTACCACAATGATTCGTGTATCCCGTTCACCGGGAGGAATAGAAAAACAGAACTTATGCCGCAGATCAATGATGGCCATGGTGGCGTTCAGGGTTCCGGCACCGGTATGATTGGTCTGTAAGGTAGATTGGGTCAAAACACTACTTGGAGCGACCTGAGACAAAGGGATGCCCATCCGCATATCACCGACAGAAAATGTAATAATATCCATTGAAATGCCCTACTTTTCTTTTCCAACAGGGATATCAAAATCAATCATTTGAATAGGTATATCTGAGACATAAGACTTCAATTCCACCGATTTGAGCTGCCTGAGCCGCCGAACCACTTCCGCGATACGTTGACCGGCCTCCAGAATAATCTGATATTCCGAGTTATCAGGATGCTCACGGTTTAACAGTTCCGCAAAACCGATAATCGCTGTCAAGGGGTTGTTGATTTCATGGCTCAAGGTCAGTCCCGTTTGCAGCGCGGTATCAAGCGCGGTCTTTTTTTCGTTCGGATTGGAAGATGTTCTCCTGGGCTGTTTGCAGGTCGGCATACGCTTGTTACAATGCCTGATACTCCTCCGCCTGCTTAATGGCCAGGGCAAAATGAGGCGGCAACGGCTGAATGCGTTTTACATCCTGTTCATTGAAATTGCCGACGTCCTTATGGGACAGAATTAATATGCCGAGAATCTCATCATGATATTTAATCGGCGCCAACAGGGCGGAGCGAACCCCTGCCTGCTGCAAACGGGATCTGAAATCAGGGGGCAGCGATTTACCTATCACTTCCGGAATGATAATCGCCTCACCATGCTGACAGACTTCCAGCGTATAGGGGGAGTCCGATGCTGCAAAGGTAGCTCCGGAATAAAACGCCTCGTCCGGTATGTCTACGTAAATGTACGTTACCGTCTGTTGTTCCGCATCATATCGAGAGACACCAAAACCCGTATATGAAACGATATGCGGTATCTACCAAATGGCCGTAGGCTTCAAAATACTGCTGAATAGCTTTGGACACTTCTGTCTGATCATCTATCGATAGAATTTGGAGTGACTCATCTTGAGACATGGAAGGTGAATCTGATGGGTTCGCCATAAAAATCGATACAGCGCAAGGGTGAACGCATGGCAAATGGCATCTTATTACACACCAAATGTCCGATGATATGGTCACACAGTGTAGGGCGCAACATCCCTACTGTCAAGTCTTTTTGTTCCTCCATAATTATATAGATAGCTGTCTGTTCAGGGCGCATATAACAGATCAATTATATCCGTTATTATTCGGTGTTCGTACTCTGTGGATAGAAGCATTATCCGGCTTGACAGAACAGACAGCAAATGGCAAATTGAAAATGAAAAACAGCCCATCGTCAAATCTCGCAGGAGTAACCTTGATCATTACTCGGGTATCCGCTCTGGTCTTACGGCTTCCGGATGTGACGGATGTTTGTGATGGTACGCAGGATACGTGCTTGATCAAAATAGAGACGGATGAGGGTCTCATCGGATGGGGCGAAGTCGATTCGTGCCCTACCGTGGTTAAGGCGATCATCGAGGCGCCGCTGTCCAACCAGATTTGTAATGGACTGGCCAATGCTCTGATAGGCGGTGACCCGCTTGCGATAGAGGTGTGTACCGCACAGATGATGGAGGCGGCCAACTACTACGGTCGCACAGGCGTCGGCAGACATGCGATGGCCGGTGTAAATCTGGCGCTCTGGGATATTGCGGGCAAGGCGTATGGGCAACCTGTATATCGCCTGTTAGGAGGGCCCTATGCCAAACGTTTCAGGGCCTATGCCTCCGTCCTCTTCGGTGAGACACCTGCTGAAACCCATGATATCGGTCGTCATCTCGTCGATCAGGGTTTTACAGCCATCAAATTCGGCTGGGGCCCGATGGGGCGGAATGAGAAGCAGGATATCGCTCTGGTCCGGGAAGCACGCCGCGGCGCTGGTGATCATGTCGATGTGTTGATCGATGCCGGCCAGGTCTGGGATTGGAAGACAGCCCTGACCAGGGCGCATCAGTTTGCAGAATATCACCCGTTCTGGATCGAAGAGCCACTGCATCCGGATGATATAGACGGTTATCACGCATTGACGTCAGCAAGCCCGATCCCGATCGCTACCGGTGAAGCGGAAGCCCGGCTGGAGGGTTTTGAACGGCTGGTTGCCGATGGCGGACTCGACTGGGTGCAACCTGACCCGGGGCGGTGCGGTATTTCTACTATGGTCGCCGTGGGCCGTATGGCGCATCATTACCACCGAAAAGTCGTCAACCATAGTTTTAAAAGCGGCATCACCATCGCCGCTTCGCTGCATGGACTTACTGCGGTACCCAATGCATCCATTTTTGAATTCTGCATGTCGGATTCACCGCTACGGCATGAAATCACTCACGAGCATTTTACTATCGACGACAATGGCAACATCGCCGTACCCGAAAGCCCCGGACTGGGGATCGCCATCAACGAAGAAACTATAGAGAAATACCGGGTAGCATGATCTATAGGAGACTAAAATGTCAATTACGAATCCTGTTTTAGGTGCAACTTTGAATCAGATCAGTGTAGATAAGATCAAGGAACAACTCGGCACGCCACCTTCTTCCTGTCAGGTGGTACTGGCAGATCATGTGGTAGCGGTATTTATCTGGCAGGAGTCAGGTCAGGTTAACGACAACCATTGTCACGACTATGATGAATGGTGGATGGTACTGGAGGGTGAAATAGACTGGGTCATCGAAGGCCGAGAAGAACCCGTACAAGCCAAAGCGGGCGATTTCGTCTATGTGCCAGCCCTGACGTTCCATCATATTTTTCCGAAAGGCGGCAAACCGTCTATTCGCCTGGGCGTTGCCCTGCCCGGTCACGGACATCAGCATGAACGTCCGGAGCGCAAAACTAAAATCAATATTGAGTAAAGAGCCGTTCTATGGCCAATAAATTTCATAAATACGACGACCTGCTCGATGAGTCTGGATCTTATCGTGCTGCTGCCGAAAAAGCCCTAATACGATCATTTTACGATAAAGAGCAGGATCTTCTCGATTATTTATATTCCAAATACTATTCCTTTGAATTGGAGACTCGATTCAAAAATCAGCTGCTGTCTGAACTTCATGAGATATATGGTGAAGCGGTAGGATTACATAAGCGGCGTATCCATGCGATTATAGAATCCATCAAACCGCAGGTCGGTGAAAAAGCTCTGGATCTTGCGTGTAATATGGGCGCCGTTGGTTATCATTTGACTAATCGCGGCCTAGCGGTGATGGGGCTGGACGGCAAAACGCTGGGCTTATGTCAAAAACTATGGGCCGATCAACGCATGCCGCTAATCCAGGCTTCCGTCTCCATGTAGAACGCAGCCAGGTCTACTTCAGGCGAGAGGCCTGCGACGGCGTGTAAACGGCGCCAGGCGGCGTTACGAATACGATCCCTAAGGGTAATACCAGGGGGAGGCTGTTCGCCCGTATGGCTGAGCGTGGCTGACGACTACGGCGGCGATTTCGACCTCAGGCAGGTCCAACAGGGCGGCGAAATGCCGTTTACCGAAATCTGATCCTTCTTCACTGAAGAAAACGACACGTAACAAATCATTGGACATGGGACTGACTAGGCATTGAGCGCTTCGCGCACGGCGGTGATGACGTCCACGACATCCTCGTCCGTCAATTTGGCCGACAGAGGCAGCGAAACGGTCCGTTCCGATATGTAAGTGGCGGTGGGAAAATCATTCGTCTGAAAACCAAAGGTCTCCCGGTAATAAGGGTGTTGATGCACGGAGATGAAATGAACGCCCGTGCCGATATTCCTTTCATGCATCCGTTGCAGAAAATCATCTCGGGTGATTTTGAGCCGGTCGATATCGAGCAACAGTGTATATAAATGGCGGGCATGAACGGTATCGGACTCAGGGGGCAGCGGTGTGGTTACGCGTAAGTCCTGAAAGGCTTCATCATAGCGTTGCCATATATGTTCCCGCACTCCCAGATAGCGACCGATCCGTTGAAGCTGATGATATCCGATCGCCGCCTGAATATCCATCATATTGTATTTATACCCCGGATACACCACGGCATAGTGCTTGTAGCCGTCATCGGAATACCGCTGCCAGGCGTCTTTGCTCATGCCGTGCAGACCGTAGATCTGGATTTTCTCCGTCCATTCGTCGTTATTGGTGGTGATCATCCCGCCTTCACCCGTGACGATATTCTTGGTGACATAAAAGCTGAAACCCGTCAGATGTCCGATATTACCGATCTTCTGTCCGTGGTACACCCCTTCGATGGCATGCGCCGCGTCTTCGATCACCAGGAGATCATGCCGATGGGCGATGTCCATAATGGCGTCCATATTGCACGGCCGACCAGCAAAATGGATGGGCAAAATAGCACGCGTTCGCGGGGTAATTTTATCTTCGATCTGGTTGACGTCAATCGTCATATCCGGCAGAGATACATCGACAAAGACCGGTGTAGCGCCGCTATGGAGGATGACATTCACCGACGCGGCAAACGTCATCGGCGTCGTGATAACCTCATCGCCCGGTCCGATCCCGGCAGCGATCAGCCCTAAATGCATACCGGACGTCCACGAGTTAACCGCCAGGGCATGTTTAGAGCCTATGTATTCCCGAAAAGCCTCTTGAAACCGAATGACTTTGGGTCCGGTACCCAACCAGCCCGATTTCATGGAATCGACCACATCATCGATCTCATCCTGCTCGATCATCGGATTGCCGAAGACTAAAAATTGATCACGTTTCTTCATCGAGATAATATAGGTACGGCGCTCTCCTATGGCCAGAAAATTAATGACTATGTGTCCGTGGGCGGCACGGTAAAACGAATAAAGTCAACTATTGATGATATCAGTGCCAATGCCACGGCTTTGATCTCGGCCTGTTGACCTCTCTACCGATTCAGGGGGTCACGCTGGGCGCCACCATACAGAATCTGGGAAACCGTTTAAAATTCGTACAGGATAGCGATCGATTGCCGCTGATCTATAAATTCGGGGTCGCGTATTCGCAGTCGAACAGACTGGATCTGGCTGTCGATTTAAGCAAGCCGATAGACAATCGGTTTCGCGTCAACGCCGCCGGTGAATTCGTCCTGATGAAGACCCTCGCGCTTCGCGGGGGGTACAATTCCTCCAATGAGCTGGATAACGGGTTCACCGGCGGAGCCGGAGTTCGTATTCGTTCGATCTCCATCGACTATGCGTTTGTCCCTTTCGGCGTACTGGGTAATACGCATCGTGTGTCCGCCATGTTTCAGTTTTAACCTGACCCACTTCACCTTCCCTGAGAGGTGGGTTTATTAACAAGGCAGGAAACTGTTGGGGGTTTTGTAAAAATAGAACTTCGGCAACCCCTTCCTGTTCGATATGTTATCTGACTTCTCATTATTTTTTCTTGGATTTGTCTCTAAGAAATGTATTTTTGTAGTAACCAAAGTGCTGGAAAGTTCATCCATAGTATAGTTATTTATGACCATGTGTCACAATAAGGCAACCTCACATAAAGGAAGCCTATTGATGGCAAGACGTAGACTCACAATCGGGTCCCCCGACCTAAGGGCGAGATTTATGAATATGAGTACGCCCATTCCTTCTCCGGAGTGTCGTTGGTACATAATACCCTGAACACATGTGATACGATCAAGGAGTGCTAACGCACCATCCTCCGGAGCCGCTGGACATGAGTCACGCGGCTTTTTTATTTCTGTCACATAAGACCATGACACACCGGAGGTCTAGCACCCAACGTATAATCCTGATTTTCGGGAAGTCCAATTGGATCAAGTTTATTTAGAGCAGTTTCCGAGTGAAGCCAATTTCTGGTATGAAACAAGGGCGGATCAGGTACATCGGTACCATCGAGAAGATCAGGTACACGTGCTGGCAGACCAGGTGTACGGTTTTCTGTCCGAGTTTCTAACCCAGACGCAATGCGAGGTCGTTATATTGTATTTCATCTATCAAAAGACACAGCAGGAAGTCGCCGAAGTTCTGGGCATCTCCCGCCAGGTCGTCAGCCAGCATCTGTTCGGGATTTGCCGCAACGGCAAGCACATTGGCGGCGCGATGAACTACCTGAGTAAGGTGTGTGCACAGCAGGGGATCTATATTCAGCCTGCGCATACCACCTAACCGTTTATGGATGCTTCCCGTGAGTATTTCGCAACGTCTGCCTGAGATATAACCGCTTTATCGTACGACCTC
>Ga0187827_10009679_pt1 | contig 10168 bp, 9 predicted proteins | sample ETNtaG_39_FD_167969 | JGI IMG/M metagenome (GOLD analysis project Ga0187827, IMG submission 167969) | Marine microbial and viral communities from oxygen minimum zone, Eastern Pacific Ocean - ETNP2014_SV_150_PacBio MetaG (Illumina Assembly) | ecosystem: Environmental > Aquatic > Marine > Hypoxic... | reverse complement strand
CATGTTTTCTTGCATTTTTATACCTTCGTATAATGTTAAGTCCTGTCCTACTACACCATAAATGGATCCTAACTGGATAATACTTCCTGCTTTTTTTCTTTTTGCCATTGTTTCAGCTGCAAGCCTAGCCAACCAAGCATACGTATTCATAAAAATATCTACATGGTTACGATATGATTCCAAAGTGATATCCTTAAATGAACTTTTTGCCCAATCTTTAGTTATAGGATAAGAACAATTGATAAATATATCTGGGCAGTTGAATTCATCTAATATTTTTTCAAAAGACTTATCAAGTTTTTCGACTTTTGTACAATCAAAATGTTTGAAAACCAGATCATAACCGCCCTTTTTTATTTCTTTTTCAAAAGCCTGCCCTTTATTATCTAATATATCGAGCACAATTGTTTTTGCACCAGCTGAGGCAAACGCAATAGAAACTTCCCTTCCAATGAGCCCAAGACCACCAATAACAAATGCAACTTTGTTTTTTAATGAAAACTTATTTAAATAACTTTTCATTTTCAAATTCAATTAGCATCTAGCCTGTTAACCGAGTAAATGTTGAATGTTTAATACTACCTTTAAGCAAAGTATCAATATTTTTGTTTTCATTACCCTTATAGATTTTGTGAAATACATTATTAACCTGATTTAGATAATCATCTATAATTTTATCATTATAAGCATATGTTGCTGCAACCACTGTTTTAGCCAAAAACCCTTTATCCATCATCTCTTGCGTAAAATAGGTACTAATCAATAATGAATCGGGGTTTACAAAAGAAAAAGTAGGAATTGAATCTAATCCAGATATTTTTATTTTTACTTTTGATGCTTCTGAAATCTTCATCCATCCATTCTTTATTTTTTTACCAAATTCAACAAGTGTTTTTTGAACTTCATTCTTTTGCATTTTATTAATTGTTGCTAAACCAGCTGTGAAACCTATCCGTTCAGTCCACATAGTTGAACTAATAAATGTATCCTGAGCAACGTCCATTATTTCTCTTTTCCCAATGATTGCAGAAATTGGAAAGCCGTTACCCATAGCCTTTGCAAAAACAGCCAAATCTGGTTTGACCCCTAATGTCAAATGAATACCTCCTAAGTTGTTATGGAAACCAGAAGTGACTTCATCAAAAATAAGAACAGCCCCTATTTCATCGGCCACTTTTCTGATAGTTTCAAGAAATCCTTTCTTTGGAGGGACACCCCTCTGCGGCTCCATCATTATAACGCCAACTTCACTCTTATTACTATCAATTATGCTTTTGAATGAATCAAGATCATTATATTGAAATGGAACACTCGTACCAAGAAGTGATTTCGGAACCCCTTTAGGATCTAATCCAGGCAAAAGTTGTGCATTCAAGTTGCTTTTATCACTCAAATTGGATGCTAAATACCAATCATGCCAACCATGGTAACCACAAAAAGCTATTTTATCTCGACCACTAGCTGCTCTTGCAATTCTTATGGCAATAGCGCAAGCTTCTCCTCCTGTTCTTGAAAACCTAACCATCTCTGACCAGGGATGTAAGGATAATAACTTTTCAGCCAATTGAACTTCTTCATAGGAATTTAAAGTTCCCATGGAGCCATTTATGACAGCATTAATAACTGCTTTATCTACATCATCATCTGCATATCCTAAAGCACAAGAGGATATACCCATTCCTGCGAAATCATAGAATCTATTATCATCTAAATCCCAAATTTCACAACCTTTTGCTTTTTCATAATATGACGGCCACAATTTTGGTAAAAACATTTCGCTTCTTTTTGATAATAATTGGTTACCACCTGGTATAATACTTTTTGCTTTTTCCCAAAGTTCTTGTCCTGAATTATTCATTTATAATTATTCCTTATTTAAAAGATCAATATTTTTCATTATAGATTCTATACAAATCAAGTCTGTTATGTCATCTATTTCAAAGGCTTTCCATTTTGGGACTATGAAAGGCATTGTTCTATCATGATAAAAACTTTTCACTTTTAACAAAACTGCAATATCTGATATGTAAAGTGAACCTTCCTTAAAATATAGTTTTTTCAGATCTTGCCGTCGGTACGATTTTGATAAATCTTTAATATAAGGTTCAATTAATCCATTAACATTAATAGTAACATTAAATACAGGGTGCTTTGTCTCATTTTCACAAACACCAACAATTGAATCTGCAATAAATCTATGTGATTCTAAATTTCTAAGTGCTTCATCAACATCTTGCGATGTAGTCAATGGCGATGTTGGCTCAAGAAGGACTAAATATTGATAGAATAATTCTTCTGAAACGATATATTCAATCGCATGATTAATAACTGAAAAAGTTGTTGACTCATCTTTAGCAAATTCTAAGGGCCTAATAAATGGGACATTTGCTCCAAAGGATTTAGCTATATCCGATATTTTTTCGCTATCAGTTGAGACAATTACATTATCGATATAATTTGATTCTAAAGCAGTTTCTATTGGCCATGCAATCAATGGTTTCCCACAAAGATTTTTTATGTTTTTCCCAGGTAAACCCTTACTTCCTTCCCTAGCTGGTATCAAACAGAGTACAGATTTACCGTTTATCATATTCTTTTCAAAGCTTTTCAACTGCATTTTGGTATTCGGACCACTGTCCCACATCAATCCAGGAATCATCATCAATCGGATAAACTCCCACCCGTTTGCCATCCTCTTTTACATCTTTAATTAATTGGGTAATATGGTATGATTTACCTTTGGGTATAAAGTTCAGTACATCAGGGTTCAAAACATAAAGCCCTGTATTAACGAGGAAGTCATACTCTGGTTTTTCATTAATATTTTGTAGATGCCCATCTCCATTCAATTTGCAAGTTCCATAGGGAATAATATAGTTTTTCATCGAAGCCACTAGAGTAATATCAAAATTATTATCTTGATGAAATTGATATATGTTTAGATAATCCGCATTTACAATGATGTCACAGTTGGTTACAAAAAATGGCTGATCAAGTTTTTCTACAAGAAACTTGAGGCTTCCTGCTGTTCCAAGAGGCTTCTTTTCCTGAATAAAGACCACCGAGTAGTCGGGTGCTATCTCTTCGAAGTAAGCTCTCATAATTTTGCTTTTATAATTAATCGTAATGCGGAAGTCAGTTATTCCATGCGATGTAAACCGTTCAATAATATGTTCAATAATCGGCTTTTCATTAATAGGCACGAGGGGCTTGGGAAGTACTTTAGTAAATGGTTCCATACGCGTACCTTTACCACCGGCCATAATTACAACTGGCACGTCAAGTTTCTTTTTGATGACATCAATATTATCTTTAAATACTTCTTCCCACACTAAAACATCCACAACTTTGTGTTCATTGTCTACTACTGGTATAAGATCAAACTTGTTCTCAAGAAACATCTTTTTTACGTCATCTAGATTGTACTCACTTTGAACAAAATAGGTTGGTTTTTGATTATAAATTCTTTCGATTAAATCGTTAACTTGCATCCCTGATAAAATAGCTCGTCGCAAGTCACCGTCACTCAATGTACCAATTAGATTTTTATTTTTATTAACTACCAGCAGACATTTTACAGAACTACTGACCATTGCTTTCATTGCTTTACGTATATCAATATCGCTTGTTACGATTAGATCTTTCAATTACTTAGACTCCCTTATTTATTAAAGTAGTATTCATGAATGCGTATAATGGTTTAATTTATCTTTAACAATTTTTAAAATCTTTTTACCAGCATTACCCTTTCCATATATATTATTGTATTCCACAGGTGGCCACTTTTTTTGAAAACCTAATTCTAATCCTTTCATTATAAATGTTTCATCGGCCGGTATATCATACACTCCTACATCCTTTTCTCTACCTTCCTGCCGGCTCCCGATATTTAGAACTGGTTTTTTAAAATATGGTGCTTCTATTACACCACTACTAGAATTTCCAATAACAAAAGCACAATCATTTAATGCAGAACAATATAATTCGGAACCGAGATTTTTTTCTAAAAACACGTTAGAATTTGATTCCCACTGCTTAACCACACTCAATATTTTTTCATAACCAGAGTCATTATTTGGATAGGTAATCAGTACATCAAATTTTTTATTAATAATTTTTTGAATGGATATATTCATCAGATCACTTATTGGTTCATTTCCTTTTGTAACTGGGTGAAAGGTCATCAAGGCAAATTTATCTATTTGAATTGTCGAAAATGCTTTTCTTATAGAAATTGGATTTTTTTTGAATTTCATTATTCTATCAATAGCGGTTGAACCTACAAAATGTATATCATCATCTTTTAATATTTCAAATTTCATTAATCGTTTATAAGCACTTTTACAGGTTACAAAGTGTGTCGTCGCAAGGTTTGTAATATTATATCTATAAACATCGTCAACAGCACCCTTAGTAATAACACCTCCCCCAATATGAAATACAGGTAATTCATTAAAATGTGCTGCTAATGCTGCAGCGTAAGCTTCAATTCTATCTCCACAAATAATTATTCCATCAAGATTAGATTTCTTCATCACTTCATTAATCATGTTAACGGAATTAGTAAGCTCAAACGCTTTTTCATCACCATTTTCAGAATAACTGTATATTTTTTCGCCTATAGTAAAACCATCCTTCTCAATCTCGTCAACCGTGTGTCCAAAATTGTTAAGTAGATGAAGACCATTAGGATAAATCAATAATTCAATATCAGGATCAGAATCTAAGAGTTTTAATAGCCCAACAGTTAATCCGTATTCACAACGCCAACCAGTAAAAAATCCAATTCTAATCATCTATAAGAAAGTCTCTAGTAATAACTTTATTCTTAGGAATATTTATTAATGCTTTTTTACCTATTACTTGATCTTTCTCAATTGGTAAAAATCCTGTTCCCGGCCTTTTATAACATATATCTTCATTCTTTATTTTGGAGCCTTTTGATATTTTTCTTTTGGACACTATACTTTTTCTTGCAAACAGCGCAATATCTATTTCTTCTTTAGAAAATAATTTTTCTGCAACACCTAATATTTTTTCGACTTTTCTTATTGATTCAACTAATTTCGAAAATTCTTCAATTGTAGATGATGCCTGGTGATCGGGCCCGGGTAAACTTTTATCCATTGTGACATGTTTTTCGATCATGGTAGCACCTAGAGCAACGGCAGCAATAGCACTTTCATTACCAATAGTGTGGTCTGAAAATCCTACATTGTAATCAAATCTTTTCTTAAGTGCCGGCATTACATTCATATTTACATCATCGTAAGGTGCGGGGTAATTACTTATACAATGTAAAAGGATGATATCCTTTTTAGTGCCCTGTTCCAATAAATTAATAGCTATTTCAATTTCTTCATATGTTGCCATGCCGGTAGAAAGGATTATGGACTTATTATTTTTTGCAATATAATTAATAATGTCTAATGAAAATAATTCACCGGATGGAATCTTGTAGTATTTTAAGTCAACATTTGCATCAAGGAATTTTAAGCTACCCAAATCAAAACAAGAACAAAGGTAATCAACTCCCATATTATTACATTTATTGAATAAAACTTTATGTTGTTCAGGCTTCAATTGGTGTTTCTTGGCCATTTCAATTGGTGATTTACTATTCTCTCTTTCCTTCTGGTAATCAGCTTTAAATGCATCCAATGAATAAGTTTGTTCAGGGTTGCCTAGCTGAAATTTTATAGCATCAACACCAATCTTAGATAATTTATCAATATATTCTAATGCCATATCTAACGAACCATTATGGTTTGGACCAACTTCTGCAATTATATAAGTTTTCATAAATCTTAATTAAAATGAATGGATTGAAATCCCCTTTAGAAAAGTTTTTTCTTCTTTATTATTTGGGAATTTTACTGGCTCGCCAATTACAATATCTAATAGTGCTTTTATATAATTAAAACCAGATATGTGAGTTAGTGGATATCCTCCACCAAATCTTGGGTTAAAATCAATAAAGTATATTTGTCCATTATTATCTTCAATAAAATCAATATCCAGATTGCCCACATGTCGAAATATTCGACTTATTTTTTTTGCTATTCGAGTATATCTTTCGGAATAAACAGATATCGCCTTATCCGTTTCTCCTCCACGCATTAATAATTTTTTCCGCGCAAATGAATGTAAATAATTACCATTCAAATCATTTAAAATATCCATTCCATACTCATTGCCTTCAATGTAATACTGCATCAAATCTCTACCCGGTTGAAACCCTGCCATCTCTTTTTTATTATGAATTATTTTTTGCCCCTTGCTCCCGCTGCCCTTAACCCTTTTTAATATAAGGGGAAAATTGTCATTTTTTTCAATTCCTGAAAAAAAAGTATTCGGCATTTTCACATCATTACTTAAGCAAAATTCATAATTACTCTTTTTATCTAAACACTTCATGACTGTTTCATAATCTGAAATAATTATTTCTATATTATTTTCAGCAAATAATTTCTTGTTTAAAGCTAATATTGGAATTTCATAATCCATCAATGGTATTATTATATTGATTTTTTTTTTGAGGCATTGCTCTAATAAAACATCTATATATTTTTGCTCGTCAACCTCAACCTTTGGCGTTATGAAGTATTTTACAATATCTGACACCCAAAATCCTGCCGTATTAATTGACGTATCATTAACATAAATATTCAAGGGATAGCCCTGATTGATTAGATCCAAAGCAAATTCAAGCATATAGATACGTCTGCCGATATTGGTAAATAAAATATTTAAATTAGTATCCATCAATAAAATTTATCTGTGTATGAACATTTCCATTATCGGCAAATAATAATAAATTTTTGACGACACCTTCAAGGTGCGGTGACAGATTTTGAACATACCCCGCTCTATATGGAGAAAGGACAACATTATTTAATTCATGGAAAGGGTATTCTTTGCAAGGGTATTGCCTTCCACCTTTATCATAAGGATCTGAATACCAGACATCTAAAGCAGCACCTCTAATCTTTTCTTGTAAAAGTGCATTATACAGGTGTTTTTTCTCAATAATTTCAGCTCTTGAAACATTAATTAAATATGTTTTGTTATTTATTAACTCAAATTCTTTCTTTCCCAACATTGAATTTGTATTCTTCGTTAAAGGTAGGGTGATAAATAATACTTCGCTTTCAGATAAAATAGATAATAAATCATTTTTTTCAATTGGGGGGGGGCCACTATTGATTCTTTTATTTTCATTTTTTGATAAAATCAAAAATTTATTGTCAAAGCCAGACAACATCTTCATGATACTTCTTCCCACATGTCCAAAACCAAGGATTCCAATCTTTTTCCCAATAATTGTATCAGAAAGATAATGATTATCTTTATCTTTACCGGAAGGATTAAACCATCTGCCGGATCTCATAAACCTATCATGATGATGTATTTTTTTTATGATTGAAAACATTAATGCAATAGCAAATTCAGCCACATATATTCCATTTGTGTGAGAATTACCAACCATTATATTTTTCTGTTTAAATAAATCTAAATTCAGCTTGTTGACCCCAGCCCCATTATTTTGAAACAATTTTAATTTATTTGCTTGATGAAGGAGGTCGTCTGATATCATATTTCCCAAACAAACATCAACAGATGAAATAAGTCTTAACAACTCTTTTTCTGAATAATTCTCTGGAATAATAATTTCATATTTATCTGACAAATTTTGCATTAAATAATCTTTATCCGATCTATTAAAATGACGTAAAAATAATAATTTCATTTATTTAATTTTATTCTTTACAAAATCATTCATAAGATCAATTCCCATAAAAAACTGTTCCCTGTTTATTACCATTGATAATCGTACGTGGTCATCCCAATTATTTCCAAAGCCTATGCCTGGTGTAACAGCAACATTGTATTCGTTGAGTAGCTGGGTCGCAAATGAATCAGAATCAAGTCCTGTCGACTTTATATTCACAAACGAAAATATCCCACCATCTGGTGATAGAAAGCTTAATTTTGGTTGTTTCGAAAAAACATTCATCATATAATCTACTTTTTCAACAAGCGATTCATTAAAACGCGTTAAACCATACTCTTTTATTTTGAATGCTTTATAAACTCCTTTTTGAATAAAGGTAACCGTATTTGTATTTATATGTTGTTGTAATTTTATGATTTTCCTCACCACTATTTCAGGCGCCGCAAGAAAGCCTATACGCCAGCCTGTCATAGCAAATGCCTTACTATATCCGTTAATTGTAATAACACGATCTTTAATATTATCAATAGATCCGGGACTATAATGAGTTATACTGCCAAAAACTAATTTTTCATATATTTCATCTGAAATCAGATAACAATTAAATTTTTCAATTCTTTTTGTTAATTCTAAAAAATCATTTTTTGATAGCATTTTCCCAGTGGGATTATTGGGTGAGTTAACAATTACAACTTTGGTTTTTTTATTAATTAATCTTGAAAATAAATCCCAGTCGATAGAAAAATCTTCCTTTATTAAATCTATATTATGGATTGTTGCTGTAGGCTCTGCAATTTTTATTTGGGGGACATAGCTAACATAACAGGGTGTAAAATTTATAACTTCATCTTCTGGCTCTAAAACTGACATAAGAGTAAGCATCATTGCTTGTTTAGCACCGGATGTGACAATAATATTTTCCGGTTTAGTTATAATATTATTATCTACTTTAAACTTATCTACAATTGCTTCTCTCAAGCCAAAAAGTCCACTTGGATTAGAATATCGTGTGAAACCATCATTTATCGCCTTGATTGTATCTTTGATTATTATATCCGGTGTTTTAAAAACAGGTTCACCTAAACCAAGGGAAATGATTTGCTCGCCTTTATTGTTTTTTTCCCTTGCAAGTTCTGCGAATTTGAGTGTCAAAGAATCTGTTATTTTCGGGTGTAACTTCATAAGTGTTTAACAATATATTGACTTTGGGCTTTTGTTATGTTTATACTACTTGGCAGACACAAGCTGTTTTCTACCAACTTTTTAGCGTTTTCAATTTTATAATATTGACAATCTTTGTATGGTTTCTGCTCATGATTTAATTTCCATACAGGCCGAGTTTGAATCCCCTTTTCTTCTAATTTTTTCATGAGTTCTTCTCTGTCTTCGCCATAGATACCCGTGTCAATCTGCAATAGATTCATCCAGTGATTGTTATCGGCATAAACTGGAACATCGGCAATGGTGAGACCTTCCACATCATCAAGTGCAGTTTGGTACTGATAAAAAATATCTCGTTTTCTTTTCAGGAAGACTGGCAGTTGCTCCAGCTGTGCCACTCCTAAAGCTGCCTGGATGTTGGTGAGGCGGAAATTGTAGCCAATTTCATCATGGACATATCGGACGGGATCATCCTTTGCTTGAGTGGTAAGATATTTAGCTTTTTCAGCTAATGCTCCATCGTCAGTCAAAATAATCCCACCGCCACCAGTTGTAATGATTTTATTCCCATTAAAAGAAAGACACCCCAACTTCCCAATTGTGCCAGTATGCTTTCCATTAAACTTACCATCATTATAGAAAGTGCCCAGACTTTCACAGGCATCTTCTACAACGGCAATATTTCTTTCATTACATATTTCAATTACTTCATCAAGCAAGCAAGCGTTTCCCCAAACATGGATCGGTAAAATGGCAGAAATCTTTTTATTTGTTGATTTATTATAAGTGCACCCATTCTTAAAAACTGTTTCATTATTAATGAATTCAATCGTTTTTTCTGAATCTATATTATAATAATTATCAGCATCCATAAAAATAGGGGTAGCGTTTCCATAAATAATGGCATTCACAGAAGCGATGAAGGTTAATGTTGGCACAATAACTTCATCTCCTGGCTTAACCCCCGCTAATCGTAAAGAGACTTGGATTGCTGCCGTACCATTGACACACGCAATTGCATATTTTGAACCGGTATATTCTGCAATCTTCTGTTCGAACAGATCAACATATTTTCCAGCGGATGAAACCCACTCTGTATCGATACATTCTTTAACATATTTCCATTCGTTTCTTTGTAGCGACGGGACTGAAAGTGGAATTAAATAATTAGGTATTCGCAAAATTTTTGACCAGTTCCATTGTTTTCAATGCTTTTCCAAGACTCAATCCAGGTTGATCCAATGACCCTGAATCAACCATATTGACAAATGC
>Ga0187827_10009677_pt1 | contig 10169 bp, 10 predicted proteins | sample ETNtaG_39_FD_167969 | JGI IMG/M metagenome (GOLD analysis project Ga0187827, IMG submission 167969) | Marine microbial and viral communities from oxygen minimum zone, Eastern Pacific Ocean - ETNP2014_SV_150_PacBio MetaG (Illumina Assembly) | ecosystem: Environmental > Aquatic > Marine > Hypoxic... | reverse complement strand
TATTACTCATGATAATGGTAGTTAATTATGATTTAAATTAACTAGAATGAGGTGATTTAATGAAATACAAAAATATTTTAGTTGCTGTAGACCTAACGAAGGATTCAAAAGCTATTCTCCAACAAGCATCTTCAATAGCCAACACAAATGATTCAAAAATGTCAGTTGTAAATGTTGTGCCTCGCTTGATACAGTATTATTCTTTTTCTCATTTTGATGAGGGGATATATTTTCAAGAGGTGCAAAATAATGTTATCCAAAATGCCAAAGAACATTTAAATGACCTATTATTTGAATTAGACGCAAAATTTGACAGTACTCATGTAATTATAGGTCCTGTTGCTGAAACAATTCGTTCAGTATCTGAAAAGATTGATGCAGATCTCATAATTATTGGTTCACATGCTAGAGGAGGGATGAGTAAATTCATATTAGGTTCCACAGCTACTTCTCTTCTTGGAGGATTAGAAAAAGATGTTTTGATAATAAATTTAAATAAAAACAAAGAATCTGGTAAAACGAACTCAATCCAAAAATATAAAGATAGGATAGTTTAAATTATTCACCTGAAAGAAAGATAACATATTTCATGAAATTAACTATTAGGTGTTATGCAAAATTTAATAACCTAGGAAAAAAAATATGAGTATGAAAGAAAGAACAAAAATTGGACATCCCGTTGACGTTCAATATTTAATGCACAAAGCGTATGAAAAAGTAGCTCTACTAATAGAGGGTTTGGCTAATGATCTACAAAAAGGTGGCTCACTGGATACCTTTAAAGAGGCTTTTGGATTGTGGGGGAAACATCTACATTACCACGCCCAAATTGAAGATGAGTATATGACAGGACCTATAAAAAATAATATCCCAGCTCGAAATAACGAATTGGAACATATAAACTTACGAGCTGAAGCAGAATCATTTGGTGCATTTTTAAAAGGTGAGGACGAAGTCGTGATGAAAGAAAATCTAGGAATTCTAATAGACTTTGAGGAACAGCAACATCAGGAACTAGAGGCTCATTTAGAAAATGTAGGGAAAATATTAAAGAATGAGATTGGTGAGAATGCTCTATCTACCAGAAAAAGAAGACATTTATTTAGTCAGGTTGTAGCCCTTAGGGTTTGTATGTTTGATCATTTCGATAACGAAGAAACTTTTGTTTTCCCTGTAGTTCGTAAATTTTTAGATGAACAACACCAAATGAAAATGGCCGAATTATTACTTTTTGACAAAGAAAGTGAAAATCCTAGATGGATAATAGATTTACTATATGAGAATCTTGAAGAAGAAGACAAGCAAGAACTGTTAGATTTTGAGAATAAAATAAAAAATTCAAGGTAATAAAATCATGTTCAATGAGATTAGCCGTTATGCAGATATGGTTAATCCATATGTAGTTAAAGAAAGAGATGGTTTCTCATTTATCTCAAATCCCGAAGATTTCGAAAGAGCAATTGAATCCTTAAAAAACCATGTTGATTCAAGAGTGTCTAAAATTGAATTATATTTCGATAACTAATTCTATTAGAACTAAATTTTCCCAATTATTTTTAATCAACAATTATTACTTTACAAATATTTTTTTTTAATTAGTTATTCCTGAATTGATCGTAAATACAAAATTATTGCTTTAATATCTTCATCCTTTAAAGCAGGATTACCTCCATTTGGCGGCATGTCAATTCCCGTTGAATTGTCAGGACTTCCTGTATCACGTCCTTCTTTTATGAAAGTAATAAGCTCATCGTCGGCAAGGCTTTTAATAAAAGCACCCTTTACAAGATCTTTCCCTAGTCCATCAACTCCAGTAGCTTCAGAACCATGACATGCTGAACAACTTTTCTGATAAATTTCCTTCCCTTCTCCAGCGGATTTAACTACTTCTTTTTTAGATTCTTTTGATACTTCAGACGTTTCTGATGAAACTTGATTGGAGTTATTTTCTGAATTCTCTGTGTTCCCACAAGAAATCGCCAAAACTATCAAAGTTACAAGAATGATTATTTTTTTCATTTTACCTTCCTTTTTTTATTGTTGTTTATGGTTTTTTTTATGTATTTTTTCTTGCTTTTTTTCTATATCTATAGACAATATTTCTTCAAAGCTTTTCACATTTAAATTGAACTCAGATGCTTTTGAATTCGCATTTTCTTCTTCAGAAAAAGCTATTATCCCATGGACCATTGGAGTAATAAAAAGACCATCTATGAAAAAAGCCTTATTTGCATTTATCCATTGTTCATTATCAAAACTTTGAATCCAAAATACTTCAACTGATTCTTTATTAATTTGGTGATAAAGTATCATATCTCCAATATCATCAAACTTTCTTATTTTTCCATCTTGTGTTATATACGAAGAGGCATAGCGAGCTTCGCTGATGATCATATTACAATGGTCACAAATATCTACCCCATAAATTATTTCAGGAGGATCTTGAAAATTGATTTCAGATTGGCATCCAAAAAAAATTGTTATCATTGATAAAAAAATTAAATAAACCTTCTTCATAGGTCTCCCCTTCTTTGCATAATAAAGCAGGCTAAAAATACAGGAAAAATTGTAAATAAAAAAAGTATTCCTAATAATATAGGAAGCAACCTTTTTCCATATGACTGAATAGCATAGGTTCCACCAGGTCCAAGTACATCCAAATTACCATTTAATATCAAAATTGACGACATTTTAAATACTTGTAAAGGATTGATTACAGACATATAAAAGAGCTCACTAATTTGTAATTTTAAAACTATCGCTGTTCCCATTAACCCTAGATCAGTAAAAAAAACTAATAATAACCATAAAAATATTGATATTCCTAGAGATGAAACACTTTTGCGAGTAAAAATAGAAATTAAAATACCAAGACTCAAACTTACTAACGAAAGTAAAAAAGATAGTCCAATAAATGAAAAATAATCAGTGATTTGTGGAACTCCGCCTTTATAAGCTATAAGTAATCCGCTAAGACCAAATCCTATAGTCAATGAGCCTAAAAGAGCAAAAGACAATCCTATAAATTTTCCACAAATAATTTCCAATCTATTTACTGGGTGAGATAAGAGATAATGAAGATTCCCTTTTTCTAGTTCTGAGGAAATACTTACAGCACCCAAAGTTAAACCCATGAGAGGAACTATCAAAATGATTAGATTTATAAGACTTGCAGAGGTGCGTGAAAAACTAACTGTACCAAAACTACCCGTACCTGAAAGAGTTAACCAAGCTAACGCTAGTGCCAATCCTCCAAATGAAATGGAAAAAAGTAATAGCCATCTATTTTTAAAAGAATCTCTAAGTTCTTTTTGAGCAATTATATAAATAACTTTTATATCCATAAAATTCATTAATTCAACTTTTCTATTTCAAAATTATTTATTTTTATTTTCTTATCCAAAATTTCTTTTATTGGTTTGATTTTTTCTGTCTTTTCTACACTAAGAACAATTGAATTATGATATTTTTCTACTAAATATCCTTTGTTTGTAAGTATTTTGTAAGCTGAGAGAATATTTTCTTCATCAATAAAAAAACGTATCTTTTCGTCTAAATTAACTATTTTTTCTAGATCAGTTGAATCGTAAACTTTACTCTTTTTCCCTCTTTCTAAAATTAAAACTTTGTCTGAAAGAACTTTAATCTCTTCAACTCTGTGAGAAGAGAAAATCAAGGTTTTACCTCGTTGTTTTAATTTAAAAACTAATGACAAAAAAGAGGATCTTGAGCGTGCATCAAGATTTGCTGTCGGTTCATCTAGAATAACAATTGGTGGATCTGGTAAAAGTGCAATAGCTAAAGCCAACCTCTGTTTCATACCTCCAGATAACTGTCTTATCAATTTATTAGAATGTTCTAGTAAATTCATTTCAATGAGATATTTTTGCGTCTCAGTAAGTGGGATTTTATTTAATTTTGCATAAAACTTTATAGTTTCATTTACAGATAAATCTTCATGTAAATTTAACTCTTGTGGAACAAATCCAATCATACGACGAATTTTTTTGCTGTCACTTTTGACATTGAGATTTCCAATATTTACAGACCCTTGGTGAGAAAGTAATCCAAGAATGCAGTAGAAAATTGTAGTTTTTCCTACACCATTATCTCCCCAGATTGCAACAGATTCACCTGGATTAATTGTAAAATCAAGATCTTTAAATATGGTTATGGATCCAAATTTTTTAGTTAATTTTGTGATCTTAAGTGGTTTTGATAATTTACCATCTAATTCAATAGATTCATTTCTTATAAAAGTAGGAGATAAACGTGGCAAAAAGAAAATTCCTGCAAATGCAAAAATAATCCCACTTGAGGCAATAGCAAAGAGACTTGAAGAATTTACTATTTTCTTAATCGGTATATCTGAAGGAATATAAATTTTCATTAGCGGAGCAGTATCAACCAATTTTGGTTTAGGTCTCACTGTAGGTAATGATTTAGCAGCAAAATCTATACTTTGTGCAGAAGGACTATATAAAAAAAGTCTTAATTCAGGATTTCTATCCATTAGGTTCTCAAATAATTTTTGAGATTTATAAGTCATATCTCCAATGCCATCTTGGTCTTTATCGAATCCTACATAATCACTCCAATAATTCCCTATTCCATCAATACTCCAATAATTATCTTCAAGCCCTCCTCCACCAGCTATTGAAACCTGTTCTTGATTATCCTTGAAACTATTACTTTTAAATTGATTGCGTTTTACAGATGGTGAAAACCTAATCCCTATATCATTGAATGAAATTAAATTCCCCTCAAAAAATTCAGTACTATCTATCTGTCTAGGAGAATTATCAATAGAGACACCTATTCTATTATCCATAATTAGATTATTTGTAATTACTGCATCATCCATATCCTTTAAACCAACACCAAAACCACTAGGACCTTTATTCTGAGAAATATAATTATTTTTTAGCTTAAGATTTCTGCTATACATAAAGAAAGCACCTACTGAGTTATCAACAAGTTGATTCTTTTCAACAATCGCATCATCACAGTACATAAAATGTAATCCATATCGCCCTTCTGAAAAAGTATTGCCTGTAACTAGCAAATGTTCAGAATACCACAATACTACGTCTCTTCCTCGTTTAGCTTTATTTTTTTCGACTATAACGTTATCACTAAACCATATCCTTATAGGATCTCCTCTACGAGGAAGGTCAAGATCTTTTGAAATTATTGTGTTTTCTCTGATAACAGAATTCGAAGCTCTTTTTAGATAAATACCAAATAGTGTTTCTGACAATTCATTCCCTTCTACAATCACACCTGTAGATTCAATAGCAATTCCAGAATTTTCTTCATCTAACACTTTCCCACTATTTTTTACATGAAAACCTTTAAAAACAATATTAGGAGCTGTTAATTTGACTACTGTACCTTTATTTTTTCCATTTATAACTGGTTTATTATGACCAATCAATTCAATGCTTTTATATATATTTATTGGTCCATCATATTCACCTGCATACACATTTAATATGTCTCCATCTTCTGAATTAGAAATAGCTTCTTCCAGATTCGAAAAATTCCCCCTTTGAGAAACTATTAAACCCATGTTTAATTCATCTGCATAAAGATTGTTTGAGGAAACAAAAATTACAGATAATAATAAAGCAAAACAAAACACACTTAATTTTTTTTTGTTGTCTAATAAATTCATAGGCTTCTCATTTATCAATTGGAATACTTTGAAATTTTTTTTGGCAATAAACACTAGCTAAAACCAAAATATCTGCAAAGAAAACCAAATATAATCCAATACCTACACTAGTTATTACGACAAAGTTCGCTATTGCTTTACTCCCCACAAGAGGTGGAGTAAAAGGATCAACAGAGGAGCTAAGAGGTGCTCTAGGATCTAAGTTTTGACCAAAGAGATTGAGCCAATAAAAAAGATCTAACAAGAAAATAATTGGGTAAATTAACATTGGTAAAGTAAATAAAAAAGCCCATTTGTTCTTTATAAATATTGCTAATACGGTTGAAAAAAGCATTAAAGAAATAGCATAAAGACTTATTGATCGTTCAAAAATTGCTCCTTGCTCTAAAGATTTCATTCCAATATAGTGATTTAGGATATCAATTTCTCTAACATCTCCCACTAATTTGTTTACATATAGATGCATATCTAACCCTTTAGGGTATTGAGGTGCTTGTAAGTGTAAATGCCAGTAGGGGAAAAAAATTGACAAAATGATTGATAAGAAAGCAATACCTAAAAGTATTTTTGAAATTTTGTTACTATTACAATCAAATATATTTTTTATTCTAAGCAACATTTTATTCCCCTCCTTATCAATCATAATTTCAGATTCCTAAACTGATATTTTTTATCTCTATAAGAACTAAGTTATTTACCTGGTTCAACAAGTAAGTAACCTGCCATTTCCAGATGTAAAGCTGAACAAAATTCCGTACAGTAATAACTAAAAACACCACTTGTTTTTGCATCAAACTCAAATGTAGTACTCTCTCCAGGTTCGATACTCAAAGTAACGTTATAACCTGACAAAGCAAAACCATGTGTTGCATCATGAGCTCTTTCGACATTTGTAATGTGCCATGTTACATGATCTCCTTTTTTGATTTCCACTCTTTCTGGAGTAAAATGACTACGTATAGCTGTCATGAAAATTTCTACATTATTCCCATCGCGGATAATTCTCTCTTCTCCTAATGCAACAGCATTCTCATCAATAGCTTGATTAGCAGGATTCCATCCAACCTCAGGATAAACATCCCATGGGTTTAGCTTATCTACTTTGACTATCTGAGCATAATGGGGTTCACCTGCTGTTATGGGCATATCGTAGAGCATCTGCATTTTTTCTCCTTTTTCAGAGATATCAATCAGCTGAAAATTTTGAGGTAACAAAGGCCCAACACTAGTAAATCTATCTATTGCCCATTTATTTAATGAAACAAGATATCTTCCATCAGGACTAACTGTATCCCCTTCTGCTACAGCAATGTGACCAACATTATACTGGACAGGAATTTTTGAAACTAAAGTCCAGTCAGGTTCGGAATTTTTTTCACCATTAACCCCTCCTAATGACCATCTAGCAACTGCAGGCTCTAAAAATAAACTTGTATAGGCGTATCCATTATTGTCAAATTGTGTGTGGAGAGGCCCTAGCCCAACTTCAATTTGAGATTCAACTACATCATCAAAACTTAGAATGGGAACTCCATAATCATCTGTTTCATAATCTCCATCCATTGCTTTAGTCATTTTTTCAAAACTATATACAGTAACATGAGGATCTAGTTTTCCAGAAACTACCATATATTCTCCAGTTGGAGATACATCAACTCCGTGAGGACTCTTTGGTTCAGGTGCAAAATAAAGAAGATTCTCAGAAATAGCTGTGTCCAAAGAAATAACTTTGAATCCATTTATTTCTTCTACTTCCCCAGATTCTGCAATTGATACAGCCTTTTCAAGGTTAATAATATGCAAGTAATCCATATCTCTTTGAGAAGCCCCTGCCTCAAAAGGAGGATCACCATTTTCAACACCTCCTGTACTCATTTCAGTATTGAAAGAGTTACAGAATACCCATCCATCACTAGCTAATTTTCCAGCATCACAAATATCTTGCCAATATGGAGGCAGTTCCATAGCGAATGAACTATCTTGATCAATTCTTCCTTTATCCCTATCAAATTTCCAAAAAGTTACCATTCCTCTATAAGCACTAGAATAATTTTCTATTGAAGAATACTCTGTTCCCAGAGGAGCTCCGTATTGTCCACCTTCAATGATCCATTCTGTATTAGGAGTTACCATCGTTCCTCCATGATCATTATTAGAAATCGGGTTTTTTATAATCTGTTTTGTTTCAAAATCTCTTAAATCAATTACAGCAACGCGTGCATTTGCTTTATCGTTAATAAAAAGGTATTGCCCGTCATAGTCTCCATCTGTTTCACTTAAAGCTGGGTGATGAGTATCTCCCCAGCGTAATTCAGTTGAATTAAAATCTCCTTGACTAATTACATCCATTGTATCTTTTGCCCCATACCCCCATCCTTGCCAAGGTTCAGGTGTAAAGACGGCAATAACTTTTAATAATCTCATAGAAGGTAGCCCAATGACCATAACTTGCCCTGAATGTCCACCAGATGCAAACATGAGATACTCATCGTGTTGTCCTGAAGGTACATAAGTCTTGACAGCTGCTTCAATATCCGAAGGGGTGAGTCCTCTCATTTCAGCAATAGTATCAATATCGTTTGAGGAGACAGAAGTTGAAGCGTCACTCGAACAACCTAAAATAATAATCGATATCAGCAACAAGGTCGTTATAGAAAAGTATTTTATATTATAATTTAGAAACTCTTTGAATTTTTTGAATTTAAACAAATTTTGAACAAATAATTTTTCCATTTTTACACCTCAGTGCTAATTCTGATTTATTTAACCGTGTCCTTTTTAAATTTTTTAAATTTTTTAATTTAGACAGTAGTTAAAATCTAATTTTGTCGAATCTGACATGTCAAAAAAAGAGGGTCTTATTATCCAAAGTCAAATTTTCCAACAGATACCTGAACCCCAAAGCCTTAACTTTTAACTACTGCCTTAATAATTAATTCTAACTTTGAACAATTACCCAAAAAAGGTATAAATATACTAAGAAATAATTGACTACATCATATGACTGAAGTTTCTTTTGCCAACCAATTTGAAAGTCTCTCAATCCCGCCAAATGGGAAAAAGTGCAAGTTATCAAAAGGAACAATTTCATGTAATATAGTTTCTGGTATAAGATTTTCTAAATACTCAGTTGGTTCATAATTATTTTTTGTTTCTAATTGTTTTATTAAAAGTTCTGATTGAACTCCGCAAATTTCAGCAAACCTTATAAGACGTTTTAGATTAACTGGACCTACGATTCCCAAATGAATTTGAAAATTTTCAGGATCAATTTTTGAAGTCATATTTTTAGTATCCATAATCCACTGATTAGTTTGTTTTGTATCAGTGGTCCATTGAGTGATAATCGAAGATTTAATATTCTTTTGATTCAACCAATCACATTTTTTTAGCACATTTAAATCTGTTTCAGGATCATCAATATTTCCCTCAGGAAAACCTGCAATATTTATTTCTTCAATACCATATTCTTCTAAAAGACCAGAAGTAAAAACATCCATAGTTTCTTTGTAGGATTCTAAATCTTTCAAATTATCTCTGATTAATCCTGCATGGTTATTTGAGCTACCAGCAATACACAAAAGCTTATTGACCCCTATATTTGTGATTTTTTTAAGATATTTTTCTAATGATGATTTTGTTCCAATGGTTCGCGCAGGGCAATGAGGTACTGGTCTAAAACCTAAATTATTAACTATTTTGCAAGCTTCAACAATTTCAAGTTGATTAGTACTTGGTAGATATGCAATATGCACTTCATCAAAAAGATCTCTAGATAAATTTTTCAATTCATTAGCCTGATTGGTAACTATTTCTATAGAATATTTTTTTTCCATTCACCAACCTCTTTATATTTTCTCAATAATAAAGATATCATATTTTTTCTTCGATTTGATACAACCATAGAAGCCATTATCATGGGTAATAAATAATAAAAATAGATGCAAATTCACCATTGTTTGGCATGGAGTACAATATAAAATATATTATGAATTGAGTTGTTTAAAAAAATAAAAAAGGGTTTATTTTGATAAAAAAACCAACCAAACAAAATTAAGGTTTAGAAAGTTATAAGTCAAAAAGTGGAGTATTTGTAATTGATGCAAATAGAGAAATAACTTTTTGGTCTGAATCTGCTGAAAAGATTTTAGGATTTTCTAAAGAAGAAGTAATAAATTCTAAGTGTTATGTCACATTATGTAAATTTTATGAGTCTAATAATGTTTGCTCCGAAAATTGTCACCCAGTAGCAAATTCAATAAGAAACAGGGTGTCAAACGAATTTGAAGTTATTTGGGCAGACAAAAAAGGTAAAAAAGGAAAGTATAGAGTTAACACTCTCTTTTCTAATTCAGGTAAAAAAAATACAGAAATAGTTCATGTTTTTACAGATATAACTAATGAAGCACCAATAAGCGATTACGTAAACGCTAATGAATTAGAGCTCGAAATTCCCGTTTACGTTGAGAAATTAACTAAAAGAGAAGGGCAA
>Ga0187827_10009673_pt1 | contig 10170 bp, 8 predicted proteins | sample ETNtaG_39_FD_167969 | JGI IMG/M metagenome (GOLD analysis project Ga0187827, IMG submission 167969) | Marine microbial and viral communities from oxygen minimum zone, Eastern Pacific Ocean - ETNP2014_SV_150_PacBio MetaG (Illumina Assembly) | ecosystem: Environmental > Aquatic > Marine > Hypoxic... | reverse complement strand
GATTTTAGTCAAAAGTTGCACATATTGCTGTCAGGTCAATCTCTTGAAGGGGCAAGCAATATAAATAAAGCCGATTTTTGTTTAGAAAGTAATAAAGTAAGTGAAAGAATCTATTCTTGGTTCTTATCGAGTACAGGTAACCCATAATAAACTAATCACCGATTTCCGAAACGTTATAACCGTCACAGCAATATAACACTGTATACCGTCTTGAAGTCTAGGATGGGAGGCGCACCATTAAGCAATGGTATGATTTGTGAGAGTCTATGCCAAGTCTCAGCACGGCGAGAGTATTTGGCTGTAATCTCGCCATTTCGCATAGATAAAGTTCCTGATAAAATCATTAATAAGGATATTAAAAGTAATGTTGCTGGAAGAAAATGAGCATATTCCAGTGACTAGCTCATTAAAAATGTTCAATTCTATTTTAGAAGCGGTTAGCATAAACCATATAGTCAAAATATATTTCAATGAAAAGCATGTTCAATAAGTTTCAATGTAAACTATTTAATGCTCCCGGTAGTAAACGGACTGCATGGTTATTTTTTGTTTGTGGGGTGTCTTTCTGCCTCTTTTTTCAACTTTATCTCGTGATTTCTCCAATGCACATTCGTAATTTACCTATAGAAACGGATGATGCCTATGCTCATATTTTTAAGGGTTTCCAGGCAAAATCCCTTTTTTCTGAAGAGTCTCCTGCGCTTCTTGATCTGAAAAAACAGCTTCAGGAACCTTCCTTTAATCGAGGTACTGCTTTTGCTCGTGCGAAAGCCTATGTGCGAGTTTTTCCTCAATATAACCTCTTACATTCATTTCCTCTAGCGGGGTTATTCAAGGTAGGGTTATCATGGGAAACATCCTACAATCTGCTTTGGGTTTTAGGCTTCAGCTTTACTCTGTTGTCTAGTGCACTTTGGCTTTATGCATCTTTTGGTCCAGGCCCTGCAGGAATTGCTATGTTGTTCCTAAGTTTCATAGTATTTCCAGGTTATAAAATTGCTTTTGCAGATCCATCTCTTATGGCTTTGGGTATTGCTATATTTACCTGGGCAGTGATTGTTAGGTATAATCGGCAAGCATTTTTGTTAGTTCCCCTCTGTGTGCTTTTAATGATATTAATGCATCCAGTGGGGCGGCTTTATGCGGGCTTAACTCTTCTCGTTTATTTGCTTCTATCGTTACGACCGCTCTCCAAAAAAATTTGGCTAAGTTTCATGCTGGGAGTGATAATGATCGCAACTTCTTTTATTCTGCCCTATTTAATCACGTCTGTCGACCTTAAATTTCCTTATTATCCTCCCAGAGTTCAATATACATGGTTCCAAATCTGGATAGCTGGCATTAGGACGGCAATAAGAACTTTGTTTTCGTTTACTAGTGGGATTGGTGGTGGGTTGATTGTAATCTTTACTGCAATCAGTCTGGTAACCCTCAGGCCGGAACGTCGGAAAGTTGTGCTGGTTTTTATTGTAATGTTGGGGATATTTTGTATAGCGAGTCTTCTATATCCCTACCAGGCTGGAGGTGAAATATTGAAACGTACTTGGCCTGCCATGGGTATTCTTATTTTAGGTTGCATTGGTCAGGTAATCTGGGTTTACCTTACCTTTTCATTGTTATGGTTACATAGAATTTTGATAAAAACTAAAGACTTAGAGAAAAGGATGTTTCTCTTTAATAGAAATAATTGGACAATTATACGCTTAATCTGCGGAATTAGCTTGTTGGTCATGACTTTAAACTTTTTTTATGTACAAGGAAAAAGCTATTTAATGGCCAGAAGAGTTTTTAAAACAAAAATGGATTGGACAATCAACGAAAAGCAGCCCGCAATTCTTATAGAACAAGCTCGTCAACGGGATCGTGTTCTATATCAAGACCTTGTTCTTGCCCAATACTACATTATGAATGGTACTGCCAACCTGGGTGCCATTATATGGAATACAGAAGAAGACTATTCGGAAAGACTGAAGCTACTGAATGATAATCGTTTGAGGTTCCTTGTGACTTGGAATCCAATCCTGAAATGTCATGGCAACGAAGGGAACTCGGATGGAAGATTCTTTTTTACTGACAGCAGGCAGCTTAATCTTCAGTTTGATACCCCTGTATCCTTGGATAACATTTCCCTTCGAATTGAAAGCTATAGGCACCCTACTATTGTGCGTGCGCAAGTGATGGGAATTCGTAATGCAAAGAATGAGTTTTTTACTATGCATATCTCAGGTGAAACAACAGTATGGCATCAAGTCTCTTCGGAAAAGATTATGGTGAGTGAATTGATTTTGGAAAGTGATGGTCTGCTGCGGCTTGCAGGTATCAAGCTTTCTCCACTCGAGACTCTCCATTGGCCTTGGGACCAAGGAGTTACACTTAATTGTATTATTGATAATGTCCGGTACCAAAGCATCCGCTTTCTTACGCAAAAGCTTCTGAACGGTTTTCCCTACGCATTGCATGTCCTGAACGATAGTGAGGACGTTGTAGTTACTGAAGTTATTAAGGTAAAATAATTTTTCTGGGATTCTATGATTATTTTGATTAAAGATTGATGATAAATGTACTGTTGATAAATCCACCTGATTACAAGATGATTCAGGGGGCTATTCCCAAAGAACTTGGTAGTGATCGTATGGGGAAATATCCCCCCTTGGGACTGCTATATATCGCTAGCTACGCTCAGACGAGATATCCAGCAATTCTCAATATAAATATTGTGGATGCAATCACTGATAGCCTCACTCATGAGGAAATACACCGAATAATAGAGGAATTTCAACCAGACATTATTGGCATATCAGTTTACACTTTTACGTTAATTGATAGTTTGCAAGTGGCTAGATCAGCAAAAAAGATAATACCACACGTGCCTGTAGTTTTTGGAGGTTTTCATCCTACAATATATCCAAAGGAAACTCTTCTTTGTAGCCCAGATGTTGATATCGTTGTTGCAGGTGAGGCTGAGGAAGCCTTTTCTGCTGTGATCGGCAGGATTCTGAATATGCAATCTTTGGAAGGATTGCCTGGGGTCAGCTTTAAAAAGCTAAATGGTGATATTCATATAGATAAGCAAACTCAGTTTGTCACAGATCTGAATGCGTTGCCTTTTCCTGATCGGAGGATGGTTAATTACAAGCATCATTCCTGTATCCTTGGGGCAACAGGACTGACAACTAACATCCTTTCTTCTCGAGGTTGCCCGTATCGATGTCGATATTGTTATGTTAATATCCGAGAGTACCGTGTGCGATCTCTTGATAACATATTTGCCGAGATTCACAACTGCCTTAGTTTGGATATAAATGAGTTCTTTTTTGTTGATGACTTGTTTAACCTGAGTAAAAGGCGAGTTATCGGCTTTTCTGAAAGAGTCATTGATGAGGGTCTTGATATAAGGTGGAGCTTTCGTGGACGAGTAGATCAGATTGATGATGAAACTTTGGAGAAGGCTAAGAAAGCTGGTTGCACAAGAATCCATTTCGGAATTGAGTCAGGCGTTCCGAAAATACTTAAGAGAGTTGGCAAAGGCACTAATTTGGAGATGGTCAGGAATACGCTTTCTCTCACCAGACAGTTCGGGATTGAGGTTTCTTCCAGCATCATGATCGGACTTCCCGGTGAATCGCCAAGGGAAACAGATGAAACAATCCGTTTTGTTTTGAGCTTATCAACCGATTATATCCAGGCGGCTGTGTTTACACCTTATCCCAAGACCGCATTTTACGAAGAAGGACTACGTTCTTCTTTGTTGCCAAACGATTACTGGAGCGACTTTGCCTTACATCCAGTTGAAAACTTTGAGCCATACATATGGGGAGAGTTTTACACTAAAGATCAATTATTCGATAAATTGCGCGAAATTTACCGCCGTTTTTACCTTCGTCCTCGGTTCATACTTTCATATGTAAAACATTTGACAAGCCTAAAAGCTATTACTAAGCTGGCGAAAAATTTCCAGACTTTTCTCTCACTTATCACAAAAAGAAGGATTAAAGATTGAGCTCAACGCAGTTTTTAGAAGACTCAAATAATGTTTTCGTTATATTACCATGTTACAACGAGGAAGAGAGTCTGGAAAGACTTTTGGCTCGTTTTAAACGTCTATGTAAGATTAGTAATCGCTCTTTTTATTTTGTTGTTGTCAATGATGGGAGCACTGATCACACTCTTTATGTAGCTCAGACTTTTAAAAAGGAAATGCCTATTCATATAATTAACTTTGAGAATAATCAAGGAGTGGCAACCACATTCAACACAGGTTTTGCATATGTGATTGAAAAGGCGTCTGACGATGATATCATCATAACTATTGATTCCGATAATACGATGAGTCCTTACGTAATTATAGATATACTTGAAGAGATGAAAAAGTCTGATGTTGTTATTGCATCTCGCTTTATTAAGGGAGGCCGGATGGTAGGTGCAGGTTATCGTGCTATCTTAAGTTATGTTGCTTCATGGCTAATGCGATGGCGAGTTGGGATACCCAATGTAACTGACTACTCCATCTTTTATCGTGGATACAGGGCAAAAACAATACGAACGGTTTTCAATTGTTATAATGGCAAGCTTGTCGATGGTAAGGGTTTTGCAGGTATGGCTAATCTATTGATAAGGATAAATCGGGCAAATCAGAATCTATTTTTCTCAGAGGTTCCTTTGGTGTTACGTTATGATCTCAAGGAAGGAGGTTCATCTATTAAAATACTTCAAACCATCTGGGGATATTTGAAGATGTCTTTTACCTTCTCAAATACTAATGACACATAGTATTTGTTATTATGAAGATTGCAATTATATCCGATAATGACCTGATTTGGTCGTTGCCCACTTGGGAACGTGTTTTACTGACATTAAAGAAAAACAAGTATGTGGTGACAGGTTTTTGGACGTGTCCTCCTAAATTAGCAAATATAAAGGATTGGAAGATACCATTCTATTATTTACATACTTTTGGATTTGGGAATTTTTTTAAGTTGAGTTTGTTTACCATTTTGGCAACCTTAACGAGGTGGTTTAGCATAGTATATGGCCACCGTGTTTTAAATTTTAAGGGATTGTGCGCACAGTCGAGAATTCCATTTTATGTCTGCCAAGGACCAAATGACCCATTATTCTATTGCTGGGTTCAAGATCAAGAAGTAGATGTGGTCATAATTATGTGCAGTTACATCCTGAAAGATAAAACAATTTCTTCGCCAAAACTTGGAATCATCAACAAACACGCAGCACTTTTGCCTGCAAACAAGGGATTGTTTCCATATTTCTGGGCAAGGCTGAAAAATCAAAAACAGGGTGTTTCCTTCCATATGGTTGTTCGGAAGATCGATGGCGGTAAGGTTTTAGCCCAGGAATACGTCCCATCTTATCATACGCAAAGTATGATTGATTTTTATTTCTATGTCTATAGACAGCGATATGCCGATATGCTTATTGAGTCACTGAACAGACTATCGAGTGGTCAACACATTGATCAGTCACATAACTACCCTGCATCCTATCATGGACTCCCAACACAAGATGATTACATAAAATTTAGAAAACAAGGCGGCAAAATAATTCGATGGCGAGATGTGCTAATAGCTCTAAAACTTTGAGGATTTCAATATGACATGCTCTGCTCCCATTGCGTTTAATATTAATTTTGATTCGCTGGCTGAAAACTATGGTTTTCCCAAGGATTTTAGTGACCCATCTTTTCTGGGAGTATGTGACCGTATCATGAATTTGGCGCAACGTTACGACGTAAAACTATCATTATATGTAATTGGTCGTGATCTGGAAAACCCCGAAGCCTTTGCCCGCGTAAGAGAGTTGGCTCAGGAAGGCCACGAAGTAGGCAATCACAGTTGGTCTCATCCGCTGAACTTGGGAGCATTGACTTCAGAATCAATCGATGAGGAAATTCGGAGAAGTCACGATCTTATTCTGAAATGTATTGGGACTCCTCCCGTTGGGTTTAGCGCTCCTGGTTGGTCTACTTCCCGAGGAGTTGTCTCAGCGCTTATTGACCTCGATTATGTATACGATACCAGCCTATTTCCTTCCTTTTATTATTATCCCATGGTGGCAAAGGTAGCTTTCAATTGTTTGAGAGACCCGGCACGGTTCTGGAAAGCCTTGCATCGTAATGATTATCTATATCCTTTTACTTGCACCATTGGCCCACATTTTGTAGATAGGCACTTCAGAAAGGTTAATGCTACACAAAGACATCATCGCCTATTAATCTTTCCTTTGCCAACAAGGAACCGTTTTTCACCTGCCTGTTGGCATACTATTGGTTTCATTTTTGGCTGGGAATATGCTAAAAATTTAGTTTTCTGGATGCTTAACCATAAAGATGGTTTTTACTATCTTTTGCATCCTGCAGATTTTTTTGGTGCTGAAGAGTGCGATTCTAGTTTTAACCATTTCGAAGAGCGTATGAACGTATCTCTTTCAGAGAAACTAAGGCGGGCGGAGGAAATGTTTGACCTGATTACAGCATCGGGCAGACCGGTAGTTACTATGGGTGAGTTGGCCGAATATTATTACAGGCGGACTGCCAATATTACTTGCTTTGACTCAGAAAACAAAGCTCAATAATCTATATGGTATATACTATTCATATTGTAGCGGCAACTAGACCTAATTTCATGAAAGTTGCACCAGTTTATCATGAACTTATGTATCAACCATGGTGCAAAGTCTTGCTTGTACATACTGATCAGCATTATGATTATAATATGTCACAGGCATTTTTTAAGGATTTAGGTCTACCTGAACCAGATATTTGTCTAGGGGTTGGATCAGGAACCCATGCAGAGCAAACTGCTGGTGTTATGGTTGCCTATGAGAGAATACTGCTTGACCAACTTCCTGACTGTATCATTGTTGTTGGTGATGTTAACTCAACAATGGCTTGTACGCTTGTTGCTAAAAAGTTGAATCTCATGGTAGCTCACCTTGAGGCAGGTTTGCGGAGTTTCGACCGGCAAATGCCAGAAGAAATAAACCGACTCGTTACTGACTCGTTATCAGATTTACTTTGGATACACTCAGAGGATGCTAATCAAAACCTTCTGCGTGAGGGGATCCCTGAGGAGCGTATTAAGTTGGTGGGAAATATTATGATTGATTCATTTGAGAGACTAAGGGGCAAGATCGAAGCGTCCCGCTATTGGCAAACTATTGGATTTCTTCCCAAAAACTATGGTGTTGTTACTCTGCATAGGCCAACAAATGTTGATTGTAAAAAACGTCTTTCTCGTATAGTTGAAGTGCTTGTACATCTAAGCTCACAAACTAAGTTGGTTCTTCCACTGCACCCCCGTACGCGTAAACAACTAGAGCAATTTCAACTATTTGACCAAATTTCATCTCAAAAGCAAATTGTACTATCCGAGCCTCTTAGCTACATTCAATTTATGAGCTTGGTCACAAATGCCCTATTTGTTATAACTGATTCTGGAGGACTACAAGAAGAAACAACCTACTTGGGAGTTAACTGCCTGACACTTCGTGAAACTACTGAGCGGCCAATAACCATTGACCAAGGAACCAATAGCCTTGTCAAATTGCGGCATTTAATCGATAGCGTAGAACGGATAATTGCCGGAGATTACTCTAAAGGAACAATACCCTATTTATGGGATGGGAAAACCGCTATGCGTGTGGCAAAAAGTCTCTATTCGTCTTTGTTAAATCTTAATGGTAATTGGGTGCACGCCTCACATTACATTAAAAAGTGAATTCAACGAGCAAGTGCAACACACGAATTAAAGACCTCTAGTGGAGTTTTGTAATTAAGACATTTACGAGGTCTGGTATTTAAATGATATTCGATACAAGCAATTTCTTGAAAACTTAGTTTAGCAAAATCAGTCTTCTTAGGCAAGAAACGCCTGACAAGACCTATTGAAATGTAAGATGAGGCGTACACCCTAGTTATTTCAAATAAATAAAGGATATTTCTATGGAAACCATTCTTGTTACAGGCGGTGCAGGAGCAATCGGAGGAAAGTTATCAAACAAGCTTTTGAAACTAGGCTACAGAGTTGTAGTAATTGATGATTTGTCATCTGGCACAGAAGCTTCATTGGAAGAGAACATCATTTTCATAAATGGGACAATTTGTAATGATGTAGATCTAAATAATGCATTTTCGTATAAAATCGATTACGTTTTTCATCTGGCAGCACTTTTTGCTAATCAAAATTCAGTTGAACATCCTGAAAAGGATTTACATACTAATGGGCATGGAACATTAAATGTTTTAAGGTACTCCACTAAATACAAAGTAAAAAAACTATTATATGTCTCCTCATCCTGTGTATATACAAACCAAAAAAAAATGGATGAAAATGCTGCACTCTCTGCGTTCGATACACCGTATGCAAGCACAAAATACCTTGGTGAAATGTACTGCCACATTTGGTCAAAACATTACAAACAGGACATCATCATAGTGAGATTGTTCAATTCTTATGGACCAGGTGAATACTTTGGTAAATATAGATGTGTGATTCCGAATTTTTTCCATCTGGCTATGAACAATAAACCTCTTGAAATTACTGGTACAGGTGAAGAAATCAGGGATTTTAATTATGTTGATGATACGTTACAAGGAATTATGAAGGCTATGTTTTCTCCAACAAAGCCTTGCGATGTCTTTAATCTAGCCAGTGGAAAAGGCACGAAGATCATAGATCTTGCCCTGATGATCAATGAAATTACTGGAAATGATAATGGGATAAAATTCTGTCCAAGGAGGGATTGGGATTCCGTGAGCAAAAGAATAGGAGTTATCAATAAGGCCGTTAAAACCTTAAAATATTCTCCGAAAACCGAACTTCGAGATGGTTTAATGCAAACATACGGGTGGTTCAAGAATCTATGAGTTGTATGCAGTGTCTTCTTTTGCAATACTTTGGTCAATTATTCTCAACCAACTTAACAAAGATATTTTTCATGCCATTTCCGCCGAAGGGAGATATCTTACATATTGTGCTTATAAGTAACTGTAAATATAAAAGAGTTCACACAATTGTTACCGAAATGACAAATAAAAAACTGTCAGGGCCATTGTTTTGTGGAAAGTGAAGAAAGATATAATATGAAGATATGGAACGTATGGGATCATGGACGTTGGGCTTTTGTAAAACGAGTAACCTTTGATTACATGACCAACTACTTTATGGAGAGCATTTTATCTTGTGTTTCCGTAGAGAATAAAAATGTACTTGAGCTTGGTGCAGGTACAGGTCGCCTGGGTTATTTAGCTTTAGCAAATAAGGCTAAGAAAATAACGCTTATAGATTCCTCTCAAAAAGCTATTAAACTTTCCCAGCAATTATTTCAAACTGTAGCCCCTAATCGCTTTTCCATTATCTATTCAGATTTGTTTGGTTATTCGCCAGATGAAAAATACGATCTTGTATTTTCAGCAGGACTTATTGAACATTTTAAAGGAAAAGAGCGTTTACGGATTATCCAAAAACATGTTGAACTCACTTCTCAGGATTGTTTAATCATTCACCCTGCAGATACTTTATATGCTAAGTTTTTCGATAATAATCCATTATCATGGATGCTGTATGGATACCAGAAGTCATTTTCCGATCAAGAAATAAATTCGTACTTGAAGAATATACAGCCAGAAATAAGTTTTATTCATAAAAGATTCTATCCATTTTATACGGTTCCTTTTCTACATAACAAGGAATGGATAAATAAATACCTAGACAATAAGTTTTGTGGGAAGCTTGGAGGTGTTATCATCACCCACATTAAAGTAAAAAATTAAAATATGACGAGAGTGGAATTAACAATTTAAAGGCTTATTGCTATAGCTTACTGATAAAATATATTATGAGAAATTTAACTGCTTCATCAATTTATCAAAAGGGAAACTCTTGCTGTGGTTGTTTGTGGGTAGGGCGGATTAACAGCTTGTATCTTATTGATAGACAAAAATGGATCGATATAATTTTGTAATAAATTTAGATAATTCCCGATTGCTGGAGGACTTTTTTTAGAAACAAGGGCAATAATAAGCAGTGGTTCTTCTGAAAAAGGCATTCTATGAGAAAAAGTACATTTAGTAATATTAACTGTGATGAATGGTTATCTTTGGGTAAAATTAGTTTTAAAACCAAAGTGTTTTACTTGTTGCGTAATTGGGTAAAT
>Ga0187827_10009672_pt1 | contig 10173 bp, 11 predicted proteins | sample ETNtaG_39_FD_167969 | JGI IMG/M metagenome (GOLD analysis project Ga0187827, IMG submission 167969) | Marine microbial and viral communities from oxygen minimum zone, Eastern Pacific Ocean - ETNP2014_SV_150_PacBio MetaG (Illumina Assembly) | ecosystem: Environmental > Aquatic > Marine > Hypoxic... | reverse complement strand
TATGCAGAAGCAGAGCGCCACTATTTGGAAGCCCTGCGGTACTTTCCTGGAGAGGGGAATGCTCATAGTGCGAATATCCGTACAAATTTGGGCGCACTCTATAAAAGTATGTGAGACCTAACTCGAGCGGAAAAAGTTTATCGCCAGGTCTTGAAAGTTCAGCCCCAAAATGCTGGTGCAAACAACAATATGGCGAACTTCTACAAAGCACGTGGCCAACTCGACAGCGCTCTTGTAGCCTATCAAACAGCACTTAAAACAGATTCGACCCAGGTCCAAGCCCACTTCAACATTTCAGATTTGTACATAAAAAAAGGGCATCCTGAAAATGCCCTGCGTCATGCAGAAATAGCCGTTCAATTGCAGCCCACAGACCCTCGCCTGCTCTGGAATCTCGGCCTGGTATTGGAATCTAACCAGCGATTTGGAGATGCAGAAAAAGCTTACTTACAAACCCTTGTTCACGACCCTGAATATGCACAGGCCTACTTTAACCTGGGCAATCTCCTTTTTGAGCAGGAATCTTATGCACGCGCCAAACTCGCCTTTCAAGCCTTTATTGAACTCTGGACAGAAGAATCTCGCTTTAAAGATTTTGCGCAAGACCGTCTGAATCAGTGCAATAACAAACTTGCAGCTCAAAAATAAAAAAAGGGGAAAGCATAAGTGCTCTCCCCTTTTGATACCAAAATAATATGCCTATTAACGCAGGCTTCTAAACGAATCAAAACGCCGCGACTTCTGATCCTGGTATTCTACCACCACCATAGACAAAACACCCAACACCACAATAGAAACACCAAGAAATGGAATAAACCAAAAGCCCATAACACACCTCGCACGCAGCACAACATTTAAGTGTGATCCTTTAGTTTATTATCGGCGTCAAGTCAGAAAACTTTCGTCAAATCTGTCTTCTACACCTCTTTTTTATTTTAAAAATACGCCAAATATCCCCTCATGAACACATTTTGAGAAAAATTGGTTGTGCAAATGCCTGTAGATTGTTAGATTATGAGGTCTCAATAAAAATGAAATCGATGTAAGGAGGAGAAACTCTTGCCCAAACTGGCATCTTCAAAAAAACGTATGCGGCAGGCACAAAAAGCCCAACTTCGCAATAAAGGCGTTCGTTCGCTGTTGCGCACCACCCTCAAAACGGTTCTGTCAACCTCCAGTAAAACAGAGGGAGAGGCGCTCCTAAACAATGCGCAGTCGGTTATTGATAGAACAGTCAAAAAAGGTGTTATTCATCCCAATGCGGCAGCGCGCTACAAATCGAGGCTTACTCGCCATGTAGCCACGCTTGAAGCATAGTAAATTCAACATGAAAAAAGCCCGGTATCTTACACAGATACCGGGCTTTTTTTGTTTTTTCTGTCAACCGAACAAAAAAGCGCCCAAATAGCGTTCGCCCGTATCACACAACACCGTCACCACCTTTTGCTCGGGCATCATCTCAGAAGCTACAGCAACCGCCGCATGCACTGCAGCACCTGAAGAAATGCCAACAAGCAACCCCTCCTCGCGTGCCAAACGCCTCGACATCCTGCGCGCTTCCGAATTAGATACAGCAATCACCCGATCTAAAATCTCGGTATTGAGCACGGCAGGAATCATACCAGCACCCAACCCATCAATCTCTGTAGGCCCAGGTTCTCCACCCGACAGCACCGCAGAATCCTTCGGTTCAACACCAACAACCACGACATCGGCTCGCTCATCCTTAAATGCTTCCCCAACACCAGTTATTGTTCCGCCGGTTCCTACACCCGCAACAAAAGCATCGGGAACACCCTTCATCTGTACCATAATCTCACGCCCGGTCGTTCGACGATGAATTTCTGGATTGGCCGGGTTTTCAAACTGAACAGGCGTGAAACAGTCCCCCTGTTCATCTTTGAGGGCAAGTGCTTTATCAATCGAGCCTCGCATGCCTTCATGTGCTGGCGTAAGCACAACTTCTGCACCAAATGCTTTCAACAACCGGGTGCGCTCGTCACTCACACCTTCGGGCATTGTAATAATAAGTCGATATCCTTTTACAGCCGCAACCATTGCCAAACCAATTCCGGTATTGCCACTAGTAGACTCAACAATTGTCATGCCCGGCTTGAGTTGCCCATCTTCTTCGGCAGCCTCAACCATAGCCAATGCCGTGCGATCTTTCACGCTCCCAGCCGGATTAAAAAACTCCAACTTTGCCCAAATTTCTGCACCACCAGAAGGGCACACGCGATTCAACCGTACTAAAGGCGTGGCACCCACCAGATCCAGAATCGTATTTCCAACTCTTAAACTATCCATATCAAATCCGAAAAGTAACTGGCATATGACGTGCCTGATATTTGCGGCACAAATCTGCAAACGTAACCGATGCCAAAACGTCATTAATAGCAGCTTCGGTCGCCTCCCAAACCTCTTTGAGGACATCTGTGCCCTCATCCTTCAACTTGCGATCGTCGCTCTTACCAAGCAAATTGACCGGTCCTTCAAGAGCAGCCAAAACCTCACCCACAGTCAGTTCATCAGTACGCTTCAACAACAAATGTCCACCTTTGGGGCCACGAATACTGTGCACCATTCCCGCTTTTCGCAGAAGGTTTAACAATTGCACCAAATAGGCTTCAGGGATATTTTGTCGCGCAGCGATATCGGCACGCAAAATAGGCCCCTGCCCATCGTGCAGTGCCAAATCTAACACCGCACGCAACCCATAGTCACCTTTGGCAGAAATATGCATCATAAATAAATCGACCCCTTAAACAAATATCCAGTGGCTCTCCACCGATCTTGAAAGATGGGGGCATCATTTACAATTTATCAGACGAACACCCACCCGCTATGGCAGGCACAATCGTGACCTGGTCACCATCTTTTACCCCAGTATCAGGACCATCAAGAAAGCGAATGTCTTCTTCATTTACATACACATTTACAAACCGACGAATGGCACCCGACTCATCTACCATGCGCTCTTTAATACCTGCGTGTTGTGCTTCAAGATTGTCAATTACTTCACCAACTGTACCGCCTTCAACCGCTACTTCTGCCTGGTCGCCAGTAAATTTGCGAAGGGGTGTCGGAATGCGAACGGTTACAGCCATTGTATGCCTCCTCAATATTTAGGTCAAATTATCCAGCTGTCAGAAACTAACAACCAAAATCCAACGATTAATTTTTAAATCACAGGTGGCCGCCAAACAGCAACCTGAGCCAATCGATCTGTCAAGCGTGCCGAATCGGGTATATAACCTGCAAACCCACCGGGCATGCGTTTGCGTAATTCAGCATCATAGTCTTCAAGAACATCACGCTGGGAACTTGCCGCGCTTATCAAGTCGCCGGCCAATTCACCACTAACGACAGCAGAGGCGATGCCTGCGCCACTAAATGGCTCAGAAAATCCACCAGCATCTCCGGTCAACACAATTTGTTCAACACGTGCCGAATCAAGAGGACCATTGATTGGCAAAAGCCCACCAGTACAACTCAAAACACCGTCAAAAACACGTCCATCAGCAATCTGACGCGCCAAAAATTGGTTCAGCAAAGATTTCAATTGTCTCGCACAATTCCTCGGAACGCCAATACCTACACGAGCAGTGCGCCCACAAGGTACAAACCAGGCAATATTGCCGGCCAATTGGTGAAATTCCAACCAGGCATCCGGTGTGCGCATTCCCACTTCATATTGCAAAGTAGCCAGAAAATGCTGGTTTGCCAAACCGATCGAACGTCCAATGACCGAAGAAGGCCCATCGGCACCCACAATAAACTGACCAGAAAAAGCAGCTTCCAACCCGTTGCGCCGCCCTACAACATGCATCTCACTTCGCCGCAGAACCAGTGCTTGGGCCAAATCGGCACCAGCCTCTAATGCATGAATTGCAAGGTTTTTATCAAACCGGGTACGATCCAAAATAAAACCGGGAGAAACCACTTCCTGTGTCGAATCGCCAACAACTCTTAACCCCTCAACCGCCTGCAAAATTGCACTATCGTCAAACTCGGCATGTTCTCTCAACCACGCAGGCACATAACCAGCACATCGCGGTGGTGTACCAACAGAACGCCGTCGATCTACAATCATGACCGACAAACCACGCTCGGCAGCCACACGAGCCGCCGTTGCACCAGCAGGCCCACACCCTACCACAATCAGATCAAAACGATCCAGAATGCGCCCCTATAATCTCGGAAAGAAACAAGAGGTGAAACACAGAAACGTCTCAATGTCTCCCTTCTTACCCCTCACCGTCTATTTCCTCAAACTTTGATGAAGAATCAGCCCAGCGAAATATCTTCTCCGCCCCCCTATCCACCCGTCCATCTTTTACCGCAATAACGGGATAAACCACGCCTGGGTATGCAGGTTCGCCAAAAAAGGTTGCTGCATTGTGGTCTTCTTCAGAAAAATAGGCATCCACATCAATATGTGAATGATAAATCGCCGCCAATCGTCCGCCAGCTTTTTCGGCCTTAGATTGAATACGCATCACCTGCATATCATCCATGCGATAAGCCATTTTCGATGTGCGTGGGTGGGTTTCAGGATCGGCATCATGCAACTTATCCTGAATATTTTCACATCGATGCACAACGTGCGCGCCTGAAGCACCTTCAGTCACAATCCCGCAACACTCAGCCGGGTATTCTTCCTGTGCATGAGCAAACATAACTGCCCAAACATCACGACCAAACATGTCTACCTCACAGGGTCAAACCGCCACAAAGGCGTACTCATATATTTTTCGCCACTATCGGGAAACATGGTCACCACTACACCTTCTTCCAACGTCTCGGCAACCTTTAGTGCACCCGCCATAGCTGCACCACAAGATTGACCAACCAGCAGGCCCATCTCCCTTGTCAACCACCGGGCAGTATCGTAGGCATCTTCCGTTTCAATCTGCACCTTCTGATCCCAAACAGCTTCATCATAGATTCCCGGCACAATTGATACATCCATATTCTTCAACCCCTCTATGCCATGAAATTCAGGTGGCTCAATAGCCACAACCTGCACTTTTGAACTAAATTCCTTCAATCGCCGTCCGGTGCCCATAAGGGTCCCGCTGGTACCCAGGGTCGACACAAAGTGTGTCACGCGCCCCTGTGTCTGATTCCAAATCTCAGGAGCTGTATGTAAATAGTGCGCCTTAGGATTTGAGGGATTGTTGTATTGATCTGGTTTATAATACAGGTTGGGATCAGATGCCAAAATCTCTCGGCACTTCAAAATGGCACCGTCGGACCCCTCTAGCGGATCACTAAGCACAAGCTCGGCCCCAAAAGACTGGATAACATAACGCCGTTCAATGCTCACGCTTTCGGGCATAACCAACTCTACTCGATACCCCTTTACAGCTCCAATCATCGCATAAGCAATGCCCGTATTTCCCGAAGTCGAATCTAAAATCACTTTTTGCGGCGTGAGTTCTCCCGATGCTTCAGCATCAATAATCATCTGCAATGCAGGTCGATCCTTTACGGATCCTCCTGGGTTAAACATTTCCAATTTCGCCCAGATCTCCACATTGGATTTGACCTTGTCTCCCAACCCACCAATACGCAACAACGGCGTATTGCCAATTGCATCAAGAACCGATTGCCGGATGCCAGACTGCGCCAAAGTATCACCGCTCCCAAATCATTATTTATAAAAAAGAAAGCCTAAAAGATCTCTTCTATACGCCAAAAACGGCCCCACAAAGGGACCGTGATTGCACTCAATAATAATATTCTTGACCATATAAGTCAAGATTGAACAGGTTCATTGCTTTCCACAACATTACTGACCGGCTCTACAGGCTGTAAAAAGGTATGAATCCCACACTCTACCTTGCCCGAACCCGCCCAGCGCCCGGCGCGTTCATCTGCATCTGCACCCATTGCTTTTGTGCAGGGCCAGCACCCTATGCTGGCATATCCCTGATCCATCAAGGGGTTATAAGGCACGTCGTGTTCAAGAATATAATCCCAAACCTGTTTGCGCGTCCAGGTTGCCATAGGGTTTAACTTGAGCAAGGCACGGCCATCTGTCTCATAATATTCAAGAATAGGAATACGCCGCCGTGTCTCACCTTGATCACGCCGCCGACTATTCATCCATCCATTCAATGTAGACAACTTGCGTTGTAATGGCTCCACTTTGCGCAGCCAACAACACCGATCAGAATCGCTATCATAAAGTTCAGGACCATAATCGTGCTCTTGTTCTTCAAGACTCAAACGGGAAAATACCCGCTCTATCTTAATATTATACCGCGTCTCAACCTGATCGATCAAATTCAATGTTTCAGGAAACAAAAAATCGGTATCGATTGTAAATACAGGAATATGAGGCGCAACCTTTTGCATAACATCGAGCAAGACCATCCCGCTTGAGCCAAATGCCGTGCCAAACGCCACACGCGAACCCAGTGCTTCCCAGGCCCAAACTAAGATCTCTTTTAGAGATGCCTTTTCAAATGCCTCAGATTTTTCTAGCAATTCTTTCCGAGTAATCACAACAACCCTCTATTCTTGATTTAGTTGATTAACAATATATTCAAACCCCCTCTGCATGTCAAGCAACGCACTGCATTTCTGACCTTTTATCATAATTTTTATTTATAACTTTCTTGACCTTTTAAAAACAATGTAATAAATTTGATCCTAAATGTTGCCCGATGCCAGATGGGATTATTACCTGCAATTGGGCACAAAAAAAGCCCTGAAACCATCTGGTTCAGGGCCATTATATTATTGAAGATAAGAGATATAGTTAAAAAATGAGCGCGCCAGGACTCGAACCTGGGACCCACGGCTTAAAAGGCCGTTGCTCTACCACCTGAGCTACGCGCCCAGCTCAATTCTTGCCTCACTGGCAAGAAGATCCAATATAGACATTCTCTTAAAATCTGTCAAGAAAAAGGGATTATTACGTTATGATGCGCAGACGCCGAAAAGGCAAAATCGTCAAAGTGCTGCTTTGGATCTTTAGTGTGCTAACAACAATTGTTCTTGCCCTTGCCTTTATTCAAATCGATGATATCGTTATGGCACAAGGCATTGCCGAGCCCGGAGATAAAATATATATCGACTCTCCCATGAGTCGTGTCGTCCACGAGATTCTTGCAGAACCAGACGACACGGTCAAAGCAGGACAGCCTGTTGCCCGCCTCTACGACGGCGACCTGCGCTCGGAAGTTGCAACCGCCGAACAAGAAATCAAACGCGAAACCGCCAACCTCGAAGCCGCTCGGGCACGGCTTGCGCTGTTGCGTGAACAACCCACCCCCGAAGAAATGAGCATTGCCAAATCACGTGTGGAACAAGCCCGAATCAGTGTTACAGCCCGCCAGCAAGATCTCAACAGAGTTGAAATAGGGCAACGGCTTTATAGTCAGGAAGACCAGGAACGCGCACAGACCAATTACGATCTTGCACAGGCAACGCTCAAGGTTACCCTCGAGAGCCTCAATCTGGTAAGCAGAGGACCATCTCCTGCCGAAATACAACAAGCAGAAGCTTCTGTACGCCAAACCAAAGCATCATTGGACAAAGCCCAACACAACCTCGAAGCCGCTCGCGAAGCATTCGAACGCGCCACACTGCGCGCGCCCGTTGATGGTATCGTTGCTCGCCAGGATCTCTACCCGGGAATGCAGGCCAACCAGGGTGCCATTGTCCTGATTATTGCAGGAGCAGATGAAGGCACCGTCATTGGCGCCTGGATGTCTGAAACCAGCGCCTGGAAAGTACAGCCTGGACAAACGGTGGAAATCTTAAGCAACCTCTTTACAGACCGCGAAGGTTTTGTAGGATTAGGAGAAGTATCAGAGGTTTACGGTTATGCAGTTCACGAAGGGGGCGTGCGCACTTTTGGTCTGGAAGTAGCAGTCAAACAAACCCCTATTCCCCTGAGCTTTGGTTCTACCGCTGATTTGCGCATCTTTGTGGGCCGGCGTAGTATTTTACAGACGATGCTCGGTTGGGAAAACCGCGATTTAGTACAATCTACCGTGGACAAATTCAGAACAAAAGAAAAACATCCACAAGAGCCAACCACCGATTCCACACAGGTTAAACACGTGACCAGCGATACCACCATGTAAAAAAAATAAAAATGATAAAAAAGCGCTTGGAAGACACTTTCGAGCGCTTTTTTATTGGTAAAATCTACCTATCAAACATCTTCCTCCCTTACTCCAGAATCAACATTCCTTATCTTTAATTTTCTTTTTTGACCGGATCGCCAGAGCATAAAACTTCCTTAAACCGCCATTAATCCTGAGAATTGCCCACAAATCCCTTGCCCGAAATTTTCCCCGCTGTTATATTTTCCATTCTGTGAAATTAATCGGGCTAATTAATTTGCCCCATTTGAACTATTCAGGAGGACACAATGGCGAAAGCAAAAAAAGCCGCGAAGCGCAGTTCTCGCGGTAAAAAGTATGTCTATTTCTTCGGCGATGGAAAAGCCGAAGGCACAGCAGACATGCGCAACCTGTTGGGCGGTAAAGGTGCCAACCTGGCCGAGATGTCGGGCATTGGCATTCCCGTGCCTGCAGGATTTACCATTACCACCGAAGTCTGCACCTATTATTATAGCCACGGCAAAAAATATCCTGCAGCACTCGAAAAGCAGGTTTTAGAAAATGTGGCACAACTTGAAAAAACGATGGGTGGCAAATTTGGCGATGCCAAAAACCCCCTGCTTCTCTCCGTCCGCTCAGGTTCCCGCGTATCGATGCCCGGCATGATGGAAACCGTATTAAACCTGGGCCTCAACGATGAAATCACCGAAGGCCTTATTGCCAAGACCAACAACGAACGTTTTGGTTGGGACTCCTATCGCCGCTTCATCCAGACCTACGGCGATGTGGTGATGGGCGTAACGCCAGAAGGTCTCGAACACGATCCTTTTGAAGTCGCCATTGATAAAGTCAAAGAAAAACGCGGCATCGAAGAGGATCTCGACCTGACGGTAGATGATCTAAAAACCCTCGTTGACATGTTTAAAAAGATCGTCAAAAAACGTACAGGCAAAAACTTTCCCACCGAACCTATGGAGCAACTCTGGGGTGGAATTGGCGCTGTGTTTGGCTCCTGGCAGGCCAACCGCGCCATCATATATCGCCGAATCAACAACATTCCCGGCAACTGGGGCACAGCAGTCAACGTGCAATCAATGGTCTATGGCAACATGGGCAACGACTGCGCCACGGGTGTTGCATTTACCCGCGACCCCTCTACAGGGCGAAACAAATTCTACGGCGAATTCCTACTCAACGCACAAGGTGAAGACGTTGTTGCTGGGGTGCGCACGCCCGAACCCGTTGCAAAAATGAGGCGCAAGTTTCCCGATGCATACAAAACACTCGAAGGCATTTACGGGGATCTCGAAAAACATTATCGCGACATGCAAGACATCGAATTCACCATTCAGCAAGGCAAGCTCTGGATGTTGCAGACCCGGAGCGGCAAACGCACCGCAGCAGCAGCAGTCAAAATTGCCGTTGATATGGTAAAAGAAAAGCTGATCACCCAAAAAGAAGCGGTTCTGAGTGTAGACCCCGATCAACTCGACCAACTGCTTCATCCAACCTTTGATCCCAAAGCCAAAGCCACTCACGATGTACTGGCTAAAGGTCTGCCTGCATCTCCTGGCGCTGCCTCAGGCAAAGTGGTCTTCCTTGCAGAAGATGCAGAAGAAGCCGCAGCCAAAGGCGAGCAAGTCATTCTCGTGCGCCTTGAAACTTCGCCCGAAGACATCGGCGGAATGAATGCCGCCAAAGGTATTCTGACCGCACGTGGCGGCATGACATCGCATGCGGCAGTGGTTGCCCGAGGGATGGGCAAATGCTGTGTGGCCGGATGCGGTGCTCTATCTATCGATTATAGAAAAAATCAGTTTGCAGTGGGCAAAACCGTGGTCAAAGGCGGCGATTGGATTTCCATTGACGGCTCTACCGGCGAACTCATGCTCGGTCAGGTAGCCACTCAGCAACCCAAGCTTTCGGGTGACTTTGCCACCTTAATGAGCTGGGCCGACAAAATTCGCAAACTCGACGTGCGCACCAATGCCGATACGCCACACGATTCGGTTGTTGCGCGTAAGTTTGGAGCCGAAGGCATTGGCCTTTGCCGCACAGAGCACATGTTCTTTGAAGGCAATCGCATCAA
>Ga0187827_10009671_pt1 | contig 10174 bp, 10 predicted proteins | sample ETNtaG_39_FD_167969 | JGI IMG/M metagenome (GOLD analysis project Ga0187827, IMG submission 167969) | Marine microbial and viral communities from oxygen minimum zone, Eastern Pacific Ocean - ETNP2014_SV_150_PacBio MetaG (Illumina Assembly) | ecosystem: Environmental > Aquatic > Marine > Hypoxic... | reverse complement strand
CAAATAAATAAATTATAAATGGTGCCGCAGGGTGGAATTGAACCACCGACCCCGTCATTACCAATGACGTGCTCTACCACTGAGCCACTGCGGCACTGGATTTCTAATACCATATTCCTCCTTTAAACGATTCTTTCTTACAATCAAAATCTTCACAATCGTAATTCTGTATTTCCAAATAAATAGTGTGTTTTTCTTCTCTGGCAACCTTTTCAACAATTCAAATAGCATGAGATGATTTTTAAGAGATTGTTTTTACAAACAACCTGTTGTAATACCAGAATCATTAATGAAAATTATATGATATTTTTTATGTTTATATTTCTTAATTTTTTTTATAATTAATATATTAATATTATAATGTTAAATAAGTTAATTGAAATCAATGATATTGAAAAGAAATTTAGAAAATTAGAAAACTTAATTATCGTTCAATGTCACGGTGTTTTTGATATTTTGCATTATGGACATATTAATTATTTAATTTTTTCCAAGAAGAAAGGTGATATTCTAATAGTAACAATAACCTCTGATAAATTTGTTAATAAAGGATACAAAAGACCATATTTTAATCAACTAGTTAGAGCTAAATCATTGGCAGCATTAGAGTGTGTTGACTATGTTTGTATAAATAATTCACCAACTTCCGAAGATATAATTAAGCAAATAAAACCTAATTTTTATGTAAAGGGTTCTGACTACAAAAGTTTACTTAGTACTGATAAAAATCTTCAATTGGAAAAGAAATCAGTAGAGGCTGTTGGCGGAAAATTAATTTTTTCAGTGGGCAAAATTTTTAGTTCAAGCAGCATTATTAATAGTAATTTTAATATATTTAATCAAAAACAGAAAGAATTTATTAACAAAATTAAAAAAAAATATTCATACTCATATATTAGTAATCAAATAGATAAATTTTCTTCATTGAAAGTTCTTTTAATTGGTGAAGCAATAATTGATCAATATATTTTTTGCAACCCTGTTGGAAAGTCGGGTAAAGAACCGATATTAATAAATAAAAAAATCAAATCTGAAAAATATGCTGGAGGAATTTTAGCTGTAGCAAATCATTTATCATCTTTTTGTAAAGAAGTCAGAGTTTTATCATATCTCGGGGATAGACAAAACTATTATGAATTCATAAAAAAAAGTTTAAAGAAAAATATAAAATTTGAATATATTAATAAAAACAACAGTCCAACAATCCTAAAATCACGTTATATTGATAACTATACAAAAAATAAAATTATTGGACTTTATGATTTAAATGATGAAAATTTTGATGATAAAGATGAAAAATTATTTTTGAGAAAGTTAGAAAAGAATATATCCAATTTTGATCTTACTTTGGTTGTTGACTATGGTCATGGTTTAATTACTCCTAAAATTTCTAAATTCATTCAAAAAAAATCTAAATTTTTATCTGTCAATGCACAATTAAATTCCTTAAATTCATCTTACCACTCAATTTGTAAATATAGTAAGGCGGATTATATTTGTGTACATGAAGGTGAATTACAACATGAATTTAGATCAAAATATGAAAAAATTGAGAGTTTGATATTAAAATTACAAAAAAAAATGAAAACCGCTAACATTGTTATTACCCAAGGAAGCAAAGGCTCTATTTCTCTTAATAAAAAAAAGTTTACTACTTGCCCAGCTTTTGCTGAGAAAGTAGTAGATAGAACAGGTGCAGGAGATACGATTATTGCAGTTTCTACTCTATGTTTTAAACAAAAAATACCGGATGACATTACTCTTCTTGTAGGTAATGTTTCCGCAGCAAGTACAGTTTTACATCTTGGGACAGGTAATTCAATTGAAAAAAATGAAATCTTAAAAAAAATAAGATATATTTTCAAGTAATTGTATGAACATAATGGTTACAGGTGGATGTGGTTATATTGGAACGCAATTAGTAAAAAAACTTCTTAGTAATAATTATAATGTCCTTGTTGTTGATACTCAGTGGTTTGGGAATTATCTTTCAAAGCATAAAAAGTTGAGAATAAAAAAAAAAGATATAAGAAATCTTAAGATAGAAGACTTTAAAAATATTTCTAAAGTTATTCATTTAGCTAATATTGCAAATGACCCTGCGGTTGAATTAAATAAAACATTATCTTGGGAAGTAAATGTTTTAGCTACACAACAAATTTGTGAAATGGCAATAAAAGCTGGGATTAGACATATTATATATGCAAGTTCAGGTAGTGTTTATGGTATAAAAAAAGAGAAGAGAGTAACTGAAAATTTAGAGCTATTTCCAATTTCAGTATATAATAAAACTAAAATGATATCTGAGAGAGTTTTGATGAGTTACAAAGATTATATAAAAATACATTGTATTAGGCCTGCAACTGTTTGTGGTTTTAGTCCTCGCATGAGATTAGATTTAACTGTTAATATGCTAACTTTTCAAGCTTTAAAAAATAGAAGAATTACTGTTTTTGGCGGTAAACAAATTAGACCAAATATACATATACAGGATATAATTGAGGTTTTTCTATTTTTATTAAATAATGAAAAATTACCTCATGGATTTTATAATGCAGGTTTTGAAAATTTATCTATTTTAAATATTGCAAAAAGAATTCAAAAAAAAATTGATTCAAAAATTGTAGTCACTGAAAGCAATGATAACAGATCATATAGACTTGATTCCTCAAAATTACTTGCAGCAAATTATTTACCCAAATATTCAGTTGATGATGCAATTAACGAAATTATTTTAAAATTTAAAGATAAATCACTAAAAGATAATAAGTCTTTCTATACTATTAAGTGGTTAAAAAAAATAGGCGTAAAAGATATAAATTAATATGGGTTTAGAAATTAATTTATTAAAAAATTATCCTCGTCTTAAAAGAGATATAAAATCTAGGGGAGAGAAAAAAACTGCAAAAGATAGAATAATTGCAAGAAAATTTGGAAAAGAATTTTTTGATGGAAATAGAAAAAATGGTTATGGGGGTTTTTGCTATAATGAAAAATATTGGAAATCTGTCATACCTGATTTTCAGAAATACTATAAATTAAATAAAGATTCGAATATTTTAGATGTTGGTTGTGCTAAAGGTTTTATGCTGCATGACTTTAAAAAAATTATACCAGATATTAAAGTAAAAGGAATTGATATAAGTAAATATGCCATAAATAATTGTATTGAATCAGTAAAAAATGATTTGATAGTTGCTGATGCTTTGAACCTCCCATTTGATGATAACTCATTTGATTTAGTGATATCTATTACTACTGTACATAATTTTAAATTAGAAGATTGTAAAAAAGCTATTAAAGAAATAATGAGAGTTAGTAAGAAATACTCTTTTATTACTGTTGATGCATACAGAAATGAGAATGAAAAACGAGCTATGCATGCTTGGAATTTGACAGCAAAAACAATTCTGCATGTTGATGAATGGAAATTTCTGTTTAAATCTATAGGTTACCAAGGGGATTATTATTGGTTCATGCCATAATTAATTTAGTTATATGATAAATTCAATTAAGCTTAAACTACTTTACAAAATGAAGCTTATAAGAGCTGTTGAAGAGACTATAGCAGAAAAATATAATGAAAAAAAAATGAGATGTCCAACTCATTTATGCACTGGTCAAGAAGCAATCGCTGCTGCCATAGGACAACTTTTAAAAAAAAATGATTACGTAGTTGGCACTCATAGATCACATGGTCACTATCTTGCCAAGGGTGGTAATTTAAAAAAAATGTTAGCTGAAATATACGGTAAGACAAATGGTTGCAGCAAGGGTTACGGAGGATCAATGCATTTAATTGATTTAAATGTTAACTTTATGGGAAGTACTGCTATTGTAGGTAATTCATTACCTATTGGCGCAGGTTTAGCTCTTACTATTTGTATTGAAAATTCCAAAAAAGTAAGTTGTGTTTTTTTTGGAGAAGGATGTGTAGAGGAAGGCATTTTTCATGAAACAGTCAATTTTTGTGCTCTAAATAAATTACCCGTGCTTTTTGTTTGTGAAAACAATTTATATTCAGTTTATTCATCTTTATCTGTTAGACAACCAAAAAATCGATCTATAGCAAAAATGGTAAATGCTATGGGTATAAAAAGTTTTTGTATAGACGGAAATGATGTCTGTAAAATATATGAAATTACATCAAGGGAGTTATCAAAAATTCGCTCAGGATTAGGCCCAAGATTTATTGAATTTAAAACTTATAGATGGCGAGAACATTGTGGTCCAAATTTTGATAATCATATAGGTTATAGAACAGAAAAAGAGTTTAATAAATGGAAAAAGAAAGATCCTATTAAACAATATGAAAAAAAACTTTTAAAAAATAATGAAATAACTAAAGAAGAAATAAAAAAAATTGATGATAATTTATTAAAGAAAATTAATCTAGCTTATAATTATGCTGAAAAATCACCTTTTCCAAAATCCAGTGAAGCATTCAAAAATGTTTATGCTAAATAATTATGGTTCATAGAAAAATCTCTTTTACAGAAGCAATTAATGAAGCTTTATTTATTGCAATGAAAAAAGAAAAAAAAGTAATTTGTTATGGACTTGGCATAGATGATCCTAAAAGAATTTTTGGAAGTACTGTGGGATTAAAAGAGAAATTTGGTAATAATAGAGTATTTGATATGCCTACTTCTGAAAATGCTATGACGGGGATTGCGATAGGAGCTGGATTAGTAGGTTATAGGTCAGTAATGGTTCATCAACGACTTGATTTCTTTTTACTTGCTATGGATCAACTAGTTAATGGGGCTGCAAAATGGCATTATATGTTTGGTGGTAAAACATTTGTGCCAATAACAATAAGATTGATAGTTGGAAGGGGTTGGGGGCAAGGACCAACTCACTCACAAAGTTTACAGGCATGGTTTGCACACATTCCAGGATTAAAAGTTGTAATGCCTTCTACAGCTTATGATGCAAAAGGTTTATTGCTCTCAAGTATATTTGATAATAATCCAGTAATCTTTATAGAACATCGGTGGCTTCATAGTCAAATTGAACATGTTCCAAAAAAAGAGTACAAAATACCGTTAAAAAAAGCAAAAATTATTAAAAAAGGGAATGATATAACAATTGTTTCTATATCTTACATGATTGTGGAGGCTTTAAAAGCAATTAATTTTTTAAATAAATTTAAAATTTCATGTGAGTTAATAGATTTAAGATCAATTAGTCCTATTGATTATTCAACAATAAATTTATCTGTAAAGAAAACTGGTAGATTGTTAGTTTTAGATACGGGTCATTCAAATTTATCAGTAGCTAGTGAAATAGTAGCTAGAATTTCCATGAATCTTTTTGATTTTTTAAAAACAGCTCCAAAAAGAATTGCTTTACCTGATGTTCCTACTCCAACGAGTTTTGCACTTACAAAAAATTTTTATCCAGGTTCAAAAGAAATTATTGAATGCATAATAAAAATATTAAATAAAAATATTAATACTAATAAACTTTCTAATAATAGTGAACACCATGATGTTCCTGGATCTTGGTTTAAAGGCCCATTTTAAAAGTGACATTTAGTTGCAGTAAAATTGTGGTAATTGGTTCTAATTCATTTTCAGGTTCTAATTTTGTCAATTTTGCTCTCTCTAAATCTATTAAAATTGTTGGAATTAGCAGATCTAATGAATACAAAGAAATAATGTTATCATATAAATTAAATCCAAATTTGAATAATTTTAAATTTTATAAATTAGATGTAAATAAACATCTCAATAAAATATTAGCATTGATTGATAATTTTAAACCAGAAGTTATCATAAATTTTTCAGCTCAGGGGGAAGTACGTAACAGTTGGAAGTTTTCAGATCAATGGTATGTCACCAATTGTTTATCAGTTGTTAATCTTACAAACGCTTTAGTTAAACGTAAATTTATTAAACGATATATTTCTATTTCAACACCCGAAGTTTATGGAGATACTTATAAAAACGTAATAGAAAATAATTATTTTAATCCAAGCACACCTTATGCTGTTTCTAAATTAGCTGGAGATCTACATTTAAATACATTATTCAAGAAGTATAATTTTCCTGTGATTTTTTCTCGCTCTGCAAATGTATATGGCCCACATCAACAATTATATAGAATAATTCCTCGTACGATAATATACCTGAAAATGAGAAAAAAAATTAAACTGCATGGAAAAGGTAAAACAAAAAGATATTTCATACATATAAAAGATGTAGTTGAGGCAATCTATAAAATGATAATATTTGGCAAGATAGGAGAAGTCTATCATATAGCACCTGCCACTAAAGAAATATCTATATACAAGGTTGTAAGTTTAATTTGTACTATTATGGGGTATGATTTTCAATCTTCTGTTAAATTAATTTCAGAAAATTATGGTCAAGATTCAGTCTACAAACTCAATTCTCAAAAAATTAGAAATTTGACTGATTGGTCGGAACAAATTAGTTTAAAGAATGGTATAAATGAAACAATCGAATGGATAAATTTTAACTGGAAAATAATCAAAAAGATGCCACTTGAATACATACATAAGATATAGGTTTTGATTTGAAAAAAATATTTAATTATGAATTTAAATAAAAATAATTATTTGCTTGAGCAATATGAAGCAAACGATAAACTTCCTATCAATCATAATTATCTTAGAGAACAATTTAGAGAATCAGAAGAAATTTTCTTAGATATTAAAAAATTAATTCAAAGATCTGATTATACTCTTGGAAAAGCAGTAGATGAAATAGAAGATAAATTCAAAGAAATAACAAATTGCAAATACGCAGTTGGTGTTGGAAGTGGCACCGATGCTATAATATTAAGTCTTAGAGCTATAGGTATTCAATATGGAGATGAAGTGATTACGACCCCATATACATTTTATGCTACTGTAGGAGCAATAGTTAGTGTGGGTGCTAAACCAGTGTTTGTAGATATTAAGGATGATTATAACATTGATGTTGACAAAATAGAGAAAGCTATCACCACAAAAACTAAAGCAATTGTTCCAGTACATTGGTCTGGTCTAATTTGTGATATGATACGAATATCTGCTGTAGCAAAAAAACATAATTTATATGTTATTGAAGATGCTTGTCATGCAATTAATGCAGAACGAGATGGTAAAAAAGCAGGTGCTTACAGTATTTCAGCTTGCTATAGTATGCATCCTTTAAAGAATTTAAATGTGTGGGGAGATGGCGGTTTTATTGTAACCAATTCAAAAAAATTTTATGAAAAACTAACTTTGTTACGAAATCATGGACTTATTGATAGAAATACATGCAATATATTTACTGGCAATTCGCGTTTAGATACTCTTCAAGCAATAGTAGCAAAACATTTAATAAAAAAAATTAATCATATAACTGAAAAAAGAATTGCAAACGCTAATTTTTTTGATGAAAAACTATCATCCATACCAGATGTTTTTATAGTACCAAGATATCCTAGGGCAAAACAGGTTTTTCATATTTATGTTATAAGAAGTAAAAAAAGAGATGAATTAAGAAAATACCTAATAGATAATGGAGTTGATGCTAAGATCCATTACCCAATACCAATGCATTTGCAGCCTGCAGCTAAGGAACTTGGATATAAAGAAGGTGATTTTCCTAATGCAGAATTAATTTGTAAATCTGTTTTGTCTTTACCAGTTCACGAATTTATTACTAAAGAACAACGAGAGTATGTTGTTCAAAAAATAAAATTTTTTTTTACAAATAATTGATGGACGTTCCATTTGTTAACTTAGGCTTACAGTATCAATTTCTAAGAGATCAAATTTTATCAAAATTTGATGAAATTTCAAAAAAGGGAGAATATATTTTAGGTTCAGAACTTGAGGAATTTGAACAAGAATTTGCAAACTTTTGTGGTACAAAATTTGCAATAGGAGTTGGCAATTGTTCTGATGCATTGTCATTTAGTATGATTGCTTTAGACATTGGAAAAGGGGATGAAGTTATAATACCAGGCAATTCATTTATTGCTACAGCCTGGACTGTAGTAAATGTTGGAGCAACACCTGTTTTTGTTGATGTTTTAGATGATTATAATATTGATCCTGAAATGATAAACAAAGCGATTACCAAAAAAACTAAAGCAATTATTCCAGTTCACCTTACAGGAAGGATGGCTGATATGGATCAAATTATTCAAATTGCAAATGAAAATAACTTATATGTAATCGAGGATGCAGCTCAAGCTGTTGGAGCATCTCTGAATAATAAAAAATCTGGTTCTATTGGCATAACTGGATGTTTTAGTTTGCATCCATTAAAAAATCTTCATGTTCAAGGTGATGGAGGTATCATTACAACGAACGATAATACAATTTATTATTTTATAAAGAAATTACGTAATCATGGTCTTAGGAATAGGGATGAATGTGAGTTTTGGGGATATAATTCACGTTTAGATAATATTCAAGCAGCAATAGCTAGAATTAAATTGCAATATATAGATGAATGGAACAAAAGGTTTATTGAAATTGCTAATATTTATTCAGAGGAATTGAAGCAAGTTTCTATAGTGCCCAAAGAAGACCCTAAAAAAGTCTCTATTTATCATAGATATGTAATACAGCACATCAATAGAAATAGGTTAAGAAATTATTTAAAAAAAAATAGTATTGAAACGAGAATTAATTATCCAGTACCACTTCATTTACAACCTGCTGCAAAAGACTTAGGATACAAAAAAGGCGATCTACCTAAAGTTGAAGCTCAATCTAAATTAATTTTAAGTTTACCTATCTATGCGGAAATAGAAAATAGTCAAATTGAACACGTAATTAAGACAATAAAATTATTTAATAAAAATTCTTAGTATGAATTCAGAAATACCAAAATATATGAAAGCAGCAGTATTATGGAAAACTGGTGAGAAACTTTTAATTAAAGATAGAATCGAAATACCAAAACTCAAAGCTGGGCAAGTTTTAGTTAAATTAGCATATAGTGGAGTTTGTCAAAGCCAGCTTATGGAACTAAAAGGACTTAGAGGAAAAAATATATTCTTACCACATTTGTTGGGCCATGAAGGATGTGGTCAAGTTGTAAAAATTTCAAAAAATGTCCATAAAATAAAAAAAAATGTAATATTATCCCTAAAAACTCGTTTAGGTATTTTAATAAGTTTTTTCTTCCCAGACTTATTTGATAAATTCTTATCTAAAAAAATATCCGATGCACATAATTGATTGTCACAGTCATTATGAACCTGAAATTTTAGATTCAGCAGGAATATTACAAAGAATGGACAATTATAAAATTAATATGATTGCATTAATGAGTAAAATTACTGAAAATCCTTTGTATAAAAAATCAAATTTTCTAATGAGTATCCAAAGAAATATAATATCAAATAAATATTCCAGACCTTTAGCTAAGATTCTTGATGAGAGTTTTCATAGAAAAAAAGGTGAATGGAATCCTTGGTATAGAAAATTTATTAAATCTAAAAAAAGTTATAAAATATTAATAAAACCTGACAATGATAGTGTTTTTAAACTTGTTAACCAATATCCAAAAAAATTTTATGGTTGGATATTCCTTAACCCTTTAATAAAAAATTGGGAAAATGATCTGTTAAAATACAAAGATAATGAAGGTACAGCAGGAGTTAAAATTCATCCATTTTGGCATCGTTATAAATTAGAAAGAGCAAATAAGATAGCAGAATATTGTAATGAATATAATTTAACTTTAATGATTCATCTTGGCTTTGAATCACTTAATAATATTGGAAATTTTATTTTTAAGAATAATAAAATAAAAATTATTATTCCTCATTGTGGCTTTCCATATTATTCAGATTTATGGAAAATAATAAAAGATTCTAATAATCTATTTATAGATTTATCAAGTCATCATGTTAGTAGATATCTAGTAAACAAAGCAGTAAATTATTTAGGTCCTCATAAATGTTTATATGGTGTTGATGATCCATATGGGGATGAATTGGCAGGTCAAAAGTTTCGAAACTGGATATTTTCACTAGATATTTCGTTATTAGAAAAAGAATTAATTTTTTCAAAAAATTTTTTACAAATCTTTCAGAGAGAATTATGAAAAAAATTGTTTTAAATATCAAAAAGATATTAAATAGATCAAGCTAATGAATAGTTTAAAATATAAGTTAAAATATATATTATGATAAATTTTATTATTTATGATTGATA
>Ga0187827_10009670_pt1 | contig 10176 bp, 10 predicted proteins | sample ETNtaG_39_FD_167969 | JGI IMG/M metagenome (GOLD analysis project Ga0187827, IMG submission 167969) | Marine microbial and viral communities from oxygen minimum zone, Eastern Pacific Ocean - ETNP2014_SV_150_PacBio MetaG (Illumina Assembly) | ecosystem: Environmental > Aquatic > Marine > Hypoxic... | reverse complement strand
AAAATTAAAAATATAATTTTTCATACTCTCTGCATATTTCAAAATATTTTGATGATGATAAATTTTGAGGTCTATCACTGATATTGATATTAAGTTTTTTAGATATTTCATTTGAATTTTTAAAAATTATATTCAAAGGCTTTCTGATCATTTTCCGTCGTTGGTTAAAAAAAATATTAGTTATATGTTCTAAATTCTTAGAATTTTTTAAATTAAAATATTCACTTCTTGGTTCAATTAATAAGATAGTACTTTTAACTTTTGGGATTGGGTAAAAAGAATTAGGTGAAACATCTATAACTTTTTCTATCTTCAATTTCCATGAAGATAAAACTGCAAGCCGTCCATAGTTTTTGCTATTAGTTTTTGCAATTATTCTTTCAGCTACTTCTTTTTGAAACATTAAAATAAATTTTTTAAAAGTATTATTTAAATTATTATATCTTATCCATTTAATTAAAATTTGAGTAGAAATGTTGTAAGGCAGATTTCCAAAAACAACCATAGGATCTTTAGAGTATTTTTTTTCATCAATCTTTAAAATATCATCATTAATTAAAATAATTTTTTCTTTAAATTTTTCATGTAATTTTTTTACTAAAGATTTGTCTTTTTCAACAGCAAATAACTTTTTAGGATTTTTTGATAAAATTTCTTCTGTAAGATTTCCAGTTCCTGGACCCACTTCAAGAACAATGTCATTTTTTTTTATATCACCTGTATTTACAATAATATTGACGATATTTTTATCAGTTAAAAAATTTTGTCCTAAGCTTTTTTTAGGATTTTTTACCTTCATTTAATTTTGTTAAAAAAAGCAATTGAAGAAATTAAAGATTGCGGATTAGATTTATTTTTTCCTATCATCAAATAATTTGTACCATGATCAGGAGATACTCTTAAAAAAGACAAGCCCAAAGTTAAATTTATAGCATTGAAGTTAAATATTGTTTTCATTGGTACAAGAACTTGGTCATGATACATTCCAATAACAATATCATAATGGTTTATATTTTGTTTTGAAAAAAAAGTATCTGCTGAAAATGGTCCATTTATAATAATTTTATTTTTAACTAAATAATTAATTGAAGGTATAATAATTTTTTTTTCTTCACTTACATTTTCAATGGATTCACAATGAGGATTTAAACCCAAAACCGCAAATTTTGGTTTTTTTTTAAGAATTTTTTTATAGAAATTATTTATATTGATTACATCATTTATAATTTTTCTTTTATTTAATTTTTTACTTACCTGATTAATAGGAAGATGTGTAGTAATAGGACAAACTGAAAAGTTGGGATTATATATCAACATAGTAGGTTTTGTTTTAGTTTTAGTTTTGTTTGACAAATATTCCGTAATACCTAAATGTTTTTTTTTTAAAAAATGAGTTTTAGAAATAGGACCATTTATTAATCCAACTGCAGATTTTTTTTTTAATAATTTTAAAGCAGTTTTAAAACAATTATTAATGTATAAATTTGACCTATCAGAAATTTCGGTAAAAGATTTTTTAAAATTGTAATTAACATTAATAATATTTATTAAATTTTTTTTTAAATTAAAATTATGTGACTTTATATTTTCTATATTGTTAATTTTAATTGAATATTTAAGTGATTTCATTTGTGCTTTTAACAAATTTGTCGATCCAATTAACAAAATAGGGTTATTAGATTTTTGAAAAATTTTTTTTTTAAAAGCTTTAAATAATAATTCTGTAAAAACACTATTAGGTTCACCAAGCACTACTAATAAAGGATTATTTTTCACTAATGAATGTATTTTGTTTAATCTTGTTATAATAAATTAAGGAAAATTGATTTAATTGTCTATTTTTTTCTTCAATTATTCTTTTTTTTATAGCGTTATCAAGATCTATCTTTAATTTTTTTTCTCTCTTATTATTTAATTTAATTAAAAGATATCCACCGTTGGTTTGAATTGGCCCTGTTAGTTTTCCAATATCAATAATTTTTATTTGATTTAACATTTTTTCATGCAATTGAGTTTGATCAACCCATCCTATTTTTCCACCAAATTTAGAACTATCACTTATGCTAAATATATTTGCACTATTTTCAAAACCAGAATTATTAATATTTTCTAATATTAAATTATATTTATCAGTTAAATTTTCGTTACTTTTAAGTTCAAAAAGTATCTCACTTAAGTTGTATTCAATCACAGAATTTTTTTGTTTTTCAATTTTTTTCCTAATTTCTTTCTTGTCAATTTGGATTTGATTAATAAATTTTTTATAAATTAATTCATTCCAAAGAGTTTCTATTTTTAGTTTTTCTTTAATATCAGAAATTTTTAAGTTATAATTTGATAAATAATTAATAAATTCTTTTTCGTTTTCAAAATTTAATTTTTTATAAAAATCATTAAGTATTTGTTCAATGTATTTATCTGATTCATTAAAATCAAAATATTTTATTAACTCATTTTTTTTAATTTTTTCTCTAATTAAAGATTCTTTGGCTAATTGTTTAAGTTGGTTTTTAGGAATATTTTTTAAATTATTATTTAAAGCTATTAGATAATTTTGTTCATTTTTAAAATCGATATTAGTTAATATTTCATTACCTATTTGTAATTCAATTATGACTTTTTGTTCTGCTTTTGAGTAATCTATAAATAAAATAAATATTAGCAGTACATAGAATAATTTCTTATGTTCATTTTTTATTTAGCTATTGATGGAGAATTAATTTTTCCAAATGGAATTATTTTTACAGAAAAAAATAAATTTTCTTCTGGCTTTAAATCTCCATCAGAATAGTAGTTTTTGTTATATTCAATTGCAGCAGTCAAACAATCGTTCTCGTATTCATAAATTAAATTATAATAATTAGCAATATTTTGATCTAAGTTTTTTGACGTTTCAAAACTAATTGAATTATTTTTATCAAAATTAAATTTAGTATTATTTTTTATATAACTATCTTGATTTAGATAGTTATCTTCTTCCAAATATTCAAAACTAGTTACAAAATTATTTATTGTAATATTTGTTTTAATTAAATCATAATTAGATTCTTCAAGGTTTTTATCCAAAGAGAATTGATAACTTAAATCAAAAAATTTTGAAGGTATAAATTCAAAAGTACCTATCAAATCCGATCTTTTTTCTGAAATTCCATGGATTTTTGGCAAATCTGGATTTTCATTTAGTCTCAATATACTTCCTAAAGACAGATTTATATAATCTTGATCTTTTCTGTTTCTTGATGAATATTCTATTCCAAGCGTTATAGACTCACCACCTTCTACAGCCTTATCATCTATTCGGTCAACTGAAAAAATAGTATCATATCCTATTTCTTTGTTTAAATTTGAATTATTTTTTGTTGAATTGGGGCTGTACCTAAAAGAAATTTTTGGTGTTAAATAATTATTAAAATTTTCACTTTCTTTTTTCAACGGCAAACTAGATTCAATTATTGCTGTAGATAATAATTTTTGATCTGTTCCGCTTTTAAAATTATTAGAATTATTAGAATTAGAATTTAAATTTCTAATTAAAAATTTGTAATTATTTTGCAAACCATCAATAGCAGAGTCTGCAAACAGGTAGGAGTTAAATAACAAATCATTGATCAAAATTGTTTCATCAGCGTTTGTATTATAATTTTTTTGAAAACCTTTCGCGCTAAATAAAAGCTCTCCATTTAATTCATTATTATAAGATAGATTCTTTTCGTAATTAAAATTTGGATAAATATATTCATATCTACTGGTTTTATCTTTATTTAAGTGCTCATAAACTTCAAAAGTTATGTCAAGCGAAGAATCGTTATTAAAATAGTCATACTTAACATAGGAATGCAATGTTGAATTATCTTCCATTATAGAAGACTTAATATTATTTTTTTTTAAATAATTATCATTTGAAACAGATTCTAAATGGAAGTCTAAAATGTTATTTTGTTTTTTTGAAGAGACATCAGCAAAAAAATGATTTTTTGTATTTGAACTATCTTTATTAAAGCTAAAATCTAAAACTAAATCGGAATTTTTATTTGCTTGTCTATATTCTGTTTGAAGTAATATTTCATTATCAAAAAATAACCTTGGGTAAAAAGTTATGTCTTTCCTGTCAGAAATGACTTTGTAATAAGGTATTTGTAATGATGTGCCAGAATTGTTTGAAGCTTGGAAACTAGGCATTAAGAATCCTGATTGACGTTTTACAGTTGGATCAGGATGGAAAAAATATGGAAAATATAAAATTGGCTTATCGTATATTTTAAGCCATGCATTTTTATATTCTAACTTTTTTTCTTTTTTTTTGTGAGTCACTTCTTCTGCATATATTGACCAAGGTGGGCATTTATCTTTTTTCTGGTTACATGTGGTAAAACTACCTTTATATACTTTCGTTTGGTTATTTTCAGAAACAATACTATTCGCTTTTAGTCTTGGATTATTTTCATTATTTCCAAATAGCGAATCTTCAAAATCGATAGATACGTTTGAACCTAAAAATTTTTTATCATTTAAATTTATTACAGCAAAACTCAAATAATATTTATTATTTATATTATCATGAAAGGAAAGATCTTTTGCTTTGAGTATATTTGTATTTATATTTAATTTAAATTTGTCAGCAAAAAAAATGTTGTTATTTAAATCTTTAATTTTAGTTTTTTTGTCAGAATAAATTTCAAAAATATTTCTTTCATAAATCAAATCTTCACCTTCTAAAAAAAAATTTTGTTTAATTATTGAATTTGTTTTTCCTATAGATACTATTTTTTCTAAATTTTTATAGTAAATAAATTTTTTTCCTTCGCTATTAATATTATTTTTTTTGTCAATTATTTTTACTTCTCCATTTAGTTTTAAAATTAGATTTTCTTTATCATAAATTAATTCATTAGTTGTAATCTCAATACCATCATTAGAAATAATTTTTACACCATTTTTTGCTTCAATTAAATTTCCTTTATTTAAAATATTTATTTTAGAAGATTCAATGTTGAATTGTTCAGCATTTAAAATGCCCTGTAAAATAAAAAATACAAATAAAATGTTTATTAAAAATCTATATTTCATTAATTCTAATCAGTAAAATTGTACAGAGCAAAATCAAAATAATCATCGGGCCACTTATTGATAAAATTAGAGATGTATTTTCTGTTATGCCTAATAAATTAAAAAAATATATAATGTAGTAAATTAATACTGACAATATAATTCCTATAGATAAATTAAAAAATTTTGATCTATTGTATTTGAAATTTAAAATTAGTATTGATCCTAAAGTAGTCATAATTGATAAAAGTATTGGTAATGAATACAATTTATACAAGTGGGACTTTATCTCAATGTTCGATAATCCAAGTTTTTTATAATCTTTAGATAGATCAATTAATTGTAAAATGTTTAATGATGTTAGATTAGAAAATATGCTATTCAATTTTTTTCTATTAAAATTTGTATTTATTAATAATTTTTTTAAATTTTCTTTCTTTCCATCATTATAAAATATTTTAACATTTTTTAATTTCCATTCGTTAAGTTCAATGTCAGCTTCTTCAGAAACAATAATACTTTTTAAGTTAAATTTTTCATCTAATTGATTAATTGTAACATTTTTTAATTTAGTATTATCAAATTCGTCAGCATTTATAATGTATTTGTTTTCAGCATACTCATCTTTAATCCATAAGCCATTATCATTTATTACGGCCAAATACTTGTTATCATTAGTAAATTTATTTTTGATCGTTAAATAGTTGTGTTTTAAATTTGATGAAAATGTGTAAAAAAATATTGTAATAAAAAAACCTAATATTAATGATAAAAAAATTAACAATTTTATTAATGAAAAATTATCTATTCCAGTAACTTTTAGTAAATTTAATTCTTCATTTTCTTGAATATTTATAAAAAGTAATTGAGAAGAAATCAAAAAAATAAAAGGAAAAATTTCGAATAGAATAGAAGGTGTATTTAAAAAAGTTAAAAGTATAGGATAATAAATATTAACATTATATTTTTCTAAAAAAATAATTTCTTCTAAGATATTTAAAAAAAAACCTAATATAAAAAAGATTAAAGTGACTACAAAAAAATAAGATAAAAAAGATTTTATTATGTATGACTTATATATTTGTAGTTTCATAATTTTTTAAATTTTTTTGAAATGTTAAGGGTAAAATAACTTAATAGAATTAATAAAAATGGTATTGTAACGATAGATGATTTAAATAAATTAAAAAATGTCAATAAATTACTTGAAGCTTCTGAAAAAATTATAAATATAAACCCTAACAAAAAAATCACACTTTTAAATTTAAAAAAATCAAATTGCGTTTTTGATTTTATTATCAAGCATCCTGCAATAAATGCAGAAATAATAATGTAGAATGGTACTATCAATCTTTTGTACATTTCTTTAAAAACAGCATTTATAGAGCTTTCATCACATCTAAAAAATTCTTCAAAAAAACCTTTATTATAATTTATGAATGAACTTATACATTCAACCAGTTTTCTCGAATCAGTTTCTTGAATTTTTGGAAATATTGTCGATTTGGTTTCAAACTTAGATAAGTTAAATTCTGATTTTTTAAATTTAATTATATTTGTATTTTTAGTGTCTAAATTTATAATATTACCATTATAAAGGATTAAATAATAAGAATTATTTTTTTTAACCAATATTCCTTCTTTAGCACTTATTATTTGCGCTTTATTTTCTTTGTAATTTTCTCTAATAAAAATATTTTTTATTAAGCCGCTATTTGTTTTTTTTTCTACAAATATAGTTAAGTCTTGCGCCGTATCATTAAAATGTTGAGTTTTTATTAATGATGGAAAGTAATCAATATTAGATTCTCTAATAAATGATTTTGCTAAACTTTGTGTTTTAGGAACTATAACTATATTTAAAATAATGCTGATAAAAAAATATAAAATTGAAAACTTTATTAATTTATTAATAAATTCAGTTTTTTTTATACCATGTGTCCAAAAAATTAAAATTTCATTGTTTTCTTCATATTTTGAGAGAGTAAAAAAAACAGAAATGAAGAAAACAAATAAGACTAAATTGCTAAATATTTTTGGAAGAGATAATAATGAAAACATAAAATATACCTTAAAGCTATGCCCATCTTCAGATACAAAATCTAAATAGTTAACTGATTGAATTACCCAAACAATTATAGTTAAAGAAAGAGAAGTAATTAAAAAGAAGGAGGTTATATCTTTAAAAATATTTCTAAATATTAATTTTTTCATTGAAATTTATTATTTTGATACATATATACATTTCAACCTATACTATATTTAATATAAATGACTTTAAAAATAAATTATTTAGATGCTAAAAAAAGCCTATCCAAGAATAACGCCTTATTTTTAGATAGAGATACTAAAATTTCAGAATTTAAGGGTTTTTTTGACGATAAAACAAATCAAAAAATAGTTAATTATTTAAAAAAAAGCAAAAATATTAAAAAAAGTAAAATTGATTTTATCAATATTGATTTTGATAAAAAACTTTTAACCATATTATTAGTCAACAAGGAGGATGAACAACATTCAGAAAAATTAGGTGCTAAATTTTATGATTATATTAAAAATAATGAAATTGAGAATGTAACTTTATTTGGTTCTAATTTTGCATCAATAAAAAACAAAATTTTTTTAAATGAATTTTTACATGGAGCTCAATTAAAAGCTTATGAATTTAATTTATATAAAACAAAAAAAACTAAAAAAATAATAAATATTAATATTTTAAAAAGTAAAAACCAGATTAATTTAAAAAAAAAATATAGATTAGATGCAGTTTTAAATGGTGTTAATTTTACAAAAGATCTGGTTTCAGAGCCAGGAAATATTTTGCATCCAGATGAATACGTAAAAAGATTGATCAAGTTAAAAAAGTTTGGATTAAAAGTAACTGTCTATAATAAAAAAAAATTAAAAAAATTAGGATGTAATGCTTTACTTGGAGTTGGACAAGGAAGTATTAGAGGATCTTATCTTGTAACCATCGAATGGAAAGGAAATAAATCTAAATCAAAACCTTTAGCATTTGTTGGAAAAGGAGTTTGTTTTGATACTGGTGGAATTTCTTTAAAACCAGCTAGGTTTATGGAAGATATGACATATGATATGGCAGGTTCTGCAGTTGTTGTAGGATTAATGAAAAGTTTTGCGCTAAGAAAAGCAAAAATAAATGCAGTAGGTGTTGTTGGTCTTGTTGAAAATATGCCAGGAGGTAACGCTCAAAGACCTGGAGATATTGTAAAATCCTATAGCGGAAAAACTATAGAGATATTAAACACTGATGCAGAAGGAAGATTGGTATTAGCAGACGCTTTATCTTTTACTGAAAAAAAATTTAAACCTAATTTTATTGTCGACTTAGCAACTTTAACAGGAGCTATAATTGTTTCATTGGGATCAGAATATGCAGGACTTTTTTCAAACGACGACAAACTATCAAAACAGATTTATGATGCTGGAGAAAAAGTTGATGAAAAAGTATGGAGGTTACCTTTACATAAAAACTACGATAAACTTATGGAATCTAAAAATGCAGACATGCAAAATATAAATTATGTGGGTGGTGCTGGCTCAACAACAGCTGCACAATTTTTACAAAGATTTATTATTAACAAAACACCATGGGTTCATCTTGACATAGCTGGAATGGCTTTTTCAAAATACGCGGGAGCTCTAAACTCGTGGGGAGCAACTGGATATGGCGTCAGATTATTAAATAAATTTGTGGAGGAAAATTATGAATAGTATTGAACAGACACTTTCAATAATAAAACCAGATGCTGTTGAGAGAAATCTTGACAATGAGATTAAACAAGAATTCAAAAATAACAATTTTAATATAATAAAGGAAAAAAAAATTAAACTTGAAAAACATGAGGCTGAAAAATTTTATCAAGTTCACCAATCAAAGCCATTTTATAATGACTTATGTTCATATTTATCTTCAGGCCCAATTTATGTTATGATACTTGAAAAGGGAAATGCAGTTTTAGAGAATAGAAAGTTAATGGGAGCAACAGATCCAGCAAAAGCAGAAGAGGGAACATTAAGAAAAAAATATGGAATTTCTATAGACAAGAACTCAGTTCATGGGTCAGATAGTCAAGAAAATGCAAAAATTGAAATAGAATTTTTTTTTAAAGATTAGTTGATAAAAACTTTTTTAAAGCTATTGGATACAATTCATTTTCTATTTTAATCAATCTTTTTGCTAAAGATTTTTCATCATCATTTTTTAATACTTTAATTTTTTTCTGAAGAATTATTTTTCCAGAATCCAGTTTAGGATTAACCAAATGAATTGTACATCCTGAAAATTTTTCTTTATTCATTATAACTCTTTTGTGAGTGTCTAGACCTTTATATTTTGGAAGTAGAGATGGATGAATATTTAAAATTTTGCCACTATACTTATTTATAATTTTTTTTGAAATTATTTTCATAAAACCTGCCAAGCATATAAAATTAATGTTATTTTTTTTAAGATTTGTCAAAATTTTATCTTCTGCTTTATTTTTATTTAAATAATTAACAATTAAACATTTAATCTTATATTTTTTAGCAATAACCAAACCTTTTGCTTTTTTATTATTGCTTACAACTAAAGATATTTTTATTTTAGAGTTTTTTTTTTGAGAGAATTTTATAAGAGATTTTAGGTTGGTGCCTCTTCCTGATATAAAAACACAAACTTTTAATCTTTTTTTACCATTTAATTTTTCCATTTAAATCAACTTTTTTTTTTCCATTAATTATTTTTCCTATAACATAAGGTTGAAAATTTTTTGAAAAATTTTTTTTTATTTTTTTTAAATTTTTTGGTTTATCAATTATACAGAAACCAACTCCACAATTAAAAGTTTTTATAATTTCTTCATCAACAACTCCTTGTGAATGAATCCATTTGAAAATTTTATTTGGTTTTATATTTCCTAAATCAATATTTGCTGAAAAATTTTTTGGTAAAATTCTTTTAATATTTTCTACTATTCCACCTCCAGTAATATTAGCACAACTATTTATTAATTTTTTGCTAATTAAATTTAATACTTCTCTTACATAAATTTTTGTGGGTCTAATTAACTCTTTTTTTAAAAATTTACTTTTCTTTAGATGAATTTTTTTTTTTTTTATTATTTT
>Ga0187827_10009669_pt1 | contig 10177 bp, 8 predicted proteins | sample ETNtaG_39_FD_167969 | JGI IMG/M metagenome (GOLD analysis project Ga0187827, IMG submission 167969) | Marine microbial and viral communities from oxygen minimum zone, Eastern Pacific Ocean - ETNP2014_SV_150_PacBio MetaG (Illumina Assembly) | ecosystem: Environmental > Aquatic > Marine > Hypoxic... | reverse complement strand
GCGCCAACGGCATTTTTTACACGACTAGGGCTAGCGCCTTTGGTAGATATGTACGTTCAGCAAGGTTTGTTGCTAAAAAATGAACAGGAACTCAGCTTCAACACTAATTTTTCTCAAGGTCAATTACAAGTAAATGGACAAGTTATTCCTCTGTAATGATTGTAGTAAACTGTAAAGTTGTGTAAAAGAGATCGAAATAGTTGTTAAAGTTGCACTAAAATAAAGAGGATAATAACCTTAACGCGTTTATTTGATAGTGAAAAATTTTAATTTATGTTTTCTTTTAATTATGAGTACTTCACTTTTCTCGTGTTCGAGTACTGATGAATTAAATATCGACTTACCCACAAGCTACACTCCTGGCAATTGGTCTACCGACTCCGACTCTTTAACTTCACAAATAAAAGAAAATTGGTTTGAAGAGTTACAAAATGACCAAATTCATCAATTAGTTGAATTAGCACTAAAGCAAAACTTTCAACTAAAACAACAAGCGTTAGCTATAGATATTAAAAAGCAGCAACTGATTATTGCAGGTAGTGCTTTATGGCCATCACTTGATGTAGGACTTAGCGGCAATAGAAGAAAAGTCATCTCAAATAGTGCCACAAGTTATAGTACTAATGTATCTCTTGATTTGAATCTAAAATATGAACTCGATTTATGGGGCAAGTTATCTGACAGTGAGCAGCAAGCCAATCTTGAGTTAATGGCGCAGCAGGCAAGTTATACTCAAGCAAAGCAGCAACTTGTTGCAGACGTAATTATTGCCTGGTTTAGCGCTATTGAAGCAAATCAGTTAGTAGTTTTATATAAAAAACGAGCGCATAACACTCAGCAAAACTTATTAATTATTGAATCAGGGTATCAGCAAGGTCTAAATAGTGCGCTTGATGTTTATTTGTCTCGCAACGAAGTCAATAATGAATTAGCTCGTATAACGGAACAACAAACCAAAAAAACGTTAGCTATTCGCCAATTAGAGCAACTGTTAGGGGAATATCCAACAGGTAAGTTATTAGTCGAAGTAGATTTGCCCGAGGTAACATCAAATATCCCCTTGGGCCTTCCCAGTGAATTAGTGACTCGTAAACCTGAGTTATTAGCCAGTTGGTATCAATTATTAGCCAAAAACTCTGCCTTAGCCTATGCACACAAGCAACGTTTTCCCAGTGTAAGCCTAATGGCTTCAATTTCTGACGAGCAAGATGATGTTTCGGATTTACTTTCATCTTCTTTATTAGGTTGGTCCTTATTAGGAAACTTAGCAATGCCGATATTTAATGCTGGCAAGCTAGAAGCGAATGAGGAAAGAACGCGTATTGAATTAAAACAAGCGGAGCAAGGTTACTTATCTACTTTACATACTGCTTTTGTAGTCGTTGAAAACGCTGTCACTCAAGAAGCAAGCCTTAATGAGCGTTACCAAGTTATGTTAAAAGCACAATTAAATGCTATAGCCGCTCAAACGTTATCCTTTGAACAATATCAAAGTGGCTTGGTGAATTACACAACGGTGTTAGATGCACAAAGTCGTTCTTACGATGCACAAAGCACAGTCATTCAGCTTCAAAACCAATTAATTATTAACAGGGTTAACCTTCATATTGCTCTTGGTGGCAACTTTTCTGAGTCATCTATCACAGAAAGTAATAAACGAAATACTCAGAATAAGGACTAAATTATACTATGAAATTAGCGAATTATAAAAAATTGATTGTTCCAGCTACTATCTTGATAGCGACATTTTTCCTTTCAAAATTTATTACCAATAACCCTCCTAAAAATGTCCGTGGTGGCCCAGTAGGCTTAGCAAAAACTAGCGTTAAAACACTTGAATTATCACCGCAACGTTATGGGGTAATTTTAGAGAGTTTTGGTACCGTTCAGCCAAGAACTCAAAGCGTTTTGATTGCACAAGTTTCAGGTGAAATTAATAAAATTAATCAACAATTTAGCGATGGTGGTTTTTTTGAAAAAGGTGATGTTTTAGTTCAGCTTGATGATAGAGATCATCGTGCAGAAGTGAAGATCAATGAATCGAGTTTATTGTCGGCAAAGCAAGTGTTATTAGAAGAGCAAGCGCGTGCCGAGCAAGCGCTAGTTGACTGGAAACGGTTAGGGAATGGTAAAAAACCTAGTAGTTTAGTGTTGCGTGAACCACAGTTAGCTACAGCGAAAGCGCAAGTTTTATCAGCGCAAGCTAAATTAGAAAAAGCCCAACTCTCACTCGAACGCACTAAAGTTGTTGCTCCTTATGCTGGAAGGATTCTAGCAAAACATGTAGATCTTGGTCGTGTAGTAGTGAACAACACTCAGTTAGCAGATATTTACGCTATAGATTATGTTGAAGTTAGGTTGCCCATCAATAATAAAGACCTAATTTTTATGGACCTGCCCGAACAATATCGCTATTCAGGTGAAACTCAAACAAGTTCGAAAGTGACCCTAAGCGCAAACTTGATAGGGCAGCAACAATGGCAAGGAAAAATTGTACGCACTGAAGGTGCTATAGATGCAAATTCCCAACAATTATATATTGTTGCTCAAATAGATAATCCCTATAACAAGAGTAATATTAATGTTGCACCCATTAAAATTGGTCAATATGTTAATGCACAAATTGTTGGTAAAACTATTGAACAAGCATTGGTGATCCCTAATAGCGCTATTTATCAAGGAAGCTATGTTTATATTGTTGAGCAGGTTAATGGCAATAGTGTATTAAAACGAAAAGATATCATTATTCGTTGGCAAAATAATCAAGAAGCCATTATTGAATCAGGCTTAGTTTTTGGTGAAAAGTTAGTGTTAACTCCTCTTGGGCAAGTGAGTTCAGGTACACCAGTTAACACCATTAGTACAACATCAAAAGCAATGGAAAAAAGACCCGTTAATAAAAGGCGTACTGAAAAAAATAAAAGACTACCTAAAGAGAAACAATTAGGAAAAAGACCTCCTAAAAATGTTCCCGAAATAAATAAGGAAGCAAACTCATGATTGCTTGGTTTGCTCGAAACCATGTTGCTGCTAATTTATTAATGCTGACTATTTTATTTCTTGGTTTATTTAGTTTGTCATCAAGAATTCCCCTTGAAGTGTTCCCTACGATTGTGATGGATAGTGTCACAGTCAATGTGTCATTACGTGGTGCTACGCCCGAAGATGTTGAGCAGGGCGTTGCTATTCGAATAGAAGAAGCAGTACAAGATTTAGAAGGCATAGAGGAAATATCTTCTCGCTCCTCAGAGGGCTCTGCGTCAGTTAATATTGAAATTGACAGTGATTACGATGCCAGAGAAATGTTGGCAGATATTAAAGCACGGGTTGATTCCATTAATACATTTCCCATAGATGCTGAAAAGCCAATAGTATCTTTAGCAGAGCGTAAACGGGAAGTCATTGCGGTTACAGTGGCAAGTGTTTACGCAGAGAAAGAGCTTAGAGAATTTGCAGAGCAAATTCGTGATGATTTATTACAAATTCAGGGAGTTACTCAATTAGAACTTAGCGGTGTAAGAAATTACGAAATCAGCATTGAAGTGCCCCAAGAAAAGTTGCGACAGTATAACTTAACAATTGCACAAATATCAGCAGCAATTGCTAATTCCAGTAATGATGTTTCTGCGGGTAACATTAAAACCCAAGGTGGGGATATTCTTATCCGCTCCAAAGGACAGGCTTATCGTAAAGATGAATTTGTCAGTATTGCAATTAAAACGAATACTGACGGCTCTATTTTAATGTTAGGTGATATTGCTGTCATCAATGATGGTTTTGAAGAAACGCCAGTAAGAACACGCTTCAACGGAAAAGCGGCTGTCTTTATTGACGTTTATCGAATTGGCCAGCAAAGTGCCATTGAAGTAGCAGATAAAGTGAAGCGCTATATCGATCAAAAACAAGGAAGTTTACCTTACGGTTATGAATTAGGTTATTGGGATGATGACTCTCAAATAGTTAAAGCTCGTATCTCTACCTTAACCACTAATGCCATGCAAGGTGGCATTTTAGTGTTTGCTTTATTGTCATTGTTTTTACGCCCCTCCATTGCTATTTGGGTTTGTATTGGTATTCCTATTTCTTTTATGGGTGCCTTTATTGTCATGCCATTTATGGGCATTACTTTAAATGTAATGAGCTTGTTTGCTTTTATTCTCGTGCTCGGTATTGTGGTCGATGACGCTATAGTAACGGGAGAAAATATATATACCCATCTGCAAAAAGCTGAATCGGGCGAGCATGCAGCTATTGTCGGTACACAAGAGGTGGCTACACCGGTTACATTCGGTATTTTAACTACCGTTGCCGCGTTTTTACCGTTAGCTTATATCGAAGGCGCTCGCGGACCTTTATTTGCTCAAATACCTGTAGTTGTTATTCCGGTACTTATTTTTTCATTAATAGAATCAAAATTTGTTCTGCCTTCGCATTTAAAAAATATTAAATTGCGTCATGAAATTAATCCTAGTCGGTTTGAACAGTTTCAGCACAAATTTGCCGATGGTTTTGAGCGAGTTGTGTTGCGATTTTACCAACCGTTATTAGCGGTAGTGCTAAAATATAAACTGACCACATTAAGCTTGTTTATTGGTGTTTTTATCATAATAGTGTCGCTTATTATGAGTGGTTGGACTAAATTTATGTTTTTCCCACGCATACCCAGCGAAACCGTTCGAGCTAATATTACTATGCCGGTAGGCACCCCCTTTGAAGTAACAAATACCTTTGTTATAGATATGACAACTAAAGCAAGACAATTACAAGATAAATACCGTGATATTGATAGTGGCGACAGTGTTATTTTAAATGTGCTAGCTACAACAGGTGGACGTGGCGGGGTGTCACACTCTGGGCGTGTGCAATTTGAAATCACTCCGCCAGAGCAAAGGAAATCAAGCATTACCTCGAGGCAATTGGTGAGAGAATGGCGGCAAATGATAGGTGTTATTCCTGGCGCAGAAAGTGTTACCTACAGAGCTGAATTAGGCCGTTCGTCAGATCCTATCAATGTGCAATTAACGGCAAGCTATCTAGTGACTTTACAAGAAGTTGCAAATAAAGTTAAAACTCACTTGGCGACTTACCCAACGGTATTTGAAATTGCTGATAGTTTATCCGATGGTAAAGAAGAATTACGTATTGAATTAACCAAGCAAGGCCACGCATTAGGTTTATCGCGAGTAGAAATATCTAAACAGGTTCGTCGTGCTTTTTTTGGCTCAGAAGTACAACGTATACAACGTGGTAGAGACGATGTCAGAGTGATGGTGCGTTTACCTAAAAAAGAGCGAAGCTCAGTTGCGGATTTAGAAAAAATTTTAATTTCAACGCCACTTGGTGGTGAAGTGCCGTTATCCCATGTCGCACGATTAATACCGGACCAAAGCCCTTCAACCATTAACCGCATTAATTTATATCGCACCGTTAATGTCACCGCTGATGTTGAAAAAAACAATACTAATATGACGGTATTACAATCTGATATAAAAGATTACTTAGATGAACTGGTGACGCACTATCCTGGTGTTGGTCATTCATTGGAAGGAGAGGCAAAAGAGCAGCGAGAATCATTTACTTCACTTGGTTGGGCGTTGATTTTTGTCTTCTTTATCATTTACACCTTGTTAGCTATACCCTTTAAATCATATATACAACCACTCATTGTAATGAGTGTTATTCCATTTGGCATGATAGGGGCAGTTATGGGGCATTGGATTATGGGAATGTCGTTAACTATCATGAGTTTATTGGGTATGTTGGCATTAATCGGTGTTGTGGTGAATGACTCTTTAGTTTTAGTTGATTTCGTAAATAAGAAGCGCCAAGAAAATCATGACTTAATAGATGCAGTTTTGATTGCAGGCACAGCCCGTTTTAGGCCGGTAATGCTGACAAGTTTAACAACTTTTATTGGTTTAATGCCGTTATTGTTTGAAAAATCTACACAAGCACAGTTTTTAATTCCAATGGCTGTGTCTGTAGGGTTTGGTATTTTATTCGCCACCTTTATTACCTTATTACTAATTCCAGTAAACTATATGTTAATTGAGAAATTAAAGAGTTCACTTGGTTTTGGCTATGAAAATAGTGTTAAAACATAACCCTCTCAGAAGTGCTTAGCTGTTCAAATTTATTCGTAGGGAATTATCTTGCATTAAGGCGGAAATTTCCCTACAATACGCGTCCTTAATTCAGCCTGAACTTTTTGTTCCTTGCTTCAACTGGTGTTGGCTGAGCCAGATAATGAGGCTACAACCCATAAGGAGCTCGTAATGCGTCATTACGAAATCGTATTTATGGTTCACCCTGATCAGAGTGAACAAGTGTCTGGTATGATCCAGCGCTACACCGACTTGATCAATGCTGCTGAAGGCAAAATTCACCGTCTTGAAGACTGGGGTCGTCGTCAATTAGCATACCCAATCAATAAATTACACAAAGCACACTATGTTCTTATGAACATTGAAGCGCCACAGTCTGTTATTGATGAACTTGAAACTTCTTTCCGTTATAACGATGTAGTTATTCGTAACATGATCATGCGTACTAAAGACGCGGTAACTGAAGCATCGCCTATGGCTGCTGCTAAAGAAGACCGTCGCGAAGCTAAGAAAGAGGTTGCTGCTGAGCCAGCACAAGCTACTGAAGAAGCTGCTAGCGAAGAATAAGTAATCTGTGATTGACTCGAAAGAGAATTGCCTTGTATTGACAGGCTCGGTGGTGAAACCCCCGAAACAGTCAACTAGCCCAGCAGGTATTGTTCATAACCAGTTTTCAATAGACCACAAGTCTATACAAAATGAAGCCGGCTTGAACCGACAAGCATTTGTCAGAATACAAGTTGTTGCGACAGGTGATTTATCACACTTAACTCGTGAATTAGTTGTTGGACAACATGTTAAAGTGATGGGTTTTATTAACCGTCATGAATCAAGAAATGGCAACCCCATCTTGGTATTACACGCTCAACAAATACAAATGATTAATTAGTGTTTTATTTAAGTTAATATAAATAAAACCAACTTCGGAGAATATTATGTCTCGTTTTTTTAGACGTCGTAAGTTTTGCCGCTTCACTGCGGAAGGCGCAACATCTATCGATTATAAAGATATTGCAACGTTAAAAAACTATATCACTGAAAGTGGTAAAATTGTTCCTAGCCGTATCACTGGTACAGCTGCTAAATATCAACGTCAATTAACTCGTGCTATCAAACGCGCTCGTTATTTGTCATTGTTACCATACACCGACTTACACAAGTAAGCTGATAAGGGGTTTATAATGGAAGTAATTCTTCTAGATAAAATCGCCAAATTAGGCGGCCTTGGTGACAAGGTATCTGTTAAATCAGGTTATGCACGTAACTACTTATTACCACAAGGTAAAGCAGTTTTTGCATCAAAAGCTAACGTTGAGCACTTTGAAGCACGTCGTGCTGAATTAGAAGCTAAACTAGCTGACGTTTTAGCTACTGCACAAACTCGCGCGGCTAAAATCGTTGAATTAGCTGAAGTTACTATCGCATCTAAAGCAGGTGACGAAGGTAAATTATTCGGTTCAATTGGTACTCGTGATATTGCTGATGCGATCACTGAAGCTGGCGTTGAAGTTGCTAAAGCTGAAGTACGTTTACCATTAGGTGCTATTCGTGAAACTGGCGAATTTGAAATCGCTATTCATTTACATACTGATGTTGATACTAGCATCAAAGTGAATGTAATCGCTGAAGCGTAATGTAGGTTTGGCTTTTTAGCCTAATAAAAAACCTGAATAAAACACCGTAACCTCATTGGGTATACGGTGTTTTTATATGTATTGTTTGTTAAGTAACCTGGTGTGATGGGTTAATACCAATCTCACTGATTATGTGATCATTTCTGCTTGCTATAATCATCAACTACACTGTTCTTTATTTAAACATTAGAAAAACTGGTTGTTGAAATAAATGCCTTGTATTTGGCAATTTTTTCTACGTATAAAATAGAACACTTAATTAATGAAACTTGGATAACAAAGAATTCTCTAGTAGCTATTTTACTGACTTCTACGTTAAATTTACTGGCAATAGGCTAACAATTAACGTGAAATGTTTTTTGAATTAACTAAGACTATCAAACTAGAGAACAACTCTTCAACTTATCTCATCCCTTTCAAGTGATTAACTTACCTCTTAAACGAGTTCTGATTAAATATTGCTTGAAACTAATCACTTGTTAACGGTTTAAACGCAGGCCAATCGGATTTATTTAATATACCCCGTTCAATCATGCCACCTAGACCTTGTAGCCCACCCGTATGTAATAACACAATACGTTCACCCGTTTTAAAGTAACCTTGCTTGAGTAATTTGAGAAAAGTTAATATCATTTTTCCAGAGTAAATAGGCTCAAAGTCAACGCCAGTCAGTTTGTTAAATTCAATGATCTTTTCGCTATCTTCGTCGCTAAATTTGGCGTACCCTCCGCAATGGTAGCCGGTTAATAGTTGCCAATTATTGTGTGATTTGGCATGTTCAGGCAATAACTTTTGAATCTCGTGCCTTAAGTAATCAGCACCTTTTAATACCGCAACCCCCAGTATTTTATGTTGCTTGTTGCTTGCTAAACTATCACCTGTGATTAAGCCTGCTAGAGTACCACCGCTGCCAACAGGTGTGAGTATGGTGTCAAAGCCTACTTGTTGATTTAATTCGGTTATCACTTCAGCAACACCGGGAATTGCAAGTTTGTTACTACCCCCTTCGGGAATAATAAAGTAATTTGGATACAGGTTTTCAAGCTCAGCAATAAAGTCGGCATGTTGACGACGTCGATAGGTCTTTCTATCAACAAAATGTAATTTCATTCCCCAGTGTTTAGCCCAAGCTAAGGTATAGTTATTAATATTATCAGCTTCACCGCGGATAATACCCACACAAGGAATATTTTCTTGAAAGCAGGCAAAAGCAAAAGCATGAATGTGATTAGAGTAACTGCCGCCAAAACTTAAGGCGCCTTTGAGTTTTGGTGTTTTTTGTATGTGTTTCAGGTTGAATTTAAGCTTACGCCATTTGTTACCCGAAATTATTGGGTGAATGTCATCATCTCTTTTAACAAAAACCTGTATGTTTTTCGCCAGCCACAATGGGTGGAAGATTTCTTGGGTAATAGAAGAGCAGGTCATAATACTAGATAATTGCGGTGCAAAGTTATAAGGTTATAAATGTGATAGTGATGCTAAATAATCAGCAAAAACACTTGCAGCATACAGCTAATAAAGGATAATGTTAATAGTACCCCCACATAAATGTTTTGAACATTTATTATAAAAATAATGTAACACTATTCAATGTCTATATTAAAAAGAATAACCAAGTTGTTTGTCAAACAACCGTCAGGAAAAAGCTTTGGTATAGCCCTTCAGCAAAAAGGGATTAATGCTTGCTCAAAGTTTGTATTAAAAAATACCGCCGAGAGTGGAAAAGCTCAATCTTCACAGCCTATTTGCCAATCTTATACTGTAGATTTATCTGACTTTGAAAAAGCAATCATTGATTTACAAGCGACTAAACCTTTATCTGGGCAGTGTCATCTAGTGCTCAATGCTCAGCTATCTCAAATTGTACAAATGGATAAGCCCAATATTCCTCATGATGAAATGGTAGGGGCACTGAAGTGGCAAGTCAAAGATTTAGTGAGTATTTCACCCGATAATATGGTGCTTGATTATTTTGATGCCCCTATACTTATAGGGGGGAAAGAAAAAATTCATGTAGTTTGTGCGCCGCTAGGTGAATTAAAAAAATTGGTTGCTGCAGTGGAAGACAGTAATACAAGTGTTGCCAGTATTACTACTGAAGAATTTGCTTTTGCTAATTTATTACCTATCAAAAATGATGCGTGCTTGTTAGTGTGTCAGCAACCTAATGAAGAGATTATAATACTGATTATCAAACAAGGTCATCTCTATTTTTATCGACGATTACGTGGTTATAGTCAGCTTGCGAGTAAAAGTGAAGATGAGTTAACTATGATGGTGATTGATAGTTTAGCCCTTGAAATTCAGCGTTCTTCAGACTACTTTGAGCATCAACTCAAACAAGCTGGAATCAGAGAAATAAAAGTACTCTTACCCATGGAAACTGAAGGCTTTTTTGCACGTAAATTGGCAGAAAACACACACCTTCCTGTATCA
>Ga0187827_10009667_pt1 | contig 10178 bp, 3 predicted proteins | sample ETNtaG_39_FD_167969 | JGI IMG/M metagenome (GOLD analysis project Ga0187827, IMG submission 167969) | Marine microbial and viral communities from oxygen minimum zone, Eastern Pacific Ocean - ETNP2014_SV_150_PacBio MetaG (Illumina Assembly) | ecosystem: Environmental > Aquatic > Marine > Hypoxic... | reverse complement strand
CCGGTAATTTAGGCGAATTCAGTATCAAATTAAACGCAATGGGGGGAATTGGCTCAGATTATTATGATAATGCTAAAACTGCGAATGAAATAATTATTGGTGATCCTACAGTATCACACAGCGCAGAATATATGGTGATGAACGATTTTATTGATGGGAATACAATTTGGAGTGCCGGTGTTATCACCATAAATAACGGAAGTACAGGAGGATTTTTCAGAGAGGGACATAAGCTGTATCTGAATATTCCCGATGGATCAGATTTTAATTGGTATAATCCACAAAATTTTGAAACAAGTGATGGAATTTCATATTATAGTAATACAGGTAGCACCATGGTATTAACAATAGATAATCTGTTTGATGAGAATGAATCCTTTACACTCGAAAATGTTCAGTTTGAAATAATAGGACCATCATCACAAGTTAATTTGAAATTTGATCTGCTGAGTGATGATCTGGATAATCCTGATCTTGTTTATCCGGTAAATAGTGAAAATACAGTCTCTGCAGGAAACCCAACTTTCTCTAGTGAATCTGATCAATTATATATTGTAGGTGATAGTACTCATACTTTGGCAGATATTTATCTGGTTGAGGATCCAATTGCACCTGTTTTTGTAGATAGAAATATTTATATCAAGATCCCAGATGATATAGATTTTGTTTGGTCAGATCCTCAAAATGTAGATGATATTTTGTTGTTTTATAATAATAATTCTGATAATCCAGATAGTGCAGATCCTAATAATAAAATATTAAAAATAGTTCCTCCCCAAAATGGTTATAACCTTAATGCTGGAGATACATTGAGAATTTCCGGATTGCAGGTTGTTGGATTTGATGTAAAAAGTGAAGATTGGTCGAATTTATCCTATTCTGTTTTAGATCAGGATGTTTTTTATAACCATGGCGATGAATTTCATGATGATGATACAAACCAAATTGCTATTGCACAACCCACAGTGGAGTTAGAAGAGGATAAATTTATGGTTGTGGGAGATATTGCAAAACCAATTGGTGATATTACCATTTATCAGGATGCCAATTTTGTTGCAATTAATAATAATAGTATTGTTACTTTGTCATTACCTGATACTTTAGGTGGTTTTTGGGAGCTGGATGGTGAAATTTTATATGATCCAGAAACTTACTCTGGAACCTTAGGATCGTCTATTTCAGGGAATTTATTATACCTTACTTTTTCAGAATCTCCAGGATTGGGATCATCAATAACCGTTACGAATCTGAAAGCGGGTGGATTGGATCATACTCTTTACCCTGACCAAACAACTCAAACAGATGATTATATCAGAATAAGCCTGAGTGGTGGAAATACATTCTCGTATCCTCACACACCGGCAGAAACTAATCAGTTAAAAAACATTTTTGTTGGTCAGCCAATAATAAACACAACACAAATACATTCCTTTATACTTGGAGAGAATGAAACAGATCTGGATGAACTGACAATAATAGAAGATGAATTTATTCAAAGTATCAATGAGAATGATACTTTACACATAGTGTTACCAAGCGAATTTAATGGTGAATGGTGCTATGATGAACTTGATATCATTCCACCCGACTTTAATGCTGCAATTAATCCTAATAATCCAAAAGTAATTCTTATAACAGAAACCATGAACGGAGGAGCTGGATCCTCTTATACAATTCGAGGGTTACGCTTATGCAATTTGGTTAATCTTTCTGAAGACAGTTATATTGAATTATCCTTCAATAATCTACTTACCACAACTGACTTAGATGAAAATATAATTAGAATCGGGAATCCACAAATTACACTTGATAAAAATTATGCATTTATGAAGGATGATTTACAACAATCCATTACTATAGAAGTTACCGAAAGCAATGTTGCTGCAGGAATCGATACATTGGATAATATTATTATTGAAATTCCCGAAAATCTTAATGTTAGAATACCATCTGCAGGGCTGATTGAGATTGAAGGTGATTTTAATAAAGTAGATTCTAACTATTCATATATTAATAATCAAATCACAATTCAAGTAATTGAAAATTTTTCTTACGGTGATATATTACAATTTGATCTGGGAATAGCAGAATTTAATGATATATCAGACAGTACTTATTTGTCTCTAAGCGCCAATGGCGGTTCATATTTTTCTGATACGACTGTGAACAGCCTAAGAATTGGTGATCCAGTATTTTCCTCCCTGGATAAACAGATATTTATTCAAGATTCTTTTGATTACATTGACCGTTTGGACAGCCTGGTCATATCTGAAGATGACAGTGTTTCATGCCTCTTAAATTCTGATTCTATTTTAATAGACTTACCGGATAATCTGCCATTGAAGTGGGCTTCTAATATAAATGATGGAGAATCTTGGATTAGTATTGGCTTCTTGGAAAGAATAAGTGATAAAACCATTAAAATAAATTTAGATAATGACATGCAGCCTGGCGAAGACATTATATTATACAATCTCCCGATTGATTATATTACTGAAGTGGGTATATCAAAGATAAAGTTATTCCCCAAGGGAAAGATAAATCATAAAAACATTCGTGATCCAGAAACATTAAGCATCGCTAATCCGAAATTTTTGATAGAAAATCCTTTACAGTTAGAAGATCCTTTACCAGTAGGCTTTTATTTATTTTTACCTAACGATACCACAAGAGCATTAAAAAATATTATCCTTCATGAGAATTATTTAGTACCCGGGATCACAGAAAGAAGAGGCGTTTATATCAGGATTAAAGATGTCCTCGATTTTGAATTTGACAGTAACTATTTGTCAACCGAAATATCTATAAATGACAGCTTAAACTCACACATTGTAAATATGAATTACATTGATCCTAAAATGGTTCATCTGAACATCCCTTTTGACTTGGAAAGTGGTGATTCACTTAAAATCAGTAGTTTATGGGTTACTAACTTCAAAGAAACTGATGCTTCATATCATCAACCATTTGAAGTCAGTGCCAAACGACCGGACGTGTTTTCAGTTTTATATAAAGATAATACTCCACAAACAATGGTATCCGTTGATGGAGTAGAATTCTATTCAGGTGATCCTATATACAGTATTCCGTCTGAAAGATCATTTCTCCTTCCTGATTTTACCATAAAGGAAAATACTTCTCCAACCTCAGTTCTGACTTTCAATCATATCAACAATATCTGTTTTATGCTTTCTGAAGGGTTATCCTGGGATTTAGATATACCTAACGATATTATGGGAACCCCAAATTTAGTAACTGTGGATTACGATAATTTAAATGCTTCAAAATATTGTTTTGAGTTGTTAGCTGATTTTACTGGCAGTGATTCTGTAACTTTTTCAAATTTTCGTGTGTACGTAAATACAAATAATAGCTTGAATAATATGTATTTATCTTTGAATAATACAACATACCAGGATACTATTTTAGATTTGATCCATATCCTTGATTACAGAATGTCCTCTGAAGACAATCAGACATTTTTAAAAGATGTAACTGATTCATCCCATTATATGTTAAACCCGATAACAATAATTCAGTCTGGAGAATATTTATACAACGATAGTTTTGGACTCATTTTTCGAATTTCAAACAGCCTCTTTGCAACATGGGACAGTTCTAAATTAGGAACCATTAGTGTTAATTATCCGGACACAATTGAAATTATTGATCGTGATTTAAATGATACTCGAAAAGACCTAACATTACACTTTGGTAATTTTGATGCTGATTCAATTATCATCAGCGGCTTGTTTTTTGATAGGAATGAGATCTTGCCATCAGAGGGTCGCATTAAAGTCGTTTATGATGGCAATTCAAATAACTATATCTTAGCTGATAATAAACTAAAAGTAATAGCAGACTTGGGAATCGGTATTGAAAAAGATCATAAATTTATAATTGGCGATAAGGGAGAGTTTGCAAAGCTCCCTCCCATATTCATAAGGGAAGACATCTTTACCCATGTTTTTGCTCATTCAGAGATATCTGTCTGCGTACCAGAAGGAATTACCTGGGATACAGATAGTTTACTTCTTTTCTCCGGTGATACACTTTTGGAGTATGATGATTATGATTTTGATAATGATTGTATTGAACTGAGAAACCTCCCTGTCAATCTTGATGAAACAGTAATCATTGATGGTATATACCTAAATGAATTGAGCACCGAGATGGATTCATCAATAAACTATACTATTCATTATCTCATTCTGGATGAAACATTTAACCGACAAGATAAAAATGGGATTTACGTTGTCAAACCAAAGGTAAAGACAGGTAATTATGATTTTCAAATAGCACTTGATTCTGTTAGTGTGGATATTATTCAGCTTGTTGAAGATGAAACACCGGTATTTGATGAGAAACGAAGTTTAATTCTTTTATTGGAGGGGGAACTTTCTGAATATCTGTATTTTTCTGGAACGAGTTTTATTGCTGATGAATTTATTGATTCTTTATACATAAGACCAGACTCACTTGAAATTATATTTTCACAACCTTTAAATCCTGGACATACCATCCAATTTGAAGGAATTAAATTAGAATACACTGATAATATTCAATTATTTGATGATGAAAGGTGGGGTCTATTTACAGAAGGAGTGGACGGCAATATTGCATTTACTTATAAGCTGGCGGAAATAGGAATACGGCCAGAAAAAATTATATCTGATTCTTCACAATTGACACTGTTTACACCGACTATTTTAACGGAACCTGAGGTTACTGCAAGTTTAGATACAGTACGTATATCATTTACAACCCCTTCTAATATTTCTGCACTTGATGCGCAATCGTTCCAAATAAATTTCGGTAATGATACTTTGCAGGATGTTATTCTTAATGTTTTAGGTCAAACTCCAGATACAGTATATTCTAAGGAAAGTGACTATACTTTTCATGTTGATCATGTAGAACTATTCCTTGATAATTATGGAGAACTTTTTGAACTGGGATTAGCAGAAATCAATGCATGGCTTCAATCTTCAGGACAAAACCCTGATAATGACCTGACGATTATTGGAAACAGGAATACCTTATATAATACAGAGGACATATCTTTTGATAATGATTACAAGATTCTAGATTTTGGATATGAATATGATTTTAATATTCTGGATGATCCATTATTAACAATTCATGCTCTTGAAAATTCCCTGATCACTCTTGGAGAAGAATTTGAGGGGGACTGTAACTTTAGGATTGTGAACGAAAGCTTTGTTCATGATACATTGATAACTATTGGGGATAATCATTCGGTGCAATTTAGTGATATATTAGGTGATCATCAGTTAGGTTCAGGAATATTCTTTTTAGTTGTTAATAAAATCAGTTCTAATGCTCGTTCTGACACTGATAATACTCTTCCTTTGATCAAACAATTTGTATTAGATAATGATGCTCCAATTATATTGAGTGATAAAAGCTATACGGGGATTAGCAAAGATGGATATGGTCATAAGTATCATTTTTCTGACCAGATTATATTTTCTTTTCAGGATAATGTACTAATAGATGAAAATGAAATATTATTTATTTCCGATCCTATCCAGGGACCTGTGTCAGCCACAAATTATTCAAACATGACCGATTCACTTGACGTTTTTCTTACTCTTAGGTGGGGTGAGGAGGATTATATGAATAGTGACAGTTTCAGCCAGAGGATAAAACCTGTACAATTAGGATTGGAGACGATTAATTATTCTGGAATTTTAGATTCAATTTATACAAGCTTAATTGATTCTGTTGATATTTCTTCTATTAAAGACCTTGGGGTTCAGAATCTGAGGACAAAGCTGGAAATAAGCATTACAGATCAGGCAGGAAATGAATCGCTGGATACCTTATTTATTTCCTTTTTATTTGACTTAGATAAGATATTATCGGCTTCCGCTTTTAATTTTCCAAATCCTTTCAGTAATGTAGAAGGAGAAGGTACTCAGATTCGTTATTTAATCAACAAGGAAGCCAGTTCAGGGAAGCTGATAATCTTTAATGCAGGTGGAAACGTTGTCTACTTTGAAGTTATCAGTCAACCGAATTTGATGATTGGTACGCACTATATAAAATGGAACGGCAGAAACAGCTATGGCTATAGATTAGCTTCTGGTGTCTATTTTGCTTTTCTGGAATTCAATGATACAATTAATGAAAAAATCAAGATTGTTATTCTGAACAGATGAAAGACACTGTCAAATTAATTCTGTTGTTTATTTCTTTATCAATTCTTTCTGGTTCAGATTATGTCGGCTATGGTTCTTTTGTTTCAAATTCGAGCTCTGCTCGAACAATAGCGTTATCTTACGCAAATACAGCCTGGGCCAGCGGTTTGGAGTCCGTTTCTTCGAATTCTGCCGGTTTGGTATCAATGACAGAGTTAAGATTTAACGCAGGATGGTCATTAAATACTTCAAGTTTTATGAAAGATCTAAAGTACCAGTCATTGTCCATTGGTTATGGTCGTAAAATATATAAAATTCCAGAAATATACATGGCAATTGGTTTCGGATATCAGGGGTTTAAAGTAGATGATATTGATGAATATGATAAATTCGAAAATTATCAGAGCACTTTTAATTTTTCTGAAGCTGCCTATAATTTTTTAACGGCTTTTAGGATTTATACGTTGAGTATGGGATTAAAGTGGACATATTATTCACAGAATTTTGGAAGTTATGGATATTCTCATTCTAATAAAGAAGATCTTAAATCTAAGTTTTTCAGGCCGACAGAACTCGGTATGCAATACAGAATTACAAAAAAGTTAATGATTGGTGTGATATATAATAAAAGTACGCGGATCGGATTATATGATATTACACCTGCAAGATTGAAGTTTGGTATAGCTCGGAAAGATAAAAGCCTCAATTATGGGCTGGACTATGAAAGACTGTCAACTGATAAAGGGCGAATTATGACAGGGGTTGAATACACTAAAGATATATATAACATTCCAATTTCATTCAGATTTGGCGGAAGAGGCAATATAAATGACGATCCAAATGGCTGGAAAATCAAGGATAGTATTTACTTGACAACGGGTATTGGTATACGTTTCAATGAAAAAAACTTTCTAAAAAAGTCCTTCATATTTAATTTTGCTTTAAACCAATCTACTTATCCAAATATAGTTACACCTATTGTAAGAATGGTGTATATTTCAATAGATTTTTATTAATAGATGAAAAAAAGGGAGGATTAATATGCGAAATATTATTCTAATAAGTACTTTAGTACTTGTTTCAATGAATTGTGATGAGATATTTAATCCGGATGAGTCAGAAGATCCAATCACAGAACAGGCGGATACAGAGGGAAATATCGCGATTATAAATAATTCCGGTCAGAAACTCGTTCTGTATGATGCAGGCACACCTGTTAAGATCATTCCAAATATGAGTGAGGAATTTCTAGTAAAAATACCAAATCCCAGTAATGTTACTAAGGATTTATGGCTGTATAAAGATTCTGATGTTTCGTCAGACTATGATAACCCGGTCCCTGAATCAATGTTCAGAAGGTGGAATGTAAAACTCTCTTCGGATTATGAGATTGAACACAGGGTTAGCTGGGTAGTGTATGCAGAATCTGTTGAAAGAGAAAGTGGAACTTTAATTTTATCATATAATCCGGGTACTGAAAATAATGTAGATATTTTCCTGAGTTCTCAGACAGGTGCACGCATAGCAACTCTAATGCCCGGACAAACAGGTACAAATGTTGGTATAGACTATGGTATTTACGAATTGTATTATTATTACTGGTATTCTGATCAAAATACACCCGATGGAATAATAGAGCAAGGATGGACGACACCTGTAGATTCTCCGAGCCTGACGTTCATTCTGAATGATGCTTTTCCAGAAACATACAGACTTATTCCGCATTTTGAGGTCATAGAAGAAGTTACTGATGGAGAAATATTAATTCAGAATAATACAGAATCTATTTTGGTTATCAATGCAAACAGTAATTTAATCGAGAATATCATGGTTTACGACGGTTCCACCACGATGATGTCTTATCTACCGGGATATAGCCAATATTTATATGTATTGCCAGAAGGGAATTATCATTTCTTGGCTATTGATGCTACTACAGATGCTACCGTGGCTGATACAGATATAAATATTGTGGCTGGAGAGTTGTATGAATGGGCAATAAACGGCGAATAAGGTGTTTATTTTCTAACCATTATTATTATTTAGTCCAATGAGAAATCTTTATCAATGTTCGTTTCTCATCGTAATAATATTCACATCTTCCTGTCAGGATAATGTAACTTTAGAAGAAGATGTCCTTATCTCTTCAGAGCCTGATGAGACTGGTAATCTATATGTCAATAATCGGTTAAACGAGTCACTCCTTCTGTATAGGGCAAGTACACTATTAAGAGAAATACCACCCAACTCAGGGGATTTTCTTGTTTATATATCCAGTACTCAGGGGAATACGGTTGATTTAAAAATATGGAGGAAAAACGATGTGGCCGATTTGGAAAATCCAGATGAGAATGTAGTATACAAACGGTGGGTGGTACTATTATCACCTGGAACTGAAGAGGGAAACAGAACTCACTGGATAATTGACCAATCTGATCTTTCTTTTACGGGGGAGATAAACTTCAGTTATCCTGATATCTTTATGAACGGAAATACAAACTTATATAATGTGGATGTTTACCTTAATCAAATGACCGGAGCAAAAGTGGTATCCCTTTCGCCAGGGGTTACGATTAATGTTGGCCTCGGCTATAATATTTACAATTTATATTATTTTTACTGGTTTTCAGATGAAATAAATACAGAAGGAATAACACCCGTTGGATGGTATGATGGAAGCGTACAATTTTTGTTAAACAGCGGTAATGATTTTGTGGAGATTATCATACCTACATATGATAATTCTTCAATAGGAAGACGGGGAAACATGATAATAACGAACAATTTAAGTGAGATCATACGAATTAATGCAAATAATTTACCAATCAGTTATTATATGATACAGGATGTTGAAGCTAACTCTTTATTAGATCCGGGCGATTCCTTTACTTATTCTATCCAGGTTGGGAATTATACCTTTGAGGCCAGGGATATTGAAAATACAATTTTACTTGAAAATATTGAGAATATAGATGTTGTCGAGGAATATGGCTTTAGCTGGGAAGTTGACGGAGTGGATGATATGGAAGATCCCCTGGCTATTTTAATGGCTAATCAAACCAGCTACAGGTTCACACTGCATGATTATTTCAGCAGTTCATATCTCGGTTATTTTATAGAAGGGAATACCACAGTTTCCATTAATATCAATAATACACAAAACAATATTAAAGCGTTAGATTATACAAATACAGTGGGCGCACTACTTTATCCTGTAAATGAATCATGGGAAATAAAATCGATTAATATATATCCAATCAGTGAATTAGTCCTTGTACCTAAATTTAGTTTTTCAATTTATGAAATATCGTTGTGTGATAATACTATAATTGACATAATAGATACAGAGCCATATTACCCCCCAGCTTCTGTCGAATTCAGAGATATATCACTAAGTGCTATCGGTAATATTGAATATTGGGAATGGAATATCAATGGCATTGAAAGTATTTATGATCCTTCAAATTATAGTGAATACATTACTCAAAACTTTAATGAAACCGGAATATATGATGTAAGTTTGACAATCACGGCGGGCGGCATGGAAAAATCCTTCAGCACAATCCTGACGCTTGTCGACAAACCCGTACTATTGACTTATCCTAATTGTAATACTGGTTCGCTCAGCGTCGGCGATCCTGTTTCAATAAGCTGGGATTATGATGACCAATTATTTACTAATGATCACCCTATTTCTATTTCCATAAACGATGGGGAGGATCACATAATAACAGTAACGAACATAAGTGTTCGAGAATATGTGTGGGAAGTGGATGATTCTTATGTTTCAGATTATAATACATTCGTAATCACGGTATACCAGTACGGCAATGTCTATAGGGATGAGTCCGACGAATATATTTCCATTTCGTATTAACTATTTTGGCGAAAATATATTAAAAGATTATAATAAATAATATCTCTAATACTGGTACAAAGATTGGAAGTTTATTAAACGTCCACTTCTTTGTAAAAAAGTAGGGATGGGGCAAATTGATTCCTCTGGATAAATTG
>Ga0187827_10009666_pt1 | contig 10178 bp, 9 predicted proteins | sample ETNtaG_39_FD_167969 | JGI IMG/M metagenome (GOLD analysis project Ga0187827, IMG submission 167969) | Marine microbial and viral communities from oxygen minimum zone, Eastern Pacific Ocean - ETNP2014_SV_150_PacBio MetaG (Illumina Assembly) | ecosystem: Environmental > Aquatic > Marine > Hypoxic... | reverse complement strand
TATTAGAGTATTTGATAAAAATGGAAATGTTTTATATCAATTTATGGCTTATGATCCTAATTTTCATGGAGGAGTAAATATTGCTATTGGTGATGTTAATGGAGATGGTTCTAATGAAATTGTTACCGCTCCTTTAAAAGGTGGAGGACCTCATATTAGAGTATTTGATAAAAATGGAAATGTTTTATATCAATTTATGGCTTATGATCCTAATTTTCATGGAGGAGTAAATATTGCTATTGGTGATGTTAAAAATGATGGTATAGATGAAATTATTACTGCTCCTTATAGTTCTTATATCCCAGAAATAAAAGTATTTGGAGGTAAAAAATTAAAATATAAATTTTTAGCTTATGATAATTCTATGAATAAAGGTATTAAATTAACTGTTGGTGATATTAATAATGATAATTGGAAAGAAATAATAACCGTTCCAGATAATTCTGTCCCAACTATTAAATTATTTAATTTTAAAGGTAGAAATAAAGGTGAATTTTTAGTTTATAGTAAACATTTAAAGACTGGTATAGATATTATAGCTAAAGATTTTTCAGGAGATAAAAAACCAGAATTATTAATTTTACCAAATAAAGGTTCAAGTGCTTTATTAAAGATATATGATTCTTTAGGTTTAGAAAAAGACAGTTTTTATTTACGTGAGGTATCTGATAAAAATGGATATAATTTTGATGTTTTGGTTTATTAATATTTATGGAAAGTCATAACAAGTTAATAATTAATTATTTAAATAAAAATAAATCTGCTAAACATTTTATAAAATTTTGTATAGTAGGTTTAGGTAGTACTTTAATAGATTTAAGTTTTTATATATTTTTGCAAAGAATATTGGGTATGCACTATCTTTTATCTGCTGCTTTGGCATTTATAATTGCAGTTAGCTTTAGTTTTTCTTTTAATCGTTTTTGGACCTTTCATATTAATAAAGGAAATAAGAGAAATCAATATTTAAAATTTATATTAGTAGCTACAGGAGGATTACTATTAACAGAATTAATATTATATATATTAGTAGCAAAATTCTTCTGGTATGATTTAGCTGCTAAATTAGTAGCTATAATTATAGTAGTAAATTGGAATTTTATTTTACAAAAATATTGGTCTTTTAAAAAAGAAATACCTTTAGTTAAATTAAAAAAAGTTAAACCTATTTTAGATATTAGTGTAATTATTCCGGTTTATAATGAGGAGGAAGTTATATTTAATACTATTTTAGAAGTTAAAGATTATTTAAAAAATAATTTTAATAATTTTGAGATAATAGTTGTGGATGATAAATCTGAAGATAATACTTTAAAAGTATTAAATAATATTAAAGGTATTAAAGTATTAAGAAATTTAAGAAATCATGGTAAGGGTTATACAGTTTCTAAGGGTGTTAAAAATGCTAGAGGTTTTTTAATATTATTTATGGATGCAGATAATTCTACTTCCATTACGGAATTAGATAATTTTATTAAATATATAAATGATTATGATTTAATAATAGGTTCTAGGTATTTAGTAAAATCTAAGATTAAAATTAAACAGAATATTATAAAAAGTATTTTGGGTAAATTAGGTAATTTGATAATTAGAGTAATGATATTTTATAAAATATATGATAGTCAGTGTGGTTTTAAACTTTTTAATAATAAAGTTAAATATTTATTTGAAAAGTTAACTATAGAAGGCTGGGGTTTTGATTTTGAGTTGATTTTTTTAGCTAAAAAATATAGTTTTAATATAAAGGAATTACCAATAGTATGGAGTAATAATTTTGATTCTAAAGTTAAAAGTAGCGATTATATTAAAACATTATTACAAGTTTTTAAAGTTAGATATAATAATTTAATAAATAAATATAAATAATATGAAGAAATATTGGGAAAATAAAAATATTTTAATTTTAGGAGGAGCAGGATTTATTGGTTCTCATTTATGTGATTATTTAGTGAGAGAAGGACATAATGTAATTTGTGTTGATAATTTTGTTTCTTCTGATGTAGAAAATATCAGAAATCTTTTAGCTTATCCTAATTTTGAATTTATTAGACATGATGTAACAGAAGATATTGATTATAAAGAAGCTCATGATTTAGAAAAATTTAAAGTATCTGTACAAGGTTTTCAAGAAATATATAATTTAGCTTGTCCAACTTCTCCTAAAGATTTTTCTAAGTTACCAGTTAAAACAGCCTGGGCTAATTCTATTGGTGTTATTAAAAGTTTAGAATTAGCTAAAGATAATGAAGCTAAATTTTTACTAACATCTACTTCTTCTGTTTATGGCAACCCACCAAAAGATAGTAGTCAAGTTAAAGAAGATTATTATGGTTTATTAGATTTTTTAAATCCTAGATCTTGTTATAATGAAGGTAAAAGATTTGCAGAAAGTACTATTATGACTTATCATAATTTTTACAAATTAAATACTCATATTGCTCGTATTTTTAATACTTATGGTACTAATATGCTTCAACATATTGGTCGTCAAATTCCTGATTTTATTAAAGCTGCTTCAGAGGGTGTTGATATAGAGATTGCTGGTGATGAAAATACTGTTTCTAGTTTTTGTAATGTTAAAGATATAATTACTGGTTTAATAAAGTTAATGGATTCAGATGTTATAGAACCAGTTAATTTAGGTGATTCTAATCCACGTACTTTAAAAGAAGTAGCAGAAAAAATTATTAAAATAGTTGATTCAGAATCTAAAATAACATATGCTAAAGGTTATGATTTTACTATGAAACCAGCTTTACCAAATATAGATAAGGCTAAAGAAGAATTAGATTGGATTCCTTTAATAGGTTTAGATGCTGGTTTAGCTGAAACAATAGATTATTATAAAAATACAGTAATTATACGTAAAAAAAGAACAAATTTAACAGGTGGAGAAACAGCAGCGGATGGAGAAACAGCAGCAGCTGGAGAAACAGCAGATTTAAAAGAATAAATATATGAAAGTTTTAGTAATAGGTGGGGCAGGATTTATTGGTTCTCATTTGGTAGATGAATTAATAAGAAAAAATTATCAAGTTTTGGTACTTGATGATTTAAGTAGTGGTAGGAAAGAAAATATTAATAATAAAGCCGAGTTTATTAAATTAGATATTAATAGTAAAAAATTAGGAGATGCTATGTCAGTTTTTAAGCCGGAAGTTGTTTATCATTTAGCAGCTCAAAAAAGTGTAGCAGCTTCTTTTAAAAATCCTAAATTTGATGCTCAAATAAATATAATAGGTTCATTAAATCTTCTCCAAGAAGCTTTAAAACAAAATATAAAGAAATTTATATTTGTTTCTTCAGCTGCTGTTTATGGTGATATAAAGAAAATACCTACTCCAGAGACAGTAAAGACAGAACCTTTATCTCCTTATGGTTTAAGTAAGTTAGCTTTAGAAAAGTATTTATATATTTTAGCTAGTAATAAACTAGAATGGACAGTATTTAGGCCAGCTAATGTTTATGGACCCAGACAAGATCCTGAAGGAGAAGCTGGTGTTGTTTCTATTTTCATAAATAATATTATAAATAATTTACCAATAAATATCAATGGTGATGGTCAACAAACCAGAGATTATGTTTATGTAGCGGATGTTGTACAAGGATTAGTAAAAGCTTTAAATAAAAAGGGTGGTATTTTTAATATTTGTACAGGCCAAGAAACAACAGTTAATGATTTAGTAAAATATTTAAAGGAAATTAGTAAGAAAGAATTAGAAGTAAAACATAGAGCTACCTTAAAGGGAGAAATAAAATATAGTTGTTTAAAATTATCTAAAATTAAAAAAGATTTAAATTTTGAACCAAAATTTAATATTAAAAAAGGCTTAAAATTAACATATAAATGGTTTGAAAATCAAAAATAATGAAAATATATATAGTCATAGCAGCTTATAATGAAGAAAAAAATATTGCTAATATTTTAAGATCTTTAGTTAATTTAGATTATAATATAGTTGTTGTAGATGATGGTTCTAAAGATAGAACAGTTGATATAGTTAAAAATTATCCAGTAACATTATTAAAACATATTATTAATAGAGGACAGGGAGCTAGTTTGGTAACCGGAACAGAATATGCTTATCAAAAAGGAGCAGATATAGTTGTTCATTTTGATGCTGATGGTCAACATTTAATTTCAGAAATTTCTAAAATTATAAAGCCTATTATGGATAATGAAGTTGATATAGTTTTAGGTTCTAAGTTTTTACAAAAAAATAAAATACCTTTTTTTAAAAAATATTTTATTATTAAACCAGCTATTGTATTTAATAATTTATTTACAGGAATTAAATTAACCGATGTTCATAATGGTTTTAGAGGTTTATCTAGAAAATCTTTAGATTTAATTAATATAAAACAAGATGGAATGGCTCATGCTTCTGAAATAATAGCAGAAATAAAGAAATATAAATTAAAATATAAAGAGGTATCTGTAACTGTAATTTATAATGAATTTGGTCAAGGATTATCAGGTGGTTTAAAAATTTTAAAAGATTTAATGTTTGATAATATAATAAAATGATAATTTTAAAAACAATTATAACTATTTTTGTTTTATTAAGTATATTTAAATTAATAAAACAAAGAAAGAATAATAAAATAACTTTATTATCTTTTATTTTCTGGTTTATATTATGGTTAGTAATAGCTCTAGTATTTTATTTACCAGAAACTACTTCTTATTTAGCTCAGATGGTTGGTGTTGGTAGAGGGGTAGATTTAGCTCTTTATATTTCTATAATTATTATTTTTTATTTATTATTTAAAGTTTTTGTACGTTTAAATAAAATAGATAGAGAAATTACTAAAATAGTAAGAGAGCAGGCAATTAAAGATGAAGAATAAAGTTATTATAATAATTCCTAATTATAATGGTCAGAAATATTTTGCTGATTTATTACCTTTTTTATTTCAAGAAAAATATGATGATTTTGATTTAGAAATAGTAATAGTTGATAATAATTCTGATGATAATAGTTTAGAGTATTTAGAAAATAATTATTCTAAATTTACTTTAATAAAAAATAAAAAAAATATTGGTTATGTGGGAGCTAATAATATAGGTTACAAGTATGCTCAAAAGAAAAAAGTAGACTATATTTATTTATTAAATCAAGATACTATAATTACTAAAGGATTTTTACAACCTTTGTATAATTTTGCTCAAGAAAATAAATTTGGTAGTTTACAAAGTAAAATTAAATTATATCCTCAAAAAGATAAAATAAATTCTTTAGGAAATATTATTCATTTTTTAGGATTTGGTTATGCAGAAAAATTTCAAAAAATAGATAATAATAAACAAAATATAAAAAAAATTAATTATTCTTCTGGAGCAGGAGTTTTTATATCAATGTCAGCTTTAAAAGATTTAGGTTATTTATTTGATGAAACAATGTTTATGTATTTAGAAGATTTAGATTTAGGTTGGTCTTTAAATATATTGGGTTACGATAATTATTTAATACCAGAAAGTGTTATTTATCATAAATATGAATTTGATAAAGGAATGAAGCAAATATATTGGTTTGAAAGAAATAGATTATGGATAATATTAAAGAACTATAAATTAAGTACTTTATTTTTAATTTTACCAGCTTATTTAATAATGGAATTTGGGCAATTATTTTATGCTATTAAACATAAATATTTTATACAGAAATTAAGAAGTTATAATTTTTTATTTTCTAGTAAACAATTAAAAATTTTAAAGGAAAAAAGAAAATATATACAAAAGAAAAGAAAAATATCAGATCGTAAAATATTTAATAGTTTTTCAGGTAAGATATTATTTCAACCTTTGGAGTCTAAGGCTTTACAAAGTGCTAACTTTTTCTTTAATATATATTATAAGGTTATAAGATTATTAATTATTTAATAATGAAAATAGCAGAAGTCGTTTCAACATTCCCCCCTTATAAAGCAGGCATAGGCAATGTTGCTTATTATAATTCTTGGCTTTTAGCTAGACTAGGTCATGAAGTAACAGTATTTACCACTAAACAAAAATTTTTTACTGATTATATAGATGAATATCCTTTTAAAGTAAAAAGATTATATCCTTGGTTTAAATATGGTAATGCTAGTATTTTACCCCAATTATTATATAAATTACCTAGTTATGATATTGTACATCTTCATTATCCTTTTTTTGGAGGAGCAGAAATGATTTATTTATTAGATAAGATAAAAGATATTAAATTAGTTATTACTTACCATATGGATGTGGTTGGTATAGGTTTATTGAGGAAGTTTTTTGATTTTCATACCAAAAATGTTTTACCTCATATTTTGAATAGAGCAGATAAAATTATAGTTACTTCTTGGGATTATGCTAAAAATTCTAATATTAAAGAAAGAATTAAAATAGAACCAGAAAAATTTTATGAGATTCCTTGCGGAGTGAATCATTTATTATTTAAACCTAGATTTAAAGATAAAAATTTAATAAAGAAACATAGTTTATATAATAAGAAAATTATATTATTTGTTGGTGCCCTAGATAAAGCTCATTATTTTAAAGGAGTAAATATTTTAATACAAGCTATTAAAAAAATGCCTGATAATGATGATTTTAGATTATTAATAGTAGGTGATGGTGATTTAAAAGAAAGTTATAAGTCTATGGTGGATTCTTTTGGTTTGTCTAATAAAATTATATTTACTGGTTATGTAGAAGATAAAGAATTACCTAAATATTATAATTTAGCAGATTTATTAGTATCACCTTCTATCGATAAATCAGAAGCTTTTGGGATAGTTTTAATAGAGGCTATGTCTTCTGGTCTTCCAGTTATAGCAGGAGATTTAGCAGGAGTACGTTCTGTGGTAGATAAACAAAAGACAGGATTATTAGTAAAGTTAAATGATATAGAAAATTTAAAAAAAATGATTGAATTTTTATTAGCTAATCCTAGAGTTGCTAAAGAATATGGGAAAGAAGGTAGAAAAAAAATATTAGAATTATATAGTTGGGAAAAAATAGGTTATAAATTAGATAATGTTTTTAAAAGTATAACATAATGAAAATAGGAATAATTACAAATTTATATCCTCCATTTATTAAAGGGGGAGCAGAAATAGTAGCTTCTATGCAGGCTGAAGGATTTAAAGAAGCTTTAAATCACGTTTTTGTTATAACTACTAAGCCTTATAATTATTTAGGTAGAAAAGGTTTTCAAATAAAAGAAGAAGTAGATAATATCACAGTTTATCGTTTTTTCCCCTGGAATATTTACTATTATTTAAGAGCTTATAAATTTCCAGGTTTTATTCATTTAATATGGCATATTATAGATATTTTTAATCCTTTTTCATATTATTTTACTAAAAAAATATTATTAGAAGAAAAACCAGATATTATAATTACCCATAATTTAATGGGTTTAGGTTTTTTAATACCAAATTTATTAAAAAAATTAGATATTAGACATATACATGTTGTTCATGATGTTCAATTAGTTACTCCTTCTGGTTTAATTATTAAAGGAAAAGAAAATAATTGGAAACATATTTTTTTTAAGAAAATAGGTTATGTTAAATTAATGAGATATTTGATGGGTAATCCAGAGATAGTAGTATCTCCTTCTAAGTTTTTAATTAATTATTATGTTAAAAACAAATTTTTTAGAAAGTCTAAAAAATTTGTTTTACCAAACCCTTTAAAAGGGCTAATTCAATTTGAAAGAGAAGCAAATAAATATTTAAATATTTTATATTTAGGACAATTATATGAAGCTAAAGGTATTTTAAATTTAATAAAAGTTTTTAAAGAATTAAAATTAAAGAATGCTTATTTACATATAGTTGGTACAGGAAAAGAACAAGAAAAAGCTTTAGAACTTGCAGGTGATAATAAAAAGATAATATTTTATGGTTGGCAAAGTGGTAAAAAATTATTATCTATTTTAGCAGGAGTAGATATTTTGGTTGTTCCTTCTTTATGTTATGAAAATTCTCCTACGGTTATTTATGAAGCTTTAAGTATGGGTATACCTGTTTTAACTTCTAGAATAGGTGGTGCCGGAGAATTAATTATAGAAGGAAAAAATGGTTGGACATTTCCACCTGGAAGATTTGATATTTTAAAGAAAAAATTAAATAATTTATATAAACAAAGAGAAAAAATTTCTTTTTTGGCTAATAATTGTCGAAGAAGTGTAGCGGGTTTTCTAACTAAACATTATATTAATAATTTATTAGATATTATAGATGAAGAATAAGGAAAAACATTTTAATATTTTAGTAGGAATTTTATGTTTTATCTTTTTTTTAATTTATAGTTATACTATTTTAAAAGTTCATTTACCTAATTATTTAGAATTAAAACATTTAATTTTTAATTGGCCAGATGCTAATGCTAATTATTTTTTTGCCAGTATTTTTGCCAAATTTAATAATTTAAGTTTTTATGAATCTTTAAATATTTTGACAGATAATTTAATTCATACTAGAAGTATGAATGTTTACAATAGTAGTTTAGTTCCTATTACTTTTTTACCTACTATATTAATATTTGGTTTATTTTTTAAAGTATTAGGATCTTTAGGTATATTATTTTTAACTCCTTTATTGGCTAGTTTAACAGGTTATATTATTTATCGTTTATCTTATTTAATATTTAAAGATTTAGATTTATCTTTTTTAATAGCTTTATTTTTATTATCTTTAGGTCCTTGGGTATTCTTTGCTAATATGGTTATGCTACCCACTATTTTATTTATATTTTTATTATCTTTAGGTTTTTTACTTTATAGGAAAAATTATATTTTGGGATCTATTTTAATATCTTTAGCTATTATTGTAAGGCCAACAGAAATAATATGGATATTAGCTTTAATTATTATTATTTCAATATATAATAGAAATATATTTAATATAAGAAAGGCTTTAATTTCTTTTTTTATTTTTATTTTTTTCTTTTTTTTATTTTTATATTTAAATAAAATAACATATGGTAATTATTTTTCTTTAGGATATTTTAATTTAGAAAATAATAATTTACCAACTGAATTTTCTAATTCTAATAATAGTATTTTAAATTATTTAAAGATGATATTTATACCGTTTGGTTTTCATCCACGTTTAATATTAAATAATTTTTCAAAATATTTTTATCAATTAATATGGCCGTATATTATTATTGCAGGTTTTAGTTTTATATTTTTAATTATTAAATTAAAAGTAACTAAAAATAAAGAGTTTAAAAGAAGATGGAAATATTATTTATTGTCTTTATTAATAATTTTTCCAATTATATTGATATATTATGGTAGTTGGGATATAGCTGATCTTTTAGTAAAAAAATTAAATATAATCAGTATTTCATATGTAAGATATTTTATCCCTTTATTTATTTTAATTTTACCACTATCTTCTTTAGTCTTTAATATTTTATTAGTTCGAGGTAAAGGGTTAAATAAAATATATAATATTATTATTTTATTTTTAGCTATTATATTTCCCATATCTTCTATAGCATTTACATCTCCTAATGATGGATTATTTAAGAATAGTGAAAATTTAATACAATATTATAATCAATTTAAAAAAGTAAAAGAAGTAGCACCTAAAGATTCGGTTATTATTTCAGAAAGAAGTGATAAAGTATTTTTTCCTTATTATAAAACCATAGTTTTAGAGAATAATATAGACTTTTGGCAGAGAGTAGACAAGATAAATGATAGAGAGGTATACTATTATACAAATAAAGGTAATGAAGATTTAATAGATTTAAATATAGTAAATATAGTAAATATTAGTAATAAATTTAGATTAATTAGAATTAAGTAAAATATATGGACTGTCTTTTTTGTAAAATTATAAATAAAGAAATACCAGCTAAGATTATTTATGAAGATAATAATTATTTGTCTTTTTTAGATATTAATCCTAATAGCAAAGGTCATACTTTAGTAATTCCTAAAAAACATACAAAGATTTTTAATAGTTTAAGTGATCAAGAAGCAGGGGAGTTGGCTTCAAAAGTTCATTATATTGCTCAGAGATTAATTAAATTATTAAATACCGAACATTATAATCTGGGTCTTAATAATGGCTCAAATGCTGGTCAAATTGTGAATCATGTACATTGGCATATTATTCCCAGGTATGAAAATGACGGTTTAAAGCATTGGGGAGCTAAGAAAGAAGAAATAGATATTTTAGAA
>Ga0187827_10009664_pt1 | contig 10179 bp, 11 predicted proteins | sample ETNtaG_39_FD_167969 | JGI IMG/M metagenome (GOLD analysis project Ga0187827, IMG submission 167969) | Marine microbial and viral communities from oxygen minimum zone, Eastern Pacific Ocean - ETNP2014_SV_150_PacBio MetaG (Illumina Assembly) | ecosystem: Environmental > Aquatic > Marine > Hypoxic... | reverse complement strand
CAATAGAGTCTGAACGGTATTAGCAACCTAAAAGGTCTTAAGTCCAGTTAGGAGCACCATTTTCCACTGCTTTTAGGCCATTTTCACTGGCCTCTTTCTGCCCCGAATTGTTAGTGTGCTGAAAATGTGCTGAAAATTTGATGCTAGCCACCGCAAATCCGGCACATACCCTAACAAGGCCTGGGTCCACGCTGTCAGATACGACCGACGATCTGGCCGCATCGATCGGGCCACTCGCGCCGGCTAAAGAACAGAACCTCCTAAACGGAGAACCATCTACCCGTAGGTAGTGACGTACAAGCCCTGACAAATTTGGGATGCGGCAGATGATCTACAAACTTCGCCCAAAACATTGGGAATACACTGACAACAACGACTCAGCAGTACTACACGTAACCTAACCAAAGTTACGCCGTTGGAAGTTTCCAATAAAATTTAACGAATCAAGCCAATAATGGCATTCAGGTCACAATTGCGCGTGTGGATTCTCTCAGTTACTGATAACATTACGTCTTCTGCGAGAAACTGCCTTGCCCGAATTCCTTCTGCAACATCAACCGCACTCAACCGCCAAAACTCTTCCGTCATACTATGTCTCTATCTATTGACTAACATCACATCCTCACATCCCACAGACAAATCTTAATAATTAGATCACCTTCTTGAAGCGTTCTCGCAACACAATGGGGTGAATCGGCACCACTGGCAATGGTCGGTTACCAGGGATCACCTTCGAGACAATCACGCTTGCTTGCTTCGCCGACAGCGCATCGGCTAAAACCCCCGCTGTTGTTTCACCCGAACACTCGATAACGTTCGAACACCCTCCCCCGCGAGCCATAACTGCAAGTGAAGTCGCTTCACTGGTATAGGTGGCCTGATCACCGGTCGAACCGTAACTGCCGTTATCGATGACCAAAAGGACTAGATTATCCGGGGCACGGTTGCCAATGGTCGCAAGCGTACCAAGATTCATCAAGACGGCACCATCCCCCTCTAAGGCCACAACGCTTTTGTTTGTTGTCAGCGCAAGTCCGAGGCCAATTGATGAGCAAAGCCCCATGCTGCCCAGCATGTAAAAATGGTTCTCTCGATCGCAAATGGCAAAAAGCTCCTGGGAGGGGATGCCGATGTTGCAAACAACCAAAGTATCCTCTAGGACAGGCACTAAAGACTCAATCAGTTCGAAACGATTCATGCGTCCCCCTCCATCAACTGAAAGTCAATAAAAATGGCGACAGGTGATTCAGCAACTCGAGCATGTTCGATGAGAGGGGCAATGTTATCTAGATCCATTGTTTGATGGCAATGCAAAATTGGAATTTGCATCAACCTCAGAAGTTCTGGCGCCAATAGCCCCATCGGAACCTGAGCTGGGACTGGCTCGCCCGGCGAACCCCGATAACTCATCAGCATCACTACTGGAAGCTGGAAGAACTGAACCAGTGATTTGAGGGCATTGACAGAATTTCCAAGACCCGAGTCCTGCATCAAGATGCAAGGCATATAACCACCAAGGCTGGCACCCGCACAAATTCCAAACCCCTCTTCCTCCCGAGTCACTGGCAAATAACAAACATCGGTATCCTCTTCGAGCAATCGAATCTGGCCAGCCAATAGTTTGCACGGTACCGAGACGAAAAAATTCACGCCCGCGGACTTGAGTTTGTCCACCAGCTGACTAGAGATCGATTGATTAGCCATTGTCTTTCCTTATTTCCATTAAATTTTGCGAGAAGTTACGGTACAGTCACTCGGCCGCCGTCAACAATCAAAGTCTGTCCCGAAATAAAGTTTGCGCGACTGGAGAGAAGGAACAAAACGGCATCTGAAATATTTTCTGGAACACCAATTGTTTTTAAAAACGTCTCCTGTTTTATTGATTCTTGAAGAGGCAGATCCATGCTAGCTTTTGTCATGTCGGTTTGAATCAAACCAGGAGCGATACCGTTGACTCGAACAGCTGGACCGAACGCCGCAGCACAACTTCTAACCAAGCCAATCACGGCAGACTTCGAAATACTGTAAGAAATAAGCTTCGAGCGGGCGCGCAATCCAGCTACCGAAGAAATACAGACAATATTGCCGGTGCCGCGCTCAATCATACCGTCCTTAACTGCCATCACAGGCAAGAACGTCCCATCGACGTTCGTGGCCATAATTTTACGGTAACTTTCAAATGTTATATCTTGATGGTCCTGCAATAATCCGATTCCAGCATTGGTCACCAAGATATCAATCGGACCAAGAGATGATTCAATTTCTTCAATCATTTTAATAACTGCCGACTCATTCGAGACATCTGCCTGAAAAATGTCTCCGGTACCGCCTTTCTTCTCGATATCAGCTAAAGTCGAGCGTGCTGCAACTGCGTCGCTCAAGTAGTTCACTGCAACGCGCGCATCAGACTGCCCGAGGGCAATACTGATAGAACGACCTATGCCACGGGATCCACCCGTAACAAGTGCCACCTTATTTGAAAATTCTCTTGTCATAGAAAATTCCTATTAGACCAACACTGCATTAAAAGTCGTCGCAAAGTAAGGCTCTCGCATGCTCGTAATCCAGACAGTCCACGAAGGGCGAACACAAACGTCTTAAGATATCGAAACTTACGAATATATTGTAGCAATCGAGAGGCAAGTTATCTCCCTATCCCAGTCCATAGCCAAGAAGATGCGGTAGCCATAAGCTAAGCTCCTCAAAATAAGCAATTAACACAATACAAACTAGTATCGCAAAGATATGAGGCAAAACGTGGAGACTCAACCTCTCGATACTGACTTTCGCCAATTGAGAGCCAACAAATAAGTTTGCTCCAAGGGGTGGTGTAAGGAATGCGACTTCGTTTGTAACGACAAAAATTATCCCGAAATGAATTGGATCGATTCCAAGTTGCGTCACAACAGGGAGAAGAATCGGCGTAACAATAATAATGGTCGACAAAGTCTCCATGAACATGCCCAGAATGACAAAAACTAAGATGATCAAAAGCAATATTACAAACCAATTGGTGGATATACCCATAAGGAGGTCAAGCATCACTATAGGGGCATTATTAAATATAAGTACCTGACCAAAGACCGTAGAGGTTCCAACAAGTATCATAGCCGTTGAAATTCGGGCTGATTCTGTACAGGAGTCCAGCAATTTCCCAAAAGTCAACTGACGTTTTACCAGTAACCCTACTAACAAAGCGTATACAACCGCCACAACTGAAGCCTCTACAGGGGTAAATATGCCGCCATATATCCCACCCAAAATCACGACAGGCGCTGCAAGTGAAAATTTCCCCCGCCAGCAAGCACACAAAAACTCCCTGAATATGAACGGGTCATTAGTGCGTTCAAACTTAAGGTGTCGTGCAACTACATAGGCCACGAGACAGTGAGCGACTCCAATAATTACGCCGGGAATGACGCCTGCGATGAAAAGCCCCGTAATGGAGCACTGCGCTATGACCCCATAAATAATCATAGGATTGCTAGGTGGGATCAAAATACCGAGAGTGCCTCCTGATGAGGAGACAGCACCTGCATATGCTCTGCCATAACCGGCACGAAGCATCGCCGGGATCATTAATGTCCCTACTGCTGCAACAGTACCTGGTCCCGAACCACTGATTGACGAGAAAAACATGCAGGCCAGAATCGTCGCAATCCCCAATCCGCCAGTCACTTTTCCCCAAAACATTAGGATTACGTCAATGATATCTTGAGTAATGCCTACGCGCTCCATGACACTGCCGGCAAGAATGAAGCAAGGTATCGCTAGAAGTGGAAATTTGTCTATGCCTTGGTACAAGCTTTGAGCAATGAGCATTGTTGGCAAATCGGAAACCACCAATGTGACGGCAGTAGCTATCCCTAAAGACACAAAGATCGGCACCCCTAAAAACAAACACGCAAACAACAGGGAAAGTAAGAGAAGTATCATGGCTGTAGAAATCTGATGTTATTCAACTGGCGTTTCACCAATTTTCAGATAGGTGCCAAGTCCTTTAAATCCTTCTTTTTTATAATCTTTCCAGTATCCCTCCACTATGCGAAACGTCATAAAAGTAAACCCAATTGGAACGCATGTGTACAGATACGCCATACTCCAATGGAGCGATGGCGATATGTAGGGGAAATTTATCAAGTGAATGATCTGTTTGATGCCTACATAAGCGAAAAACAAATTAAAAGTAACCCATATAAAGTCAGCCAATATCGTCATGTATCGTCGGTATTGGACCGGCAGGAGAAGTTGTGGAACGGTCACTCGGAAATGAATTCGCTCCTTTGCGCCAAGAACGGCCCCCATGTAGGCCAACCAAATAAAAGTAAAACGACTCAGTTCTTCTGACCAAGTAAGTGAAGCGTTCAATACGTACCGGAAATACACTTGTATGGCCAGACAGAAAACCATACTAAGAAGCAAAAAGGCGCAGAGATACCGCTCGAAATCACCCAAGACCAACATGGCAACAGTTTTTATTGATCTTTTTTGATTCATCTTCTTTATCCCTTCACAAATCGAGTTATAGGGATACGAACGTGAATTTATTTATAACACTCTACTGGAACTCCTGTTAGCTCTTCAGTTCACTAAGACGTTTACGTAGAGCAAGCTCTGGTACCTGGGTCTCATCGACCTTGACGTCGATCAGCACAGGTCCATTTTCTTGAAATGCCTGATCAAGCACATCGGAGAGATCATTAGCATTGTCTACTGCCAATCCAGTACAACCGAAACCCTTAGAAATGGTTGCAAAATCTGTCGGCGGAAAATTCGACGATTCGAAATTTGAGTGCCAGTCCAGTGTCTCAATAATCTTGGTATAACCCAAACAACTGTTGTTGAGTACGATGACGATTATGTCAAGGCCATACTTAGCCAGCGTGGATAATTCCCCAATCGCATAGGTCATACTGCCATCACCGGCAATGACGACGACTTTTTCTCTTTGCTGAGCAAAACGAGCACCTATTGCGGCCGGCAAACCAAATCCCATAGATGCAAAACCCCGTGGAAAAAGGAAGCGCTGACCTCCAGTCAGAGATTTTAGGAAGGTCCCAACCCAACCGATTGAAAAACTTGCGTCCACCACAACGATGTCCTGCTTATTCAGTTTTTTCTGCAATAGACCCATTAGGAATTGCGGTCTAATAGGTGAATCCGTCGCCCTCATTTCAGGCTCAATCTCTCTTTCCCAGTCTTCCTTAATAAGGGCTACACGCTGCAGCCACTTCTCGGCATCCTTTCGCGTGTTAGTCAAAGTACTGCCTAGCGCATTGAGGCCCTTCTGAGCATCGGCCAAGATTCCACACTCAGTCGAAAAAATTTTTCCAATTTCGATAGGATCAATATCCAAATGAATTATGGTCTTCGAGTCGTCAGGTCGAGTCCAAGCCGAGGTGACTTTCTCAGACGACTTAGCGCCAACAAAAAAAACTAAATCAGATTCATCAACTACCCGATTGGCAGATTCTGAGCCATATTGGCCACCCATAATTCCAACAGAAAGTCGGTGATTCTCAGGGAATACACCCTTGCCCGCAATCGTCGTTGCAACAGGCATAGCTACTTTTTCAGCTATCGCCATAAGTTCATCGTGGGCTCGAGAGATCGCGACTCCACCACCAGCAACCAACACGGGGCGCTGTGAATGCGCTAGAAGCTTGCATGCCTTCTGTATATCGCCAGGGTCTGGTGGTATCCGGCTCGCTGGAAATTTTCCCGCACCAGAAACCATGTTGGGCTGTACTACATCATCACCCTCGTAATCCTCATAGAAGATATCAGCCGGAATGTCTATCGCGACGGGGCCAGGCCGCCCGGTAACAGCTGTTTGTATACCATGACCGACAGCTTTCGCGAGCATTCTCTGAGATGGGACCCGGATGACGTTTTTTGTCAATCCTTCAAACATTGCTGTCTGTTCAATTCCCTGCGCTGTGCAACCATGGTCTAACCAAAGACTCCAATCACGAGGTCCATTGCTTAGGATCGACAGTATAGGAATAGACGAGTTGTATGCCTCTGCAACGCCCGACAATAGTTTCACCGCTCCCACCCCGAACGCGGCATCGCAAACACCAATAGTCCCACTCACCCTTGCGTACCCATCAGCTGCATAAGCACTGGATCGTTCATCCCGAACCATGACGTGCCGAATTTTTTTCTCACGTCGATGAAGAGCATCATTTAACGGGTATCCTTGCCCGCTTATCATGCCAAATACGCAACTCACCCCGTGAGCCGCCAATAACTCTGCTAATAAGTCTCCGGTATGCATAACATGCGTCTCCTTTATATGGGCTGCAAACCCTGCAGCTCTCGGTACCGGTCGATTGACTTCCGGGCCCCAGTTTCAAACGTATATTTTGGGTCATAACCCAGCTCCCTTCGGGCGCCCTCGATACTGAGCTGATAAACACCTCCAAGGCCGGAACTTGCATCTCCATCTTCGACCTCAATTTCGGCCTCTGGGAGAATCTTCTTAACCACATCAGCCGCGTCTCTGACTTTAAGCACATCCCCACCGGTATTGAAGACTCTTGTTTGGGTTGGACCTTCATGTTTCAGCGACAAGACAACACTACTTGCAGCATCTTCAACATATTGCCAGTTAATTAATGTGTCGCCCATAGGAACCCGGGCCGGTTTGGAATTTGCAGGATTCTCAAGAAGTTCCACACCTAAATCGTAGGCCAACGCACCCCGCATCCTGTGAGGCCCATAAACAACCGTGAACCGCAAGCCTATATTGTCGAGGCCAAACTGTTTGAAGTAATGATGGCCCATGAATTCATTAAACGATTTGCAAGCGCCGTATACAGTGACCGGAGCATGGAATGTATCGTCTCCGGGCTCTTCCGAATAAATTGATTGAGGGCCAAAGACAGCAATTGAACTCGCCCAGACTACCCGTTTAACTTGGCAGGCTTTTGCAACTTCAAAAACGTTATTTAGTCCATCAACATTAATCTTGGTTGCCAGAGCTGGGTGTGCTTGACCCTGGGGAATCAGGGCAGCCGCCAGATTGACAATCATATCGATCTTGTTTGCGCGAACAATTTCCAAGATTCCGACTAGATCCATCACGTCACCGGATATCAATTTAACCTGACAAAATTCGTCGTTCGTCAATACCCTATGAATGGCGTTGTCTTTGATATCTAAATCGTAAGAAATGACCCGATGGCCTTCCTTAAGCAGTTCCCGGATGGCATACGTACCGATTAAACCTCCCCCGCCAATAAAAAGATAATTCATCGAAAGATTCTCCTGGTACGGTCAATATTTCTTTGGGCAAAAAGAACCGGACCGTAAGGTCCGGTTCTTTCCGTTATTACAAGTACAAGTAAACTAATTGCTTTTACGATGATTCTCGAGAAATACGACAACCTCATCAACAAAGGCTTTGCCGCCGATTTTCTCGTAGAAGTCCGGCCAAATTGCCATCACGGGCTCTACCCATTCTTGCTCATCTGCCGGCGGAGTTATTTCTACGCCGTGTTCAATGGCGAAAAGCGCCGCACCGCCAAGAAAGCTCTGCATGCCAGCTCTTTGTTCGTCCTGTGCCTTCACTGCGGCTTCAGAAATAATACTTTGATCGTCAGCGGAAAGGTTCTGCCACCAAACCTCGTTTACGATTACCGGGCCACTCCACAAGATGTAGTGGATATTGGTGATATAGCTTTGAACCTCATCAAATCGCAAAGTTGGAAAAACATCATACGGATTGTCCTGTCCATCTACTACCTTCTGTTGTAAAGCATTAAAGGTTTCGGTCCATGACATCGGGACAGGATTGATTCCCCATGCCTTGTAAGACGCGATCATAATATCGTTTTTTGGCACTCGAATTCGAAGCCCTTGAAGGTCAGCGAGTGTCCGCACTGGTTTTTTTGAATTACTGAGGACACGAAATCCCCCTGTTAGCCAAGCGACCGTACGAAAATTGGCTTGCTTAGCCATTGTTTCGTTAAGTGTGTCCCGGAGCGGGCTATCAAAAACTGCCCACGCCTCCTCAACGCCCTGGAACATATACGGAAGCGTAGCGAACCCGACAATTGGTGCAAATGGCGTGACATTGTTCACAGCAGCTGAGGCCGCTTGAATAAGACCCGAAGAGACTTGGTTTACATTGTCTTGCTCAGAGCCCATCTGACCGCCAAAAAGAAGCTGCACCGTTATTCGACCATTAGATGCCTCTTCAATGTGCTTTTTCCAAGCGTGGCCGAATGCGCCATGTGACATTGAGTCAGGTGCGTTCGCGCTGGCAAACTTAAAATTGACATCGGCACTAACCGATGACCAAGTTACAGCACTAAAAACAATAACAGATATTCCCGCGAGAATCTTTCTAATACTCATCTGAACACCTCCTAAGGATTATGTTGATAAAGTTGCTATTTCCTTTCCTTCAGCGATGCGCTAAAAGCGGTCAGAAATTAGTAGTTTCAAAACAGCCGCTGTCCTTAATCTCCCGATAGCAACCAAACCAAATTGTATACTAATTGATACATGATATATCAAGTAATTGACCGGTACCTAGCCCTATAACAATACGAATAATGGGTTATCTCCTATTTGCGTGATTTTTTAGTATCTCGATCAAAATTTCATTTCTAATGCCTGAAATGATTGATCATTTTTTTAACAATCATTTCCGAAATCCTGGCGTTTGCTTCCTCGGTAATGCCGGCAATATGTGGGGTTAAGATCAAATTATCGATGCCCTCAAACTGACGCGCTTCTACCTCCGTTAGAGGTTCGTGTTCGTAGACATCAATAGCAGCACCGCTTAGTCGATTTGAACGTAACGCGGCAACAAGTGCGCCCTCATCAACAATACCACCACGGGACGTATTAATCAGAACGGAGCCCGGTTTCATCTTTGCTAAGTGTTCGTGAGATATCAACCCACGAGTTTCGCTGGTCAAAGGAAGATGCAAACTAATAGCATCTGAAGCCGTCAACAATTCGTCAAGCTGGACGAGCGCTGCACTACCCACAAAGGAATTGTCGTTGGAAACATATGGATCGTATGCAATAACCCGAACGCCCATCACCGTAGCTCGAGTTTCTACTTCTCTAGCAATTCCTCCATACCCGATGACTCCTAAAGTTTTTCCAGAAATCTCTTTCCCGATCAGTGCTGTCCGCGGCCACTTCCCTTCTATCACATGACTGGTTGCATTAAACGCACCCCGGAAAAGAATCAGTAATGCAGCAACTACATATTCTGCAACGGCAGTATTGTTAGCGCCTAATGCTGGATATACCTCGATGCCGCGCTCTTTGCACAGCGTAATGTCGATGTTGTCGAGACCCACACCAAGGCGTCCGATGGCTGAAAGATTAGGAGCGTTATCTAACAAAGCGCGTCCTACTGACGTTCTATTTCGAACAATTAATCCTCCCGTGTCGTGCAAGAGGGCGTATAGCTGATCCTCTCGATCAACTAGGTCTGGTTCGTAAATTACTTCATGACGCTCCCGCAAATTAGGCAGAAACGTTTCATCCATAAATTCCGTTATGACGATCTTGCTCATTTCATACAGTCCTACTCAACTAGCATCGGTTTAAACTTTAGTGGCCAGTTGCCGGGGAAGCATCATGACAGCAATCAGTATGCCAGTGCCTGCTGCTGCGAGCACTACGAAGAGCATGTCGAAACTCCAGCGCGCATAAATCCACGCAACCATATAAATGGTCAACCAAAAACTACCCACCGCTGCGTGGGGTAGATATTCGAATTCGTTATTTTATATAAAGGGGGTCGGGGGGTGTGCTGAATATGTGCTGAAACTGGGTCCATTCCTGTCCTCTCCTGTCCTTTCAGGTCCGTTTGCGTATATCGATCTCGATTATTGGCCTTAAGAGGGTGTGGATCGTTCCATTAAAAAGCCGGATCAATCTTCAAACTTGACTGGGGCCCCTGCTGAAATTCCAAAGAAGGATTATCTTGGCCAAGTTAGTTCTATCCGGTGAGAAGACTCAGAATATCTGTCAATGAGGGTGGTAATGGCACTGTGCCCAGAATGTGCCCTAAGTATGTCCACTCCAGTCCATTCCAGTCACATTCGCGCGGGATCGGTGTGCGTATGTGGTTGATTTATCGTTAGTCCCCGTAGAAAGTACTGCCTTCACACGGCAGGGTCGCTGGTTCAAATCCAGCCGCGCCCA
>Ga0187827_10009662_pt1 | contig 10179 bp, 9 predicted proteins | sample ETNtaG_39_FD_167969 | JGI IMG/M metagenome (GOLD analysis project Ga0187827, IMG submission 167969) | Marine microbial and viral communities from oxygen minimum zone, Eastern Pacific Ocean - ETNP2014_SV_150_PacBio MetaG (Illumina Assembly) | ecosystem: Environmental > Aquatic > Marine > Hypoxic... | reverse complement strand
AAATCAATGCTCACCCGCACTCATCAGAGGTTGTATCTGTTGTACATAATGGAATAATTGAAAATTCAAATTCAATAAAAGATGAACTAATAAAAAAAAATTACTTATTTAAATCACAAACAGATACTGAAGTAATAACTCTACTTCTAACAAGTTATTTAAAAAATTGTGATCTCATAGATTCTGTGCATAAAACTCTAGAAAGACTTGAAGGAAGTTTTGCTCTTGGAATTATTTTTAAAAATTTTAAAGATATTGTTATAGGTGCTAGAAGAGGAAGTCCTCTGGCTGCTGGGTACGGCCATGAAGAAAATTATATTGGTTCCGACTCATATGCTCTTAAATCGATGACAAATAAAATTTCCTATTTGGAGGATGGAGAAATTTGTATTTTAACTAAAGATAAAGTCGAGTTTTATAATTCGGAAAAAAATAAAATTAATAAAGAAATATTAACTTTATCAAACGATGAAAATAAAACTACTAAGGGTGATTTCAAAGATTTTATGTCCAAAGAAATTAATGAACAATCAATAACATCAAAAACTTGTTTAAAAGAATATATAGATCATTTGAGAAAAGATATTAATTTTTATAATTTTCCCATTAATCCAAATGAAGTAAATAAAATTACGCTTATAGGGTGTGGCACAGCTTATCATTCATGTTTAATAGCAAAATATTTATTTGAAGAGCTTTCTTCAATTACTGTTGAAACTGATATTGCATCTGAATTTAGATATAGAAAAATTAAATTTAAAAAAAATAACCTTTATATATTTGTCTCACAGTCGGGTGAAACAGCTGATACCTTTGCAGCTTTAGACTTATGTAAAAAAAATAAAGCAAATACATGCGCAATAGTGAATGTTGTAGAAAGTTCAATTGCCAGAGCCGCTGATTTTGTTCTTCCAATTCATGCGGGTCCAGAAATAGGAGTTGCGTCTACAAAAGCTTTTATTGGTCAAATGTTGGTTTTGTATTTAATATCTTTGAAAATTTCTAAAATTAGAAATGAAATAACAGATCAAAATTACATAAAAAGCATAAATGATCTCAACAATTTACCATCACTAATTAAAGAAGTTTTAGCAAAAAGAAATGAAATACAAATTATAGCAAAAGATTTTGTTGACTCAAAAGGAACCATGTTTTTAGGTCGAGGTCTTTCTTATCCAATTGCTTTGGAGGGTGCTTTAAAATTAAAGGAACTTTCATATATTCATGCCGAAGGTTATCCAGCGGGAGAAATGAAACATGGGCCACTAGCATTAATAGAAGATGGTTTACCTGTTGTAGTTTTGGCTCCAAAAGACAAATATTTTGAAAAAACAATTTCAAATATGCAAGAAGTTATTGCAAGAGGTGGAAAAGTGATCTTGTTTACTGATGACGATAGTGAAATTATTAGCGAAAATATTAGATATAAATTTAATATTCCAAAGTGTAACGATTATATAAAACCATTTCTTTTGACCTTGCCCTTACAAATGTTAGCCTATTATGTTGCATCATTTAAAAACTGTGACATAGATAAACCTAGAAACCTAGCAAAATCGGTTACCGTCGAATAAAACGTTTTTTATCATATTATTGGTTATTTGAAGGGTTTGACTTATAAACAATGGATATATATTTATAGTTGAATTATGAGGAAGTGGAAAAAAAATAGCTGGAAGAGCTGTCCTGTTAAACATATTCCGAAATATGAAGATGAAAAAAAACTTCAAATGGTTTTGGGAAAAATTAGTGATTTTCCCCCCTTGGTGTTTGCTGGAGAAACAAGATCACTTAGAGAACAGTTAGCTCAAGTAGTTGAGGGCAAGGCTTTTCTTTTACAAGGAGGTGATTGCGCTGAAAGTTTTGCAGAATTTCATCCGGACAATATAAGAGATACTTTTAAAGTAATTTTACAAATGGCTCTTATTTTAACTTCCTCGGCATCTGTACCTGTTGTGAAAGTTGGAAGAATTGCAGGTCAATTTTCTAAACCAAGAAGTTTTCCAACCGAAGTAAAAGATGGAAAAGAACTGTTAACTTATTTAGGGGATAACATTAATGGTATTGAATTTAGTGAAAAATCTAGAAAACCTGATCCGATGAGATTATTTAAAGCATATTCTCAATCTGCTTCGACACTTAATTTGCTCAGAGCGTTTTCACAAGGAGGTTTTGCTGATCTTAGAAAAGTTCACTTATGGAATTTAGGATTTGTGAACAAAAGTCTGCAAGGAAAAAGATTCAAAGAGATACAGGAAAAAATTACTGATGCATTAGCTTTCATGGAGGCTTGTGGAATTAATCCAGACAGCAATAGAAGACTGCGAACTGTTAATTTTTTTACATCACACGAAGCTTTACTTTTACCTTTCGAAGAGTCTATGACCAGAATAGATTCTACCACTGGAGAATATCACGACACTTCAGCTCATTTTGTGTGGATTGGTGATAGAACAAGACAATTAGAAGGAGGACATGTAGAGTTTTGCAGGGGAATAAAAAACCCTATCGGCCTAAAATGTGGCCCTTCTTTAAAAACAACAGAACTAATTCGACTTTGTAATATCTTAAACCCTGAAAATGAAAAGGGAAAAATTACTTTAATCACAAGATTTGGTCACGATAATGTTGAGAAGTTTTTGCCAAAGTTAATTAGATCAATAAAAAAAGAAGGATTAAATGTAGTTTGGTCTTGTGATCCAATGCATGGCAATACAATTAAATCAGCAAATGGATTTAAGACTAGACCTTTTAACAACGTTGTTAAAGAAGTGAAAAATGTATTTACCGTCCATCAAGCCGAAGGAAGTTTTGCTGGAGGTCTTCATATAGAGATGACTGGTCAAAATGTTACTGAATGTACAGGGGGCGCTCAAAAGATATCTGACCAAGATTTATCTCATAGATATCACACACATTGTGACCCTAGATTAAACGCAAGCCAAGCACTTGAATTAGCATTTTTGATTTCAGATGAAATTAAAAAGAATTCTCAAAATTCTAAGAATATTGCTCAAGCAGCATCTTAATTGTTGCATTTAAATTTTTAAGATTAAAAATGAAAGAACTAAAAATATATAATTCTTTAACAAAAAAAAAAGAAAATTTTATTCCAATCAATAGAGATAAAATAGGAATGTATGTATGTGGACCTACAGTTTATGATTATCCGCATATCGGCAATGCAAGACCACTGGTTGTATTTGATGTTTTATACCGTCTACTAATAAAAATTTACGGAACTAATAAAGTTACTTATGTGCGCAATATAACAGATATTGATGACAAAATTATCGAGTCATCAAAAAAAAATAAAAAAAGCATTAATGAATTAACAGAAACTATAACTAAAAGTTTTCATGAAGATTGCCGATATTTGTATTGCTTAAATCCAACTTTTGAGCCTAAAGCTACTGAGCATATTAAGGAAATGGTAGGCATGGTTTCGAATTTATTAAAAAATAATCATGCTTACGAAAACAATAACCATGTTTATTTTTCAGTTTCCTCATTTAAAAAATATGGGAAATTATCAAATAAAAACTTTGAACAACTTGTGGCCGGATCAAGAATAGAAGTTTCTGAATATAAAAAAGACCCACTTGATTTTGTTCTTTGGAAACCTTCAGTCGAAAAAGATCCAGGCTGGGATTCTCCATGGGGTAGAGGACGACCTGGTTGGCATTTAGAATGTTCTGTTATGAGTGAAAAATTTCTTGGTAAGCAATTTGACATACATGGTGGCGGGCTTGATCTTGTTTTTCCACATCATGAAAATGAAATTGCACAATCTTGTTGTGCAAACAAAACTGAAAATTTTGCAAATTATTGGCTACATAATGGATTTGTTACTTTTGATAAAGAAAAAATGTCAAAGTCTATAGGTAATATTGTGACAATAAATAAACTTAGGGAGAACGTAAATGGTCAAGTAGTAAGACTTGCATTGTTAAGCTCTCATTACAAACAACCATTGGATTGGAATGAAAAATTAATTATAGAAAGTAAAAACACATTAGATAGATGGTATAATCAATGGGAACAAACCCCATCAGAAAAAATAGAAGATGAAGTATTAGAGCCACTTTTAGAAGATTTAAACACACCAAAATATATAGCAAAATTACATTCTCTTTATGACGAGGTAAAAAAAGAAAGTAGAATTTCGAAAGTTAAATTTACAACAGCTTGTAATTTAATTGGTTTGCTTGAATCAACTCCTTTAACGTGGAAAGATTTTAAAAAAAATCAATCTGCAATTGATGAAAATTTTATTAATAAAAAAATTGAAGATAGGAATATTGCGAGAAAAAAAGGAGATTTTAATAAGGCTGATGTTATTAGAAAAGAACTGGAAGATAATGGTGTGATAATAGAAGATAAACAAGATAAAACTATATGGAAGTATAAATGAGTAAAGAAAAAATATATATTTTTGATACCACGCTTAGAGATGGAGCCCAAACCGAAGGTGTAAACTTCTCTATAGATGATAAAAATAAAATTGCTAGAGCATTATCAGATCTAGGAGTTGATTACTTGGAAGGTGGATGGCCAGGAGCAAACACTTTAGATACAACTTTTTTTAATAATCCTCCTAAATTAGTAAATACAACTCTTACAGCTTTTGGAATGACAAAAAAAACAGGAAGGAGTGCAGAAAACGATCCTGGACTTTCTGCTTTATTGAATACAAAAGCTACTGCAATATGTTTGGTTGGAAAATCCTGGGATTTTCATGTTGATGTAGCCCTAGGTATTACCAAAGAGGAAAATTTAGAAAACATCAAAGAATCAGCAAAATTGTTTGTCAAAAACAAAAGAGAATTTATGTTTGATGCTGAGCATTTTTTTGATGGTTATAAAAAAAATCCTGAATATGCATTAAGCTGTATTAAAACAGCTTATAACGAGGGAGCAAAATGGATTGTTCTTTGTGATACAAATGGAGGAACTTTACCTCATGAAGTGGGCGAAATTGTTTCTAAAGTAAGCAAACAAATTCCCGGTAAAAATCTTGGTATACATGCTCATAATGATACAGAAAATGCGGTTGCCAATTCTTTGTCAGCTATTTTAGCTGGCGTACGTCAAGTTCAAGGAACAATTAATGGACTTGGAGAAAGATGTGGTAATGCTAATTTAATATCGTTAATTCCATCTATAGTTTTAAAGAAATCTTTTTCTGATAGTTTTGAAATAAAAATAAATAAAAATAAAATCAAAACTCTGACAGAATGTTCAAGACTTTTGGATGAAATATTAAATAGAAAATCAAATAGAAGAGCAGCCTATGTAGGACCTTCAGCCTTTGCTCACAAAGGAGGTTTACACGTTTCCGCTGTTTCTAAAGATCCAAAAACATACGAACATGTTGATCCTAGTTTAGTTGGAAATGTTAGAAATATTATCGTTTCCGATCAAGCTGGCAGATCAAATATTATGTCGAGATTAAACAAATATGGAATCAAGATTGATAAAAATGATCCAAAAATTCAAACTTTACTGGAAGAGGTCAAAGGTAGAGAGTTTATTGGTTATTCATATGATGGTGCCGATGCATCATTTGAATTATTGGCAAGAAGACTTTTGGGAGAAATACCAAAATACTTAACTATTTCTAAATACGATGTATCGGTTAAAAAAGAATCGAAAGATAAAATAGATTCTATTGCAAAAGCCCACATCATAGTTGATGGTCAAGAAATTGTTTGTGAAGGATCAGGAAATGGGCCAGTTAATGCTTTAGATAATGCAATAAGATCTAATGTAGACAAAGTTGGAAAATATTCTAGATATTTAAAAGATTTGAAATTAGTAGATTACAAAGTAAGAATTTTAAATACAGGAACGAATGCAATTACGAGAGTTTCTATAGAAAGCACGGATTCAACAGGCAAAAATTGGTTCACGATAGGAGTGTCACCAAATATTATTGAAGCTTCGTTTAAAGCATTAATTGATAGTTTGGATTATAAGCTTTACAAAGAAAAAGCTCCCGCCAATATCTAATGAGCTATTCAAATGTTCATTTTATATTATTTAAGCCACAATTAGCTGAAAATATAGGAGCTTGCGCAAGAGCGTTAAAAAATTTCAATTTTAGTAAATTAAAAATAGTTTCTCCAAAAATAAGTTTTCCAAATGAAAAAGTTTTTGCAACCAGTGTTGGGGCCAAAGATATAATTAATACAAGCAAAGTATACAGTAATTTTGAAGATGCTATTAAAAATATAAATTGTGTAATTGCAACGTCATCTAGGATAAGAAAAAAAAACTATAAACATCTTTCGTTAAATGAATTAAGAAAAATTAATTTCAAACAGAAAATAGCAATTGTTTTTGGTCCCGAAGCATCAGGACTAACAAACAATGAGTTAAGCTATGCAAATTATGTGATAAAATTACCAACCAATAATAAATTTCAGTCACTAAATCTATCTCATTGTGTAATTTTGCTTTGTCATGAGATATTTAAAATCCTGAATAAAAAAATTAAAAAATTTGATTCGAGATGTAAAAACAAACAAGTTAACAAAGAGGAGCTAAACAAGTTTGTTAATTTTTTGGTTAATTCATTAGACCAGATTGGGTTTTTGCAGCCAGATCACAAGCGCAAAAGCATGATAGAAAATATACGTACAATTTTTCATAAAATGAATTTATCAGATAAAGAAATGCGAATTTTATTAGGGATAATTGGTTCTCTAAGGAATAAAAAGGTTGATTGACAAACTAGAGGCAGTGACTATAAATCTTCAAATTAAAAATGACAAAAAGACTTACTTCAAAACATAAAGTAGATAGAAGATTAAAAGTAAATTTATGGGGAAGACCAAAAAGTCCATTTAATTCTAGAAATTACTCTCCCGGACAACACGGCAATAAAAGAAGTGCTAGACCATCTGATTATGGAATTCAACTTCAGGCCAAACAAAAATTGAAATCCTATTATGGAAATATGAACGAAAGACAGTTTAGAAATTGTTATAGAAAAGCAATAAAGAAAAAAGGTGATACGGTAGAAAATTTAATTGGATTATTGGAACGGAGATTGGATATAATTGTGTATAGAGCAAAGTTTGCTTTAACAGTCTTTTCATCAAGACAATTAATTAACCATGGTCATATCAAGGTAAATGGAAAAAAGGTTAATATACCAGGCTATCTACTTAAAGAGGAAGACGTAATAGAATTGAGGGAAAAATCTAAACAATTAGCGATGGTAGATATTGCGCTTGCTAGTAAAGAACGGGATATTCCAGAGTATTTACAAATTGACGAAAAACAAAAGAAAGTAAAGTTTGCAAGAACGCCAAAATTTGCCGAAGTTCCCTATCCAATTTTGATGGAACCAAATTTAGTAATAGAATATTATTCTAGATAATTAATTAATTTTTGGCAAATAGCCTTGATGTGAAATAATTATTTTTTTATGTAGTCTATCAATTTTTCAGAAAGTTTTTTTTGTAATTCCCCTGACTCGTACATTTCCTTAACGATATCGCAACCACCTAGAAATTCTCCTTTGAGGTAAAGCTGAGGTATTGTAGGCCAATCACTAAATGTTTTTATTCCTTGTCTCAACTCTTCATTTTCTAGAACGTTGATACCTTTATATTTCACTTTCAAAATTTTTAACATATTTGAGATTGCCATTGAAAAACCGCATTGAGGGGCATCTGGTGTGCCTTTCATAAATAAACATACATCATTCTGTTCAATTTCATTTTTAATTAAATTACTTATAACTTCGTTCATTATTATTTTTCCTTTGTTTTTATTGATAATGCATGCAATTCGTTTCCCATTTTACCTTTCAAAGCACTATAAACTAGTTTGTGTTGTTCTATTTTACTTTTACCTTTGAATAAAGATGAAATTATTGTTGCGGAGTAATGATTACTATCTCCTGCTAAATCCTGAATATCAATTATGGCATCAGGTATAGCTTCTTTTACTAGATTTTCTATTTCAATTAAATTCATAGGCATGATAATTCAATTTTACACAGTTCGGTTAAAAACTCTATTAAAAATTAATCCTATTTTCTTGGTATGATAGTTCAAATCAAAAATTTTTTCTAATTTTCTATTATCAAAGCATTTATAAACTTTTTTGTCACTCTTTAAACTTTCAATTAGAGGAATATTTTTTTTCCGTGCGTTTACAGAATGCTTTTGCAATATTCTATATGATTGTTCTCTTGAAAATCCTTTTTTTGTTAATTCAAGCATCACTCTTTGTGAAAAAATTAATCCCTTGGTTAAATTTAAATTGCTGGACATCTTTTTTGGATAAATATTCATATTCTTTAAAATATTTCTTAGCCTAAAAAGCGCAAAGTCTAACGTTATAGTAGAATCTGGTCCAATATTCCGTTCAACGCTAGAATGCGAAATATCTCTTTCATGCCATAATGAGATGTTTTCTAAAGCAGGAATGACGTAGCTTCTTACTAATCTAGAAAGTCCAGTAAGATTTTCGCTTAGAATCGGATTTGTTTTGTGGGGCATTGCGGATGAACCTTTTTGATTTTTTGAAAAAAATTCCTGGACCTCTTGTACTTCAGTTCTTTGCAGGTGCCTTATTTCAGTCGCTACTCTTTCAACAGATCCTGCAATTATTCCTAAAATAGAAAAAAAATAAGCATGTCTATCTCTAGGTACAATTTGTGAAGAAATAGGTTCTATTTTCAGTTTCAATTTTTTAGCAACATATTTTTCAATTCTAGGATCAACGTTTGCAAAAGTTCCAACGGCCCCTGAAATAGCACATGTTGAAATCTCGATTATTGCTTGAATTAATCTTTTTCGATTTCTTTTAAATTCTTCGTAAAAATTTGCTAGCTTTAACCCAAACGTAATTGGTTCAGCATGCATACCGTGACTCCTTCCAATACAAATAGTAAACTTATGTTTATTTGCCTGTTTCTTCAGAACTTTTAAAATTTCATCAATATCATTTAATAAAATTTTTCCCGATTGAACTAATTGAATATTGAAACAAGTATCCAAAACGTCAGAAGAAGTCATTCCCTGGTGTAAGAACTTTCCCTTTGAACCAACCTGTTCTGTTATCGACGTTAAAAAAGCAATTACATCGTGCTTAACTTTATCTTCAATTTTATGTATTCTTTTAATATTAATCTTAGCTCTAGATTTGACTGCTTTTGAAACTCCCTTAGGAATTAAATTAATCCTTTCCATTCCTTCTGCGGCTGCCAATTCAATATCAAGCCAAATTCTATATTTATTTTTTTCTTCCCAAATATTCGATAATTCTTTTCTTGAGTATCTTTTAATCATATTAAGTAAGGAGGTTGAGTAAAGTTTTTATCTGATTTTGTAAATATTTCAAACCCTTCATCTGTTACACCTACAGTATGTTCAAATTGTGCCGATAAAGTTTTATCTTTTGTGACAGCTGTCCATCCATCATTAAGGATTTTAATGTCATACTTTCCTTCATTTATCATTGGTTCAATAGTGAAAGTCATTCCACTTTCTAAAGTTATTCCTGAATTTTTGTTTCCATAATGTAGTACATTTGGTGGTTTGTGAAAAACTGTTCCTATTCCGTGGCCACAAAAGTCTTTTACTACTGAGAATCCTTTTAATTCAACGTAATCTTGAATTGTTGCTCCAATCTCACCCAATTTTATACCAGGTTTAATTATTGATATTCCTTTCATCATAGATTCATAGGTCGCAGATATAAGATTTTTACTTTTAACCGAAACATCTCCAATACAAAACGTTCTACTTGTATCTCCATGATGTCCATCTACGAACGTGGTAACATCAACGTTCATTATATCTCCATTTTGAAGTATCTTTTCACATGGTATTCCATGACAGACAGTATGGTTAGCTGAAGTACAACATGATTTTGGAAAACCTCTGTAATAAAGCGGAGCAGAATTTCCACCATGATCTTTTATATATTCATAACATATTCTATCTAAAAAATTTGTAGTTACACCAGGCTTAACAAAAAGTGTAAGTTCATCAAGAGTTTTTGCAGCAAGTTTTCCTGCAATATGCATTTTTTCAAATAATTCAGAATAATCTTTTTTCATTTGCAACTATAGAATTTTAACAAGCTTATTTACTTTTATCTCTTGAGGACTCAATTTACAATTATAGCAAAGTATTTTTACACCTTTTTTTTTAGCTT
>Ga0187827_10009658_pt1 | contig 10181 bp, 8 predicted proteins | sample ETNtaG_39_FD_167969 | JGI IMG/M metagenome (GOLD analysis project Ga0187827, IMG submission 167969) | Marine microbial and viral communities from oxygen minimum zone, Eastern Pacific Ocean - ETNP2014_SV_150_PacBio MetaG (Illumina Assembly) | ecosystem: Environmental > Aquatic > Marine > Hypoxic... | reverse complement strand
GACAAAAAGGACTAAAAAGTTAAGGGGGTATTTTGAGTAGATTATGCAGAAGAAAGGAAGTTTAAATGAACTCAAAATCAACAGTAGAAAAAAGAATACGAGATATTAAAAGAAGAACACGAAAACGCTATACAACGGAGGAGAAGATCCGAATTGTATTAGAAGGAATTAAAGGTGAATCGAGCATAGCAGAACTTTGTAGACGAGAAGGCATTAATGAAAATAGCTATTACCGTTGGAGTAAAGATTTTTTAGATGCAGGAAAAAAACGATTACAAGGGGATACTATCAGAGAAGCAACATCTACAGAAGTCAAAGGAATAAAAGAAGATAATTCTCATTTAAAACAATTAGTTGCAGATTTACTGATGAAGAATGATGTTCTAAAAAAAAGCTTGAATGGCTTGGAGAACGAGTGGGAATAAATATGAGATATACACCTGCAGAAAAGATGGAAATCATTCGTTTAGTCGAACATTCAGATATACCTGTAAAACAAACCCTTAATGGATTAGGTGTAGCTCGTTCAAGTTTTTATAGATGGTATAATTGCTATGTAGAATATGGTTATGATGGTCTTAAATCTTCAGAGAGAACGCCTAATCAGTTTTGGAATAAAATTCCAGAATCTGAGCGTAAATGGATTCGTGATATATCATTATCATCATCACATGTAGATAAAACACCTCGAGAACTATCTGCTTATATTACTGATAAAAAAGGATATTTTATATCTGAATCAAGTGTATATCGAATCTTAAAGGAATATGATTTAATTTTCAGTCCGAGATTTACCGTAATTAAAGCATCTGATCATTATAAAAACCCAACCAGACGTATAAACGAAATGTGGCAAACTGACTTTACCTATTTTAAAATAAACGGATGGGGATGGTATTTTCTTTCTACTGTGCTTGATGATTATTCAAGATATATTTTATCCTGGAAGCTCTATTCAACAATGGCAGCAGAAGATGTCCAGGATACATTGGATATGGCAATTGAATATACTGGAGTGGATCACATAAATGTAAAACATAAACCTCGTTTATTATCCGATAATGGTCCATGTTATTTATCTTCTCAGCTTGCAGAATATTTAAAAGATAACCAGATGAAACATACAAGAGGACGGCCTTATCATCCTCAGACACAAGGGAAGATTGAAAGATATCACCGGACTTTGAAGAATAAAATAAAACTTCATAATTATTGGTCAGTGGAAGCATTAGAAAGAGAAATAGCTTTATTTATCAATTATTATAATAATGAACGTGTGCATGAATTTCTAAATAATGTAACACCTGCTGATATGTATTATGGGAAACAAGAAAAGATTTTGTCACTTAGAGACAAAATAAAACAGAAAACGCTAAAAGCAAGAAAGAGATTTAACTTATCTCAAAAGTCTTGCATAGCATAAATTAATAGGAGTAAAATCTATGAAAAGTATCTCATTAAATTTAGATGAATCTGTACCATATCATCTGACGACGTACAGTTAAGGAATTATCTCGTTGTCTTTTTGGGAATTAATTAAATTAAGTTTGTAAAGAAAAAAATTAATAGGGTAGTCATGGCAAAAAGTAATTCATCACTATTGTACGGTATTAACGACAGCCCCCCTATGGGGGAAATGATAATTCTTGGATTTCAGCACTATTTAACAATGTTTGGTTCAACAGTTGCCATCCCCCTGCTATTGGCACCAGTACTTGGTATTACTGATTCGCTTCAAAAAGGATGGTTAATTGCAACAATGTTTTTTGTCAGTGGTATAACCACACTATTACAAACTATTTGGGGAAATCGCCTTCCAATTGTTCAAGGAGGAACGTTTTCATTTTTAGCTCCCACATTTGCTATTTGCGGTATGGCAGCATTGGCAAATACAGGTTGGGAAGTACGTATGCAGCATGTTCAAGGTGCCATTATCGCCGGTTCCCTGGCAGAAATTATCGTCGGCGCCAGTGGATTGGTGGGCCGTTTGTTGAAATTTGTAGGTCCCATCACAATTGCACCTACGATAGCGTTAATCGGTTTATCTTTATTCAAATTTGGCGCACCGGAAGCTGGACGATTTTGGCCTATAGGTGGTTTAACTATTCTCCTAATAATTCTTTTCAGCCAATATCTTCGCAACAAACATCGAACGTTTGAACTTTACCCTATTCTTCTCGCAATATTGACTGCCTGGATAGTTTCAGCTATCTGTACTTCATTGGGCATTTTTCCTGCAGGACACCCCGCACATACAAGTCTGGCAAATCTAAAAGATGTGCCGTGGTTTCGAATCCCTTATCCATTTCAATGGGGGTTTCCACAGTTTGGTGCTGCCGCAATTGTGGGCATGCTGGCTGGTTATATTGCATCCATTGTGGAATCAATTGGGGATTATTATGCGTGTGCGAGACTTTCCGGAGCACCCATACCAAATAAAAAAACTATTAACAGAGGCATCACATTTGAGGGAATTGGGTGTTTTATAGCGGGGATATTTGGTACGGGAAATGGCACCACTTCCTATAGTGAAAATATTGGGGCTATTGGTTTAACACGTGTTGGATCTAGAAGTGTTGTCCAGGCAGGTGCAGTCATAATGATTCTCTTAGGCACCGTTTCAAAATTTGGAGCCCTATTTACAACAATCCCTCAACCTATCGTTGGTGGAATGTATTGTGCCATGTTTGGTATGATAGCAGCTGTTGGTTTATCCAACCTACAATTTGTAGATTTAAATTCTACGCGAAATTTGTTCATCCTCGGATTTGCATTTTTTATGGGATTGTCAATCCCGGAATATTTCATTCAAAATCCTATTCAGTTAGAACCGATTTGGATAGCAAATATTATAAATACGCTTGGGAGTACTGGAATGGCCGTGGGTGCATTATCTGCGTTAATTTTGGATAATACAATTTCTGGAACAGAGGAAGAAAGAGGACTGAAAGCTTGGGCTAATAATGTATGAAATATTTAGAAATATTAAAGATTCATATAGAAGGAATTAACAATGTCTGTATTAATTAAAAATGGTCGGGTGATTACAGCTGTTGACGACTACATGGCTGATGTTTTTATCGAAAAGGAAACCGTAACGTTAATCGGTAAAAATCTTGAAATGGAAGCTGACAAAGTTATTGATGCTTCTGGGAAATATCTTTTTCCAGGTGGATTAGATCCGCACACCCATTTAGATATGCCATTTGGTGGTACTACATCCGCAGATAATTTTGAAACTGGTACCCGCGCCGCAGCACATGGTGGAACAACAACATTGATTGATTTTGCCATTCAATCTAAAGGTCACTCAACACTAGAAGCATTGGATATATGGCACGCCAAAGCAGATGGAAAAACTGCTATAGATTATGGATTTCATATGATTGTAACTGACCTTGAAGACAATCGAGTCCACGAGATGAAAATGTTGGCAGACGCCGGGGTTACTTCCTATAAGTTATTTATGGCGTATCCCGGCGTCCTATATGTCGATGATGGAACCATTTATCGAGCCATGAAAAAAGCAGGCGAAAATGGAACCGTTGTATGTATGCATGCAGAAAATGGAATTGTGATTGATGAAATTGTAAAACAAGCATTAGCCGATGGAAAAACAGCTCCTAAATATCACGCCATTACGCGCCCGACTCGAATGGAAGCAGAAGGAGTTCACCGCGCAATTTCAATCGCAGAGGTTGCGCAAGTTCCAATCTATATTGTTCACTTATCATCATCAGATGCTTTAGAACAAGTCATGCTTGCGCGAAATCGTGGCGTCCACGCCTTTGCTGAAACGTGTCCTCAATATTTATTTTTAGATGATTCGTATTACGATCAAGAAGGATTTGAAGGAGCTAAATATGTAATGACGCCAGCATTACGAGAAAAGTGGAATCAGGACGTATTATGGAAAGGGTTACGTTTCGGTGATCTTCAATCCATTGCCACTGACCATTGCCCTTTTTGTTTCAAGGATCAAAAAATGTTAGGAATTGATAATTTTTCAAAAATTCCGAATGGGGCTCCAGGAGTAGAAAATCGCATGAGTCTAGTATACAATGGTGGTGTAAATATGGGACGTATTTCTTTAAATAAGTTTGTTGAATTAACATCTACATCAGCAGCAAAAACATTTGGGCTTTTTCCCAAAAAAGGAACAATTGCGGTTGGAAGTGATGCGGATATTGTTATTTTTAATCCGAATCGAAAAGAAACAATAAGTGTGAATAACTCATGTACACACCATATGAATGTAGATTATAATTCTTATGAAGGGTTTGAAGTAACAGGGTTTACCGAAACCGTTCTTTCTCGAGGAAAAATGATCATTGATAAATGCGATTATGTTGGAAAGAAGGGCGATGGACGTTTTTTAAAACGCGGTCTATATGGCGGTTTGAAATAATAGAATTCAAGGAGAAAACGAATGGCTAAAAATATTAAATCTGGATTAATTCAGATGAGCCTTCCTTTGACAGAAGGAGAAGGAACCATCACAGAAATAATGGACGCAATGGTTCATAAGCATATTCCATTCATTGAAGATGCTGGTAAACAAGGTGTACAAATTTTATGCCTACAAGAAATTTTTAATACACCCTATTTTTGTCCAGGGCAGGACAATGCGTGGTATGCTTCTGCAGAGTCAGTTCCGGGTCCAATGACTGAACTTATGCAGGAATATGCCAAAAAGTACAATATGGTTATTATTGTCCCTATTTATGAAAAAGAGCAGGCAGGTGTATTATATAATACAGCAGCGGTCATTGATGCAGATGGAGAATATTTGGGCAAATATAGAAAAAACCATATTCCTCATACGTCAGGATTTTGGGAAAAATATTTTTTTAAACCTGGAAACCTTGGCTACCCTGTTTTTCAAACAAAATATGCTAAAGTAGGTGTTTATATTTGTTACGACCGCCATTTTCCGGACGGCGCAAGATGTCTTGGATTGAATGGTGCAGAAATTGTATATAATCCGTCTGCAACGGTTGCTGGATTAAGTGAATATTTATGGAAATTAGAACAACCGGCCCATGCGGCAGCCAATGGATATTTCATGGGTTGTATTAATCGAGTTGGGACCGAAAAACCATGGAATTTAGGTGAATTTTATGGCACATCTTATTTTGTGAATCCACGAGGACAGATTATTGCAGAAGCATCAAGAGACCAAGATGAATTGATCGTTTCTGAATTTGATTTGGATATGATAGATGAGGTTCGTTCCACCTGGCAGTTCTTCAGAGATCGCCGTCCAGAGACCTATGATAAATTGGTCGAACTTTAAACCATATTAATATAAAGAGAAGATTATGGCAGATTTAAGTATAGAAGTAAACGGTATTAGATTTTCCAACCCATTTGTAATTGGGTCGGGGCCACCTAGTACTAACTCAAAAACCATCATAAAGGCTTTTGATAATGGGTGGGGTGGTGTTTCTGCGAAAACGGTAAGTTTGACGGAAACTCCGGTCATCAATGTTGCGCCACGTTATGGGAAATTAAAAACCCCAAGTGGTGAAATTATTGGCTTTGAAAACATAGAACTAATTTCAGATCGAACACTGGAAATGTGGTTGGATGAATTTAAAATCATAAAAGATGCTCATCCAGATAAGGTGCTAATTTCATCTATAATGGAGAAATATAATAAGGATTCATGGCAGGAATTAGTAGGCAGAATAGTCGAGACAGGCGTAGATATTTTTGAATTGAATTTTTCTTGTCCACATGGCCATCCTGAAGAAGGTATGGGTGCAGCAATGGGACAGAATCCTGATATGGTTAAAGAAGTAACGGGTTGGGTTGCTGAAGTAACTGATTTGCCAATTTGGGCTAAAATGACTCCGGACATTTTAGATATCACCGAACCTGCAAAAGCCGCGATGAATGGAGGTGCAAGTGGTGTTGCAGCGATCAATACTATACCATCTATTTTAAATATTGATCTTGAAACATTGGCTCCAATGCCTACCGTGGAAGGTCATTCAACTCCTGGTGGATATTCCTATTATGCTGTGAAGCCCATTGCATTACGTATGGTTTCCCAATTAGGAAGAGGCGTCCCTGATGCAGAAATATCAGGTATCGGTGGTGTTATCAGCAGTCGTGAAGCTATTGAATTCATGCTAATGGGAAGTTCTACTGTTCAGGTATGTACAGGTGTAATGTTGCAGGGGTATGAGATGGTTGATGAAATGTGTGAAGGTTTATCAAACTTTATGGATAAACATGGCTTCAAAACCGTCCGCGAGTTTGTAGGCCATACATTGCAATATCTTACAACACACCATGACTTGGCAGATAAGCGATTTGCAAAAAAAGCGAATGCATTGGGTGTGAACCGTGACAATAATTGGACGGGCGATATCAAGAAGGAAACCGATGAGTTAGTTAGTAATTAAGTTTAGGGTTCTAAAATCTACATATACAATAAAAATTAAATTAATAAGATTGAAATAAAAGGAAAAATTATGTCGACTAATCTTGAACACCTTTGGATGCCGTTTTCTGCCAATAGAGATTTTAAATCTACACCGCGGCTCATGAATGAAGCCAAGGGCATGTATTATAAAAAGCCTGACGGAACAAATGTATTGGATGGAACTGCTGGTTTATGGTGCTGCAATGCGGGGCACGGACATCCTTCAATCGTAAAGGCAATCCAAGAACAGGCAGAAAAAATGGACTTTGCGCCATCTTTCCAGATGGGTCACCCCCTTGGGTTTGAAGCTGCCCAGAGATTACTGGAAATTGCCCCATCTGATGATTTTAAATATGTCTTTTTCACCAATTCTGGATCCGAATCTGTCGATTCAGCGCTGAAGATCGTCATGGCTTATCAACAGCATATTGGTAATCCGGATAAAACCATGATTATCGGTCGAGAACGTGCGTATCATGGTGTGGGATTTGGGGGAATAACTGTGGGTGGAATACCACTCAATAAAAAATACTATTCACTCCTTCCAGGCGTGGATCATGTGTGTCATACTCATGACCTCAATCATAATGCATTCAGCAGAGGCCAACCGAAATGGGGACAACATTTAGCCGATGATCTTGAACGGGTTATTCAAACCCATGGCGCTGACAAGATCGCCGCTTTCATCACCGAGCCAGTTGCCGGTTCTACTGGTGTTCTGGTACCACCAAAAGGATATTTAAAACGAATACGAGAAATATGTGATAAACATGATATTCTGCTTATTTTTGATGAAGTAATCACTGGGTTCGGTCGGTTGGGAACACCGTTTGCTTCTCAGTATTTTGATGTAGCTCCGGATATGATCATCTGTGCCAAAGGTCTCACAAGTGGTACCATCCCTATGGGTGCCGTCATCATACAAAAGAAAATCTATGATGCATTTCAACATGGTGATCCAACAGCCATTGACTTATTTCATGGATATACATACTCTGCACACCCAATGGCGGCTACAGCAGCCATTGCAACGTTGGACGCATACATGAATGATGGATTATTCGCCAATGCAAATTCGTTGGAAGGATATTGGGAAGATGCGGTTCATTCATTAAAAGACCTGGGTTCTATCATCGATATTCGCAGTATCGGTCTCATGGCAGGTATTGAAATGGAACCGCGGGATGGTAACGTTGGCGCACGTGGATACGATGTTTTTACTGATGCGTTCCATTCTTATAATTTATTGATAAGGATTACAGGAGATACGGTTGCATTGTCTCCACCGCTTATTGTGAAAAAAGAACATATTGATCAAATTATTGATATTCTTAGAAAAATAATTCCCAACCATTGAGCTTATCAATACGGGGAAGCAATTAATAATCAAAAAGAGAAAAATTATCATGAGTAATAAAGTAATATTCAAAAATTATGGTGCTCAGCAAAATTGGATTAATGGTAAATATCAATCTGTAAATTCTGAAAAAACCATTTCGGTGATATCTCCCTATTTTGACAAAGAGATTGCCACCATTCCTGAATCCAATTTTGCTGATTTGGATAATGCAGTTAAAAATGCCCAATCTGTATTCCCATCATGGTCGCATCTTAATATACGTGCCAGAGTAGAGGTTATGTTTAATCTGAAATCTATAATAGAAAATAATTTAGACGAAATGGCGGAATTAATTGCCTTGGATAATGGAAAAACAGTTGTTGATGCAAAGGGGAGTATTCTTCGTGGGAAAGAAGTGGTAGAATTTGCTACTTCCTTACCCAGTATGTTGAGAGGTGATTCATCACCTGTGGGTCCAGGGATTACATGTACCGTGACCCAGGAACCACTGGGTGTAGTGGCGGGAATAACGCCTTTTAATTTTCCTGCCATGGTGCCACTTTGGATGATTCCATTGGCCATAACCACAGGAAATTGCTTCATCCTAAAACCGTCCGAACAAACACCATTATCAACATTTAAAATTGCAGAATATTTAAAAGAGGCAGGCCTTCCGGATGGCGTGTTCAATATTGTAAATGGTTCCAGAGAAGTGGTAGAAGGCATATGCGATCATCCGGAAATAAAAGCTGTGGCTTTTGTGGGCTCAACTGCTGTGGCAAAAATTGTTTATTCAAGGTCAACAGCAAATGGGAAAAGAGCCATATGTCTGGGTGGTGCCAAAAATCACATAATTGTTGTTCCTGATGCAGATCAGAATTCTACAGCGAAAGGATTACTTGCTAGTTCTATGGGTAGCGCAGGGCAGCGATGTATGGCAGCGAGTGTTGCAATAGGTGTTGCCGATGTGGACCCCATTATTGATCAATTGGTTGAAGAAGCAAAAATTTATAAACTAGGTGTAGATATGGGAACGATTGTTAGTAAGGAGTCATTTAATCGCATTAATAATTATATTGATGAGGCAGAGAAAATGGGTGCCAAAGTATTGATTGATGGACGTTTTGCAACACCACCTGAAGGCTATGAAAATGGCTATTGGTTGGGGGTGACTATTCTGGATAATGTAGATCCAAATTGGCCAAGCGCTACAGATGAAATCTTTGGACCGGTCTTGTCTATTATTCGGACTGATAATTTAGAAGATGCCCTAAAAATTGAAAATGGAAATCAATATGGAAATGCCGCCGCCGTGTTTACGACTTCGGGCCAAGTGGCCAAAACTATATCAGAATCAGCTTCTGCAGGCATGATAGGCATTAATATTGGTGTGCCAGTACCAAGGGAGCCTTTTAGCTTTGGCGGTTGGAATGAATCCAAATACGGTCACGGAGATATTACAGGAAAAAGTGGGGTAGACTTTTGGACGAATTTGAAAAAAGTAACGTCCCGCTGGCCGGAATCAAATGAAACATGGAAGAAATATTTTTAATTGAAGCGATAGGATTAAAAGCCAATTAATTTAAAGGGGAATATTAGTCTTTTGATAGACATCCTTATTTAACAATTGCCAGGGTACCTCTTTGAATTTGTCTACTACTTTTTTGAATGAGGGATTCTACCATCCAAAAATACATACCACATACAATGTTCCTGAAAAGGTAATGGTTTCTTGTATCCAAGCAGATTTATTTAAACTTTCTTTTTCTTGCTTAATCTACTCAAAATACCTCCATATCTTTTTACTCCTTATTGTCCCACATCATCTGACGGGATACAAATTGTCATTGATAAACAGTTTTTTATGCTCATGGTCTTTATCCTTCTTTTTATAATTTTTGAATATATCATTTCAATAAAACCATTTTCTTAATGATATGATTTTCTAAAAACTGTAATTCATACAAATATATATCCGAGGGTATATCATTACTATTCTCATCTTTTCCGTTCCATTGAATAGAATGGTTTCCTTGTATTAAATTGGATAGAGCAAATGATCTAATAATTTGACCTTTTAGATTATAAATGCTCAATTGAACATCAGCAGTGTATCCCTTTCTTTTTCCACAACGACTAACTTATTAACACTTGGTACAAACTTTTTGGGGGCAGGCCAATAATTTAATTGAAGCAAAAATATTGATTGAAAGATGGAGAGTTGAATATAATCAGATTAGACCACACAGTAGTCTGGGCTATAGACCTCCAGCTCCTGAAGTAATATATCCTCGAATACAGCAAATTGAAAAAGTTTTCGTAAATTAATGAAATGGGAAATATGAATAATTAAAATACTAACTCTAATACTGGTCCAGTTTGTGGGGGCAGGGCATATGACAGTTTGAA
>Ga0187827_10009657_pt1 | contig 10181 bp, 9 predicted proteins | sample ETNtaG_39_FD_167969 | JGI IMG/M metagenome (GOLD analysis project Ga0187827, IMG submission 167969) | Marine microbial and viral communities from oxygen minimum zone, Eastern Pacific Ocean - ETNP2014_SV_150_PacBio MetaG (Illumina Assembly) | ecosystem: Environmental > Aquatic > Marine > Hypoxic... | reverse complement strand
AACTCTTTCCGCCGCAATCTTCAGGTGGAGTATGTTATACGGTTGGCTGGGATTATCAACGGAGGAAACGGATCATCTTATAATCATTTGGTGAAAGCAACTGCCTATCAAAATTTGCTGGACATTAGGAAAATGGTTGCTAGAAAAAGTGGAGACGAAACCACCACTGCCCACCGTGAATACGTGGTATATCTTATAGATAGCGCTTTGGACGAAGGGTAGGAGAGAAGGATAGTGCAATGAAAGAAAATTTCGAATATATTCGAAATTCAGGTGGTGTTGAAGAGTACAAACTAAAGACTAACGATTTAACAGTATTATTAATGGAAGACCACTCTGCTCCCACAGCAACATTTATGGTCACTTACCATGTGGGGTCTAGAAATGAAGCGGTTGGACACACTGGGGCGACACACCTGCTGGAACATTTAATGTTTAAAGGCTCTGTGGGGTATAACAAGGACAGTGGGAACTCCATATGGAAGGTACTTCAGGATGTTGGCGCTCAAATAAACGCTACCACGTGGTTTGACAGGACAAATTACTTTGAACTGCTTCCAAAGCAACACCTGGACAAGGCGGTGAGCATTGAAGCAGACAGAATGCGTGGAGCATTTCTTAAAGATGAAGATCGTCAGCCGGAGATGACAGTCGTTCGCAACGAGTATGAAAGAGGAGAAAACGACCCGTTCGAAGTACTAGATAAAAACATTTGGGCAACAGCCTATCAGGCTCACCCCTATCACCACCCTACAATTGGGTGGCGAGCGGACATAGAGAACATTTCAACCGACAGACTTAAAGAGTTTTATAATTCATTTTATTGGCCAAACAATGCTACAGCAACAGTAATAGGCGATTTTTCTGTTAATGAAATATTAAGCCTTATTTGGAAATATTTTGGTAAGATTCCGCGATCACCCCATAAGATTCCTATCATGTATACTGAAGAACCACCACAGGAAGGATTAAGGAGGGTGGAGGTTAAGCGCATTGGAGAAGCACCTATTATAGGAGTGGCCCACAAATCTCCCAAAGGCAAAAGCCAAGACACGTACCCCCTCCACATTCTTGGCAGTATACTCGGATCGGGGAAAACCTCTCGTTTTTACCGCAACATCATTGATAAGGGTCTAGCCATGGATGTGAGTGTGTGGGATCACCCCTTCCACGACAATGGACTTTTTGTTACCTACGCTTTTTTGACCCCCGAGACCCAACCGGAAAAAGTTGAGAAGCTGATCTTGGATGAGTACGATAGCATACAGAAAGACGGTGTTTCCGAAAAGGAGGTGGCGAGAGCCCAATCCAAAATTAGAGCCATGACAGCCTTTAGCAGAGACGGTTCTTATTCTATTGCAAGCCACCTGAACGAAGCAATCGCTGCCGGCGACTGGACACTCTACACAACCTATCTTGAAAGAGTAATGGAAATAACTCCAGAGGACGTGCAGCGTGTGGCCCAGAAATATTTAAGGGAAAGCCAGCGCACAGTTGGCCACTTTATTCCAGCTACAGGTAGCGACGAGGAGAAAGCATGAATAGTGCAAAGACAGCCCTTGCCGACCGGATATGCACCACTGAACCATCGGAAGGGATTAGCCTTTTGGAGATGAACACACCAATAGCCGATGTTGTTACCATTACTGGCAGTCTTCTGGGTGGCTCAGCCTTCAATCCTCCAGCAAATCGGACAACCGCGCAAACAATGGTTGCCATGCTAGATCAGGGCACTAAAAGTCAAAACAAGTTTGTTATCAGCGAGAAGCTTGAGGAATTGGGCGCATTATTAACTTTTTCGGAAACACAACATCAAATACGTTTCTCAGCCCGCTGCCTAAAAGATGATGTGTCCCTGGTAGTTGAACTCCTTGCCGATCAGTTGCGCAACCCACTCTTTCCGGATGAAGATCTGGAAACCATAAAAACAAATATGATTGGTGACTTACTGAGAACCAAAGAAGAAACTCAATTTATGGTTACAAACAGGTTTTTACGTGAAGTATATCTAGAGACCCATCCCAACTATATGCTTCCGGTTGACGATCAGGTTAATCTCATACAAAAGCTCAAAAGAGAGGATTTGCAGGCGTTCCACGAGGCTATGTTGGGGCGCGGAAGTATTAGAGTAGTTGCCGTGGGAGACACAGATACAACAGTTTTAAGTAAGGCGCTCCGAGATGGTTTTGGAGGCTGGAGAAAGTCATCTCTTTCAATGGCCGACGTTGAATATACAACAGCAAAGAAAATGAATGGAACACAACAGACATTAGAGGCCATGCAAGAGAAAACCAGCGTGGATATTATGCTTGGTCAACCCATAGGTATCGATAGAGATCATAAGGATTATCTTCCACTTATGTTGGGGCACTTTGTACTTGGCGGAAACTTTTCAGCCCGACTTATGTCCACCGTCCGGGACCAGAAAGGATTAACATATGGCATCCGCTCTGCGGTGGGCGGTGCGGATAAAACTGATGGTTATTGGTATGTATGGGGTACATTTTCCCCGCAATTGGTAAAGAAGGGAAGAGTCGCTGCCATGGAGCAGATCGAACATTGGATTGCAGGCGGGATAGAAAAAAATGAGTTGAGGGCAAAGAAAACGACCATCATCGGGTCATATCAAGTTAGCTTCAGCACTACAGGTGGAATAGCCACACAAATATTAATAAACAGTGAGCGGGGCCGGAGTGTGGATTATCTTGATCGGTTTCCTGAAGAGATTGCCGCCATATCACTTGATCAGGTAAACAGCACAATTCCTAAATACTGCCAGATGGAGAACATACTATCTGTGGCAGCGGGCTCTATCAACGACAATTGGGAGCCGCTGAGCTGATGGATGTTATCCTCATAGCAGCTGTTACCGCCAACGGTATGATTGCCCGCAACTCAGATGAGGTGGTGGGGTGGTCAGAAGATTTGAGCCTGTTTCTTGAACAGACTATGGGACATGCAGTCATCATGGGCACAAACACAGAAAACACTCTTTCGGCTGACCTCAAGGGAAGAGAGATGATCGTTGTGCACCGGGAGATGAAACCCGAAAACGTGCTTAATCAAATAGATGCCGTGAAATGTTTTGTTATCGGCGGCGCCAGGACCTATTCACGCTTTGCACCATACTTAACACACCTCTTTCTCACCCCCCATCCAATAGTAATGAAGAGCGGATCGCTACCCCTCTTTTCTCATTTGAAACAAGAACTTGAGCTGGATTTTTTAAGGATGATTGAAGTGAATGGCGAACGTGGGATTTACCAGTATCAATACAGGGTAAAACAGTGATATTTATCACAACATTATACCTAAAAGTTTTATATCTTATTGGTTGAGTTTTATTTGGCTAGTATATAGTTCGTAATGTACGACATTCCACCCAAAACATTGCCACGTGATGGCGTAATAATTCTTCTACACGGCTGGGGTGCTAACGGTAAAGACCTCCTCCCACTGGCCGAAGCACTCCGACTTCCACGCCTGCGCTATATAGCACTGGAAGGCAAGATAGATGCCCCCATGACGGGCGGCCACGGAAAGGGGTGGTTCATGTTTCCGCCAACAAAATCAGCAACAGAGGAAATCAACTCTAGCCGCAGGCAGATTGTAGCGGCAATTGATAAACTGACAGATGAAGGAGTACCTGCAGAGAAGATCGTTCTTATGGGATTTTCCCAAGGTGGTTCTATGGCACTCAACACATTGATAAATAGTCAGAAAAAAGTGGGAGCCGTTGTGGTGATGAGCGGTTTTTTTTTGGACCAGGAAGCACTCAAACAGAAAAACAGCCTTATTACTGAAACACCGATCTTTGCCGGTCACGGGATCCACGACAACCTAGTACCTCTTCACCTTGCCAAAGAGTCAATTCTCTCCTTGAATGACGCAGGCTTTACAGTTGAATGGCACGAATATCCCTGTGAGCACCGAATTATGGTAGAAGAACTGCAGGATATACGAGCGTTTCTTGAAAAAGTGCTGTAGAAAAATTTTATAGAATTTTTTGTTTTGCCCTAGCAACAAATCCTAGCCGCACGGCTAACATATAAATTGCACCAAACCAAACTAAGGCAATAAGTATATCTACAAATACGTAGATGGGCCAAGATCCAAAGGCTCGCTCTAAATCTAGAGTGGGTTCAATTAGGTCCATAATATTCTGGTCGAAGATGACATCCCACACATAAATGAGTGCTGTATAGGTAAACATAATTCCTATGACGAAGGTGATAGCCTGGTAGGAGATTTTACGGCGCTCATGGTAGAAAAAGTAGACAGTGAGAACAAGAGGAGAGATATGTTTCAGCCAATAGGAAATCCAAAACACTGGGTATGTATCAACTGAGGGAAGGGTTACACTATCCGGGATTAACAGTGTGAGGATGTCGCCGGCCCAAGAAAAAAAAACAAAAAGGTCGAACAGCCGCTGGCGGAAAGTGAAAAGGAGAATTATTCCCAATGTTGCTGTGATGTTACAAAGCCACAGAACTTGGTGTGGGTTAATACGTATATTGTGTATAGTTGCCAGGGTTTGAGAGACTATCAGGGTAACACCGACGATCCATTTGGCACTTCGGTTTTTGGTGAACAACAGGATCAGGAGGACGGTGGTAACAGCTAGAGTAATAAAAAGCGGGAGATGTAAGTCAGAAGCGTACAGCGACCTAGCCCTGCTTACGTTTTGCTTTCACTAGTGCTGACTTAGCTTTTGCCCGGAGAACTTTATCAGAAATATTATTAATTGGCTCCATGTCGCCTGTTTCTAGTGCGTTTTGAACCAAAGCTTCTACTTCATTTTCTTCAGCTGGAGCAGCAGGGGCGTCTGTTCCTGCAGGAGCCGCCTGCCCCCCGGATAGAAACTGTTCCACGGCCGCAGCAGCTTCAGCAGTTACCTGGGGTGTCTCTCCTTTTCGCTTTGCCTTTACTAGGGCTGACTTGGCTTTGCCTCGTGTCTTCTTTTCGGTCAACTTGTTGAGAATGTCATCGCCGCCGCTCAAGGCTTTAGCCACCATGGCACCAACGAAGGCACTATCCATTATAATCTCTGTTGCCTTAGCCTCACCATTGGTGGTTATTTCGGCTTCTGGTTCAAGGGGAATAAAGTTCGCCAGGTTGTGTAACACTGATTTTCCTCGCCAAGAGAACATTAAAGCAGAAATAGAATTCAATAGCCCCGAACTTTTCAACTTGTATGACAACTCAACACAGTTAGAGTAAGGGGTAAGCTCAAAGGTGACTATTTCCCTGCAAAAGGGGAAGAAGCGCATCTCAAGCTGGAGAGAATCGTTTTGTTCTATGGAGATATAACGACACTTGGTATAAGGTGCTCCAAAGAACGGTTGAATATAAAAATATCGCCCCACTTCCGGCTTATATCTGCTTGCAGCGTGTTTTAACACCCATCGGCTGGCATCTTTATGAGTTACTCGAGCCTTTTTTATCCATGGGAACCACAAGTGATAATTAGAAATATTGGTGAGCGTTTTCCAAACCGCATTTGCAGGAACAAATACATCCTTTTTAACTTCTGCTGATGTCTTTAGCGGAGAAAAATCAAGTGTGCAGTCAAGGCCGAGCTGCTGCTCACCACTCGCCTGTCGAACAAAATAGACAACAGCAAGGATTATAATAAGCGTTATAATTCCAAGGGCCATAGGTTTTTAGTTTGTTTTTTCATAAATGGTGATGCAAATCTAATAACTGGAAGACTTTTCAAGAAATCTTTTGTCAATTACGGAAGGTTATTAGACTGTAACCTTTTAATTGATTTAGATTTTATGTTTGTATGTTTCCTAGTTTGCGAAGTATCTGCTTCATCTCTTCCAATCCTGACGCCGTTATCAATTTATGACGAATTTTTGCCGCTCCCGGAAATCCTTTAATATACCACCCAAAGTGCTTCCGCATAAGACTGGTTCCGGTCTGTTCACCACGGTCTTTAATTAAAAGCTCAAAGTGTCGATGACACATTTCAATTCGTTCCGTCAATGGGGGAGTATCAGGGATTGATTCACCCCGCAGGAGTGCCGCTGTTTGATAGAAAAACCACGGATTTCCAAGTGCCGCCCGCCCGATCATGACAGCATCACAGCCAGTTTCTTCGAACATGCGCAGAACATCTTCAGGTTTCCGAATATCTCCATTTCCAATCACCGGGATGCCGCCATCAGAACGGTTATTTATACTACTTACAAGCTTCCGTATCAAAGACCAATCTGCATTACCAGAGTAACGCTGTTTTGATGTCCGCGGGTGGAGCGTGATAGCTTTTATACCCAACTTGGACAATCTCATTCCCACGTCTGGAACTACAATAGTATTTTTATCCCAGCCGGCCCGCATCTTTACAGTAACAGGCGTATCACCTGCAGCTTCCACTACGGCGGAGGTAATGTCGTCCATAAGGGAAAGATCTTTTAGTGCCGCAGCTCCAGCTCCCTTTTTTGTAATCTTAGGCACTGGGCAGCCGTAGTTGATATCGATAACATCGGGCATGAAAGTGTTGACAATGTAGCGTGATGCTTTAGACATTACCTCTGGGTCGCTCCCGAATATCTGAATCCCAATGGGTCGTTCTTCATCGCTGAAGTGAATTAGGCCAAGTGTTTTAGCGTTTTCCCTGATAATACCATCTGCAGACACAAACTCAGAATAGACCATACCCGCTCCCTGCTCCCTACAGAGAAGGCGGAAAGCATAATCGGTCACACCGGCCATGGGAGCCAACATAATAGGTGTATCGATTTTGACTTTGCCTATCTGCTTTTCGGCATTCACAGGAAACAAACTTACCGCCGATTGAAGATTTAATCAAATTTGTCAGGATTGTCTAAAACTTGACAAGGAACAGTTTTTGGACTACCCTCTACAAAACACCCGGCAACATATGGGCACTAGATTTAGAGGAAAGTAAAAGGACAAAAGTTACTTATTTGCTTGCCGGTGGCATTGTGTTAATGATTGCAACGCCCAATATTGACACACCAGTAAAACATGAAGATCACAATTACTTCGAAATAGAAATTGAGGGCAGTTTGTGGTCTTGATATTTTTATGAAAGGTGAAACCGTGGAAGCGCTAGTGCCTGAAGAGGTGACGCTTCATAAAAAAGATGGCTCGGAAAAGTACACTTGGATAGAAGTTGAAGGAATCTGGCACAAGGCGGAAGCAGACAAATAGGTTTAAAGCTGCACACGTAAAATATTCCGATTTGTAAATATTCTAACGGGTATGATGGGTTTTCGTCTAGATCGCCCCCTGCCGGCTTTTTAAATTATCGTCATATTATTTAATGCCTTTTCATCTCTTCAATTTACCCCATCTCCACTTTTTTGCAAAGAGGTGGAAAACAAAAAACCCCACGAATGTGGGGCTTGATGTTGTAGAAATGTTTTTCAATCTTTTAACAGAGTAATGATACTTTGTCCCCCCAATAAACATTATGATACTGCTATTTCGCATATAGGCTTATACACACTACTCTTTTTTATTTCCATCTAAAATTAAAAACAAGACCTAAAAAGGTTGTCTGTTCATGGGAAGGAGCAATATAAAATTCCAGTGCAGGTTTAATTGTAAAATTATTTGATAAATCAAAGTCATACCCGAAGCCAAGTTTTAATTCAGGCGCATCTATAAATTTATACTCATCTCTCCTACCCCAACCTGTCCAAGAATTATAGTAATAACCAAGTTCATGCCATTCTGCTCTTGAAAATCCTGCGCCTACATGAAGAGAAATTACATTAAATTGCTTTTCGTAAACCAACGATAATGAATATGCGAAAGGGTCGCTGTCACTATCAAACAATTCTAAGTCTGTGTCGATATAACCAAAATCAACATAAATCCTGCCCCAAGAATCACTACCATACCCAACAGAACCCCCAATTAACAAACCCGGATTAAAATTACTACTTTGGAAGCCAAAACCAACTTTTGGCATAAAACTAAATCCAGATTGTTTAATTTGTTGCGAAGAGTTGGCAGCGAAAAGCATACTTACCAATACTAATAAACCTAATATAGATTTCTTCATTTTAATCTCCTTACCCAAATCTACACATCATCCCACAAACAAAAAACCCCACTAATATGGGGCTCTTGTTTAAATACTTTGGGTGTAGTTACTGTCCGAAAGAGTAGAAGTTATGTTTCTTTTTACTGATCTTGTTATGATTATTTAGAGACTACCGCCCCCAAAGCCCCAAAGAAATATGTCCCAAGGTGTTATTTTGAAGGACCTCTTTTTATTTTTGATTCCAGCCGCTGCGTTAAGAAATGACAATGATCTTGGCACTATATCGACTGTGCGTGAAATACCAATATTGATACTTGGAACAACAAACCCTTGTACGCCCAAACCAGAAATCGTTTTTTTTATTTCTTCTGAGTATGAGGTCTTCGGAATATTTGAACCACTATAGTATGTGAATGGGAAAAGTTGGAGGCCCATCCTCGTATATATTCTCAAATTAGCATTTAAGAAAAATCCAATCTCTAATGACGGGCTGACAGAGAGCCCAAGATCCCACAATTTAAAATCTTGATCAACTGGGTTTGTAGCGTTTGAATTAAGATTGTCAAGAGTCTCATCGCTTACATTGATGTTACCGCCTATTATAGAAAAAGTATATCCCACTAACCAACCTCGACTTAAATATAGCCTCCTAATATTATATCTCTTAAATAACCCATATTGATAGCTCACTCTACCAGAATAATTAATTATTTCATGGCCCATTAAATCTGTCATTGTTGAGAGTTTGATAGCATTATAAAACCAATAATTTCTTTTCCCAAACTCCGGAGATAAATCGGTCTTCACAGCCCATGTAAATCCACGAGATTTTGTACTGAGTACTTTAAAATCTTCGATTTCGGATCCATCAATTAAAAAAGGTGCAGGATTCTTAATAGTGGTCGAACCATCAACAAGACCAATATCATAATATAGCTCTACACCATTTTTTGGGTTTTCAATTAACAGATCGCCCACCGAAACCTTTTTACCAAATATTTGTTTTGCAATTGAATAACTATTGTTTACTCCAGGTTTGGTGACTAATGCAAACCCCTTTCTATTGATTTTTTCGTATCCTTCATCATCCGTCGATATATCCGCAACAAAAAATGCTCTGTTTAGAAAAACACCAGATTCTATACCAATTGAAAATGAATAGTCTCTTCCATCCCTTTCAATGATTTGATCCGAAAGTTTAAAATCATCGTTAGTTCTTGTCATCTTCCCAATATTTTCTGCAAAAGCTATGTAGGCATTTCCTCTTATTTCTGCGGAGGTCTTTTCTCTACCAGAAAAACCAGTTGCCGAGACCTTTTCATTCATAACATTTATATATCTAGCATACCCAGTTTTATCTATTTTTAATTGCCACCATAAAATACCACCTATCACTGTATATAGATCATCTTTTGGATCCAATTCTTTTTCTATGTAAGCTAAATAAATATAGGATGTGTTCATAATCTGCGATATTTCTTTTACTGTAATTCCCAAAGATTTAGCTTTTGTCATAGCAAATGTTTGGTTTGCAGATTCATCATAATAATTTTTACTTCTAATTTTTATTAATTCAGGATCGTTTAAAATATCAAGCATTTTCTTAAGAATTGTATTATTCAATATTGCTCCAATTGCAACAAAGTCTATTATGATAGGTTGATCCACTTTTACCAAAAATAATTTTTCTGGATCGCCCGTTAAAAGGTTCACTTGGGTTTTTTGCTTTGGCCTCTCAACAACAAATGATTTTCCAAGGTTGTTTTTGAATTCATATAAATTCTGCTCACTGAACGAATTATAGTCAAATCTGGGGTTTTTGATTTGTTCTTCTATCGGTATTTCTCTTTCGGAGTCTATCAATGTATTACCAGCTACTTTATATAAACCTAAAGAACTAATAGATTTACGCTGATACTTTCCTTGTTGTGCCAACAGGATATTGCCCAAGCAAATGAAAATTATTATGACTATTCTTTTCATATTCAACTCCTTTAATTCCCCAAATCTACACATCATCCCACAAACAAAAAACCCCACCGAAGTGGGGTTTTTTATACTAACCATGGTTTTGTAATGAACTAACTGTCAATTACAAGGCATCACAACCAGATTGCAGGTCATCTGCAAGAGACTGTTCGTATCCGTCACAACCACC
>Ga0187827_10009655_pt1 | contig 10182 bp, 12 predicted proteins | sample ETNtaG_39_FD_167969 | JGI IMG/M metagenome (GOLD analysis project Ga0187827, IMG submission 167969) | Marine microbial and viral communities from oxygen minimum zone, Eastern Pacific Ocean - ETNP2014_SV_150_PacBio MetaG (Illumina Assembly) | ecosystem: Environmental > Aquatic > Marine > Hypoxic... | reverse complement strand
TCTTGACACGATGTCAGTTCTGGCCCATGAAATTGACGTTAATAGAGGATCACGCACATGACTTGGACTCACCGTGAACGCGTATTGGCCGCACTACACCATGAAGAGACTGATCGCGTACCGATTGATCTTGGAGGCAGTTACGCAAGTTCGATCGTTATCGACGCGTACGACGCATTAAAGCAGCACCTCAATCTGACGCACGACACCCAGGTGTTGTCGAAAATGTATCAACTTGCTTATCCCGACGACTCAATACTTGAATATTTTGACGTTGACACCAGGCCAATTAATCCCGGCCCCTACCAGGGCGGCCATGTCGAGACGGTTGATGAGCTAACCTATATTGACCATCTTGGCGTTACCCTCAAAAGAACTACCGGAACACTGGATCAGCACTTCCTAGCGCAAGATGGTCCTTTCTGGGGCGGGAAACTCACCCGGGATCGGATCGACGCCTTCGAGTGGCCCGATCCCGATAACCCGGGCATCGTCGCTGGCGTTGCGGAACAGATCGCACGCCACAAAGCGGCCGGCGACTACTGTCTGGTGCTGAACGTCCCCGGTCAAATCATCCATTCCGGCTACACAATGCGGGGAATGGAAGATTTCTTGAAGGATTTTTATAAGGATCCAGACGTTGTCTGCTACCTGATGGATCGACTGACCGACTATTGCGTACGCGCAACAGAGAACATGATCGCGGCAGCCGGGCCCGAAAATATCGACATCATTTTCTTTGGCGAAGACCTCGGCACCCAGGATGGTTGCATGTTCGACCCTGATGGATTTTATGCTCGTTATATCAAGCCCCGACATGAACGCGTCATTCAATCCGCAAAAGCACTGACGAATGGTTTATCTTTGTTTCATTGCTGTGGTTCTGCATATCATTTCCTTGATCACCTGTTGGACATTGGCGTTAACGCCTTGAACCCGGTGCAGGTAACCGCGAAAAACATGGAACCTGAACGGCTTAAGAGCGAATTCGGCGACCGTATGGCATTTTGGGGTGGTTTTAACACGCAACAAATTCTGCCCTATGGCACAGCTGCCGAGGTTACTAGCGAAGCCCACCGACTAATTGACATCTTCGCAAAGGGTGGCGGCTATGTCTTGAACGCAGTGCACAACATACAATCTGAAGTGCCACCGGAGAATATCGTTGCGATGTTCCAGGCGGGATTGGATCACCCCCTCAAACGCGCCGCGTAACTTTCTTAATAACATGCTGTGATCGCAATACACCGGCCAATCGCCAGCAGCCAGCGGACACGTTCGAGGCAACAGTCTGAGCCGCTGCCGGCGGAAAGTGGAACCTACGTTCTCGTGGTGCGCTGCCACGCAGCGTTGACCGTTGAGGTCGGCCAATTGTGCCGCATGCCACTCGTCAGAGGCTGGTATCTCTACGTTGGTAGCGCATTCGGCCCAGGCGGCCTTGCCGCGCGGCTACACAGGCATTTACGACAAACCAAACGGCGACACTGGCACATCGATTATCTGTTGCCGCTACTGCCGATCCGCGAAATATGGCACAGCAGTGGCAGGCGTGACCTGGAGCATTGCTGGGCCCGGACAATACTGGAACAGTCTGAGGCGAAAGTTCCTGTCGAAGGATTTGGCGCCTCGGACTGCAAGTGCCGCTCGCACCTGGCCTATTTCCCGACCTACAGGCAGGTAAACAAGATACACATCGGCCTCTCGCCGACGCCCGACAGACCGAAATAGCGCGACCTGGGCTATCAACTGATCAAACACACCTGATTTGAGCGCCACTGCTGCGACCATGGCGTGACCATCAACGCGCCTTCTGCGACACTAAACACTGCAACTGACGCCAACAAATCGAAATGCTTAATGCACCGGCGATATGAGCTGGACGAACGTCGGCATGCGCCGGTACATCGATCGATCACATGATCGAAAAGGAGGACCGATGGCTGAACTCAATATGAATAACCTGCTTAAACGTGTGGCCCGTTTCAAGGATATGAAGTCAAGCTCCGAAGCGTTTGTGGATACACGAATCCCGGAATACGAACGCGAGATCTACAATATTATCGGACGAGGTGTAACTGAAGATGCAGGCCTGGAAGCGATGATCTCGGACAACCGGGATTTCAATCTCACCATGATGAAGGCTGACCCTGGTAAGGGATCCTCCCTGCACAACCATGAAAAGATTGAATGTTTCGTGGCGCTGAGCGGCAAGTGGGCGGTACCGTTAGGCGACAATGGCGAAGAAGAAGTCGTTCTGGAGCCTTTCGACGTATTTTCGGTGCCACCGGGCGTTATGCGGGGCCTGAGAAACGTCAGTGATCAGCCAGCTTATCTGCTTGCCATTCTTGGCGGGACCGATCCTGGCAAGGCCACCTGGTCGCCTCAAATCTATGAGCGCGCAAGAGAACTAGGCCTTGGCGTAAATGAAGCCGGCGATCTTGTCGATGTGAAGTGAGCTCCCTATCTTTGCTGGCATAGCCCTCGGCAGGCGTGCGGGCGGTTACTGATGCCGGAATTTTGGCTTTTCCTTGGCAAAGAACGCGCGGATACCTTCAGCGACATCCTGTGTCTGAAAGGCCTCATCGCTCAGCGCCAGCGTTTGCTTGACGGCATCAGTTTCATCCGTATCGAAGGAGAGATCAATTGCCTGTTTGCACAGCTGTAATGCCCTGTTCGGCAACCCTGCAAGCCGCTCCGCAAGTTTACGGGCACCCTCAAGCGCCTGCCCTTTAGCGACGACGCGATTGACCAGACCCCAGTCAAGCGCTGTGTGCGCGTCGATTGGTTGACCCAACAGCATCATTTCCTTCGCCCGCCCTTCACCGACTCGGCGTGTGACCCGAACTGTCCCGCCGCTCCCGGGGAACACCCCCAGGTTGACTTCAGGAAGTGACAATTGGGTATCTTCGGCGACAACAAGCAGGTCACAGCAAACAGCCAGTTCCAACCCGCCACCGAGCGCACTGCCGTTGAGCGCAGCGATGGTTGGCTTGGGAAACTTGTCTACTTTGCTATAGACGTTATTCTCGGCAATCAGTTTGCCCTCAAGTACCTGGCCATCGGGCCCGGAAAATTGCGAGAACTCCCGAATATCCGAACCGGCGCAAAATGCTCTCTCCCCTATTCCCGTCAGGATCAATACACGAACTGACGCATCGCTCGCCAGCTTGTCGAGCTGGTCATTGAGCAGCGCGGTTAACTCGACAGTTACCAGATTCAACGGTGGGTTGTTCAGCGTAATCAGTGCGATTCCCTCATCTATCATCTCGGAACGAATAAGGCTCATTTGCGATGCTCCTGTGAATGACTCAATTTATTGCGACACATCTTCACGATCTGGAATTAAGGACTTGCACTTCCATGTGCATTTCTTGACCTCGCCTTTCTAATTCAGTCGACACACCACTATCAAGAATAGCTAACTCACCAGACTGGATTTTCAAAAGTAGGCTGCTATACCTAGTCGTCATCCGTCTTCACTCCTATCTTGGCCATCTTGTGAATTATTCGTATACAGCCAGAAGAAAACAGAGATAAGCCGTGTCATGCCAGCATTATATTCCTCTCGAAAACTACTAAGAAATAGTAATTAAGCACTAACTTTCTGAAGGCTGCAAACCGGACAATTAGTAAAATCGGCGGAAATAAGCCATTTCCTAAAGGCTAAGAAACGGTGGATTTAAGCCATTTCTGACCTAATGGAGCATTCTCGTACCATCTTTTTAAGGGGTTTGCCCTTATTCGTGCACCAGAATGGCTTACTGAAAATACTCCACTAACACAGTGAACTTCTTGGCTCTATCAAAGATGTCTACTATCTTTAACTCTTTCTTGGATGATGCTGTTTCATAGTCAATGTCTTTAACGTCTAGCATATCTCTGACCAGTGAGGCTTTGAGTGCAAAGTTGACGTTCTGTGGGTTGTTGGTCATGCACCACTCACCTGTTCCTAAACCACTGTATGTGATCTTAATTGGTGTATCAAATCCCACAGATTCTTCGACCACAGCGCCAAGGACAACCAGCTGGCACGCACCTGTGTAATGTGCCGACCAGTCAGTTCAATCATATTCCTCGTCCTCCCCATCCCCGATCATACTTTTCTTAGGAAGCCGCTTCTCCAGCATTTGGTCGGCCAGCGCTTCTTCAGATCACGCGCCTCGGCAGGTAGGGTCTTTAACCTCATTGCTGGTCGCCTGACGCGTTGTATCCTCGGCAAGCCGCTTCTTTCCAGCCTCAAGAAACTCTTTCGACCAACTGTAATACAGCCTTTCGGCAATGCCTTCACGCCGACACAGTGCTGCGATGCTTTCCTCGCCACGAAGTCCTTCAATAACAATGCGAATCTTCTCTTCCGTTGCATGCTGCCGACGCGTCTTACGACGGATGTCCCATATTGCCTGCCTTGGTGAACAGGATTCTCGACCGTCCTGCCGGCCGGCCTTGACTGTCAGTTGGCTGGTTGCCGGTCAAACCGCGCCAACCAAGGAAGCATACCCAATAGTATTTTTTGGCTATTAGATAAAATTGAACTAAGAGTTTTATTGATCTAGATCAGCTAGATACATTGTTTATGGTTCCATACTAACGGGTATGCTAGTAGTTGATCGGACGAACGACCAAGGTACTGCGGAACGCATCCTGTCTGCGGCAGAGGCATTGTTTCTGGAGCGTAACTACGCCGATGTGACCGTAACACAGGTCGCAGAAGCCGCAGACCTGACCAAGGGCGCTGTTTACCACCATTTCCCCAGTAAAGAACAGCTCTATGTGGCGATGTTGCAGGCCGATTTTTCGGAAAAGAATCGTTTGTATCAGCAGGTGGCGGTGGACTACGAGGGTACCTGCGAGGAACGATTACAACGTTTGACTCGAGCATTCTTTTCGTTGCCCGAACGCAAACGGCGTCTTATTAGTCTCATTCGACGCGATATCAATATTTTCCCGGACACAATTCGCGATGAAATGGTTCGAAAGTATCAAGCGGCTTTGCCCGACCTGATAGAGGAGATCATCCGTGACGGTGTGCGTGACGGCCTACTCGTCCCCTGCGATCCCCGCCTGTTGGCGTGGCAGTTTGTTGCACTTGTTGAGGTACTGTTGACACCTTATGCCGAACAGAGTTTCCGGCGCGATGAGGATACAGTGAACTATATCGTACGAATGTTTCTCGACGGATGCTCCCGTCAACGCTGCCAGGGTGAAAGATGACTACCGTATTAGATGATTGGCGGCTGGAGTCGCTGGATGAATCACTCTATGCTTGTCGGGAGCTTGTCGAAGATACGACGTTTCCCACCGTGAGCAAGTGGCGTGAACAAGGCGGCAAGGTGGCCGGTCATTTTCAGGTCTATTTTCCTGAGGAGATCGCACATGCCGCCGGCATGTTGCCAGTCAAGATTCGCGGTGGTCCACTTGTTCCAGTACTCGCCGACTCCCATTTTGGTTCCTACCTGTGTTCGATACTGAAAACATCGCTCGAGTTTGCCATGAACGGCAACTTGAAACTCGACCTTTTTGTATCGCACCCGATCTGCGATGCCGCGCGAAATCTGGCAGCGATCTGGGGTAGAAACGTGAATTACCCCAGTCAAATTCTTTACCTTCCACAAAATCCCAACTCTTCGCACAGCGCAACCTATCTGAGCGGGGAGTACGACCGTCTGAAAAGAGTGGTTGACCGAGTTAGCGGAACCGAAGTAACAGATGAAAATCTACGGAACTCGATTACCGTTTTTAACGAAAACCGAAAACTGTTGCGCGAACTGTATGATATAAAACGTGAGACACCGTGGTTGATTGATGCGGTCGATGCTTATTGTCTGGTATCGATTGGCGGACTGATTCCACGTGAGGAACATAATGACCTGCTCAGAAAGATGCTTCCTCAGATTCGACAGCGCCGTGATAAACAGCAAGACCGCATACGGGTAGTGTTTGAGGGTGGCTTTTGTGAACAGCCGCCACTTGATCTGTTGCGTATGCTCGCGCGCACCTGCTACCTAGTCGATGACGATCTGTTGGTTGGATTACGCTGGCTGACCGAGGATATCCCGCTCGAGGGAGACCCGCTGTTCAATCTCGCGGAATCCTACATTGATCGTTCAACCTACAGCCCGGTTCAGCACGATCTTCGCAAGCCTAAGGAGACCATGTTGCTCAAGCGAGTTGAGGAGGCAAAAGCAGATGCGGTAATTGTCGCGGCAGCAAAGATGTGTGAACCAGGCCTTGAGGAGCAAGTAACCTATACCCATGCCCTGGATGAACGCGGCATTCCGTATTTTGTCAGCGAGTTCGAAGAAAATATGACGTCGTTCGATCATCTAGAGTTACTGGTTGAGACTTTTCTGGAGAACCTGCTTTTTGCGTGAGAGAGTCTTTTGACATGACAACTAAAATCTCAGCAGGGGAAATCGTCGGGCGGGGCAACCGTGAAGGTGCAACGCTGTTTCAGGATTGGTATGCGAGTTTGGCGAACACGGCCGAAGAAGGTGGCCGCGGTGCTTACGTTTTCGTCATGGGGAGTTTCAACGAAATACTCAAGGCTTTTGATTTGCCGATTGTTTTCCCCGAGATTAATTCACTACAGACAGCAGTTCGAAAAGTCGCCCACGAATATCTGCGTGTGGCTGAAGATTATGGCTATTCGCCGGACATCTGCGGTTACGTCAAAGCTGATGTGGCAGTACAGTTCAGCCGTGGCAAGCATCCAATGGGACGAATTCCCAAGCCAGGAATTGCCATACTGACTAACGCCTGCAATACCTATATCAAATGGGCGGAATTCTGGGAGCGCATACATCAGATTCCCGTAGTGACAATAGACATCCCGGGCACACGCGACGGTATCGAATTGGAGAAGCAGGATGCCCACGACTTTGCCAACGATCAACAATATGTAATAGCCCAGATCAAAGAGTTGATCGCGACCTGTGAAGAGGTTACTGGCACTAAGTTTGATATTGATAAACTGCGTGAAAAAATGGAGGCTGCGAACACGCTCAGCACGTCGTGGAAACGAATCATCGAGCTGAACAAGAACCAGCCTTCGGTATTCAATGCCCTGACGGACGGGACGGTTTTTCTTGGGGTAGCTAACGGCTTTCGCGGTACCAAGGAAGGCGCTGATTATTTCACCCGGCTGGTGGAGGAAATGGAATTCAAGGCCGCCCATGGAATTGGGGCGGTGGACGACGAGCAGTATCGGCTGGCTTTTGTCGGTGTTCCATGTTACCCGATCTTTCGTCGTTTCAATGAGATGTTCCTTCAACGTGGTGGCACCTATATCAATTCAACCTACCTGTGGTTTGCATCCGGTGGGGCCAACCGGGGTTTCGAGTATGAACTTACCGATCCCATCAACAGTCTGGCTGAAGGTGTCTTGCTCAGCGTGAGATCGGCGATGGACAGTATGTTTCACCAGGACCGCATGCTTGAAGAAATTGCCGATGACTATGGGATCGATGGAATCGTGTATCACGCGATCAAGAGTTGTCGAACAGTCTCGACCGGACTGGCCGATGCTCGGCAGTCATTGTCCGAGAGGCGCGATATCCCTAGTCTCTTTATCGAATCCGACATGATGGATCGCCGGGTTGTGTCGGAAGCCCAGATTAAGAATCGAGTTGATGCATTTTTCGAGGGCTTGGCCTCCCGACGCCAGCGCGCCGACAACGCTTAGACCGAGGTCCGGATATGGTATATGCTGGAGGAGTAGACGTTGGCTCAACTCAAACGAAGGCCGTTATAGTTGACGATCAGGGCACTATCATTTCGCGTGCACTGATCGATACCGGTGCAGATGTCCATGGCGCCGCAGAAAACACATTCGCTCAATCGCTCAAGCAAGGTGGCCTCGACAAAAGCGATATTGCGTACGTCATTGGAACGGGGTACGGGCGCTATCGGGTTACCTTCGGTGACGACCAGATTACCGAGATCAGCTGCCATGGCCGTGGTGCGGTCCACATGTTTCCGAAAACCCGCACCGTCATCGATATGGGCGGACAGGACACAAAAGCGATCCGCGTCAGTCCTTCTGGTGATATCGACGATTTCTCCATGAACGACAAGTGTGCCGCCGGTACTGGACGCTTTCTCGGCGCAGCGTCGAGCGCCCTGGAAATCCCGCTCGACGACCTTGGAACAGTGGCGCTAGCATTTACCCGACCGGTGCGCATCAGTACCACGTGCACCGTGTTTGCCGAGTCCGAGGTTCTTTCTTGGCTCGGTAAAGGAAAGAAGGTCGAGGATATTCTGTGGGGCGTTCATCAATCGATCGCGGTGCGTTCCTTTGCCCTGCTTCGGCGGGTCGGTGTCGAACAAGAAGTGACCTTCACCGGCGGTGTTGCGCGCAACGCCGCGATGATCAAGGCGCTTGAAGAGAAGGCTGGTGTACAGTTCAACATCAGCGAGGAGTCGCATTTTATGGGAGCTCTTGGCGCGGCACTTTTTGCCCTGGACCGTGTTGCGGGGGGACAGAAGACTCAACCGGCTGCGGAGACTGATAGATGAGCATCACCGCTGGAATAGACATTGGTTCGACTTACACAAAAGCCATCGTCATCGACGATAAACTAAACATTCTGGCCAAAGAGGTTCGGGCCACCGGCTTTAGACTGAAGGAGGTGGGGCACGCTGCGTTGCAGGCCTGCCTTGAGGAGGCCGGGCTTGAATCAGATAAAACCGACTACGTTGTCGCCACAGGCATCGGCCGGCATCAGGTTGAGTTTAAGGATATCCATGTCACGGACCTGACGGCCAGTGCCCGTGGTGCCACCCAGCTGTTTCCGGCGACTCTCTCGATACTCGATGTGGGTGGCCAGACGATGAAATGTAGCCGGCTCACTGATGCGGGTAAGGTTCACTCATTCCGGCTCAACGACAAGTGTGCAGCGGGGACTGGTGCGTTCTTGGAAAAAACTGCCCGCTACATGGGTTTCTCGATGGAGGAAATAGGGCCAATGATCGAGAACTCCAAGGAACCGGTGCCTATTTCGGGGGTTTGCGCTGTGTTTGCCGAATCCGAGGTGATCAACCACCTGTCACTAGGCACGTCGCCCAGCAGCATCATGCATGGTGCAATCGATTCACTAGTCGGTCGGTCGACACAGTTGATGAAGCGGGTGAAGGCTGAGCCAGAATACACTCTGATCGGTGGCATCTTGAAACTTGACATGATGGCGAAAAGTATCGAGCAACAGCTCGACGCCAAAGTGAATGTTCCGCCAACAGACATGGTCCAGTTCGTCAGCGTCTACGGCGCGGCTATCCTCGGCCAGTGGCGCTTGGAAAGACTTGCGAACGCCTGAACAGCGCGGCCTCAGAAGCGGGACGGCATATGGGCGATGAGGCGGACGGATCGAGTTGTGCGGAAGATCGGACTCGAGCCCAGATGAACGACTGGGGTTGCCGGGTACTACAGGATGCTGCGGAGTCCGAAACCGGCGGCTGGAAGAGACGCCACACGCTCGACGTGGCCCGGGTGTACGAATCAATCGGTCTTTATCAGTCGATAGGATTTGACGTCGCCGTCCGCTACTTGACCCCTGAGGATTTTGGCGTCGAATGCCAGGCCTGCGAAGTCAAAACCTGCGGTTCTTATGTTCTAATCTATACCCGGACTAAAGCCAGCGGGTAGGTAACGGGTAGCTGATACCAGTTGACCTTGCACTGGATAGGGCACTGTCAAGTTGACAGTGCTGGATTTTGCCCAACGGGCCGTGCGATAAATGCCGGTACTGACCGAGTCGGTCACCAAGGTCAGCCAAGTCTACGTGGCAGATGCTATGGCACTACGCTGCCTCCAGCTGCTGCAAGCAGGATCCATCGTCCCACACGAATCCTCTGACACCGCCTGGCCCCTTCAAGCCTCCCTGCCAACAGATCGATAAGCGCTCGGAGTCGCCAGAAGTCTTTCCGTGCAGATCTCTAGAAATAGCTGGCGATCTGTACAAACACAGACCTGCCGCCACCGATGTATTCCCCGGGTATTGTACCTTCAATGCCACCACACTCTGTGCCCTTGGCGCCGAAAGGCAGGTTAACGCCTGCCAGTAGTGTCCAGTTTTCTTTCCAGTCGAGACTGGCGACCCACTGGGAAAGCCAGCTGCCATCGTCCATGTTGTTGATCAGCACGGGATAAAGTTGCCAGCGCGGGGTTATTTCAATCGTAATGCCTGC
>Ga0187827_10009653_pt1 | contig 10183 bp, 9 predicted proteins | sample ETNtaG_39_FD_167969 | JGI IMG/M metagenome (GOLD analysis project Ga0187827, IMG submission 167969) | Marine microbial and viral communities from oxygen minimum zone, Eastern Pacific Ocean - ETNP2014_SV_150_PacBio MetaG (Illumina Assembly) | ecosystem: Environmental > Aquatic > Marine > Hypoxic... | reverse complement strand
GCTTGAATATTTGTCATTCTATAATTCCAACCCAAATCATCATGATCGAATCTATTTGATCTACCAAAACAAAGATTTCTTAAGGAACAACATTTTTTATACAGTTGTAAACTATTAACTGAAATCATTCCACCTTCTCCTGTGGTTACTTGCTTGTTAGCATAAAAACTAAATGTGCTTATGTCCCCAAAAGAACCACATCTTTTATTTTTATAATTTAAACCCAAAACTTCAGCAGCATCTTCAATTATAAAAATTTTTTTTTTTTTGCATATTTTTAAAATTTTATCCATATCATTTGGAAAAGAGTAAATATGGGTAACTATTATAGCTTTTGTTTTATTGGTAATTTTTTTTTCTATATCACTAATTATAATATTCCAATCATCGAGATTACAATCTATAAGAACGGGTTTTGCATACTGTCTTAATACTGCCAAAGCATTTGAAATAATTGTAAAATTTGGAATTAAAACTTCATCATTTTTTTTGATTCCTAAAGCTTTGACCGCAATTTCTAAGGCAGCTGTTCCACTTGAAACTGCTACAGAATATTTTCTATCAACATATTTTGAAAAGTTTTTTTCAAATTTTATTACTTCAGGTCCGTTCGATGAAATCCAACCTTTTATTAAAGTTTTGTTTACAAAATTAATATCTTTTTTTGAAATATGCGGAACACTTACTGGGAAGATAATTTTTTTATTTAATCCTAATTTTTTTTTCATCAATATTATCAAATTTCACTTTATCTTTAGATAATTTATAAGGTCCTTGTTTAATCTCTAGCATTTCAACATCTTTTATCACTTTAAATCCATGCCCACCATTTACAAGCATGATAATATCTTTTTCAAAAATTTTTTTACTAAATAAATACTTTGTTTTATTAACATATAAATCAACTCTCAAAATACCTTTAAATAAAACAATTACTTCTGTTGTCATTAAAATTTTTGTTAATCTTTTGTTGTGTTGATGAGGTTTAATAACATAATTTTTTTTATGTTTCATATACCCAAATTGTTGAGTAGAGTTATTTTTTGTAAAAAAATTTATACCATTTTTTTTTCTAAATTTACTATAAATTTTTATATATTTATTTTTTTCAATAACGTATTACTAATATAATAAGAAACATTTATAAATTTTATACAATATCAGTGATGAATAATTTCCTAAAAAGAATTATTAAAATTAATCCATTAATTATTCTATTAATATTATCTTTTGGTACAATTTTTTTTAAGTGGGTGAGTTCTTTTTACATTTACCCCGGAGAGGGAATTAGCTTAAAAAATATTTTAGACTTAGAGGATACTTATTATTTTCCATTTATTATAAATTTAGCTGAATTAAACTTTACACCTGAATATATCGATAATGCTAAAATAGAAAAGTTTTTACCGTTTCCATTTTATTCAATGATGATTCATTCTTTATTTTATATTTTTTTTAAAGATTTTACTTTTCTAATAATTGAGTTTTTATCTTTATCTTTATTTTTAATAATACTATTTAAAATTTTTAAAGAACTAAAATTGTCTGATTATTTATCAATCTCATTATCAGTATTTATTTTTTTATTTAGTCAGATAGCATCAAATATTTTTACACAACTAAATATTTCGTCAATTCATAGTGATGTTTTCTATAATCTCTATAGTTTTAGGTTTCCAAGACCCATTATTACATCGTTATATTTTTTTTTTAATATTTTTCTATTAATTAAAATTTTTAAAAGTAATAAAAAAAAAGATAATATTTTATATATTTTATTAGGCTTATTTTTAGGCTTAAATTTGGGAAGTTATTATTACCTATTTAACGTACTGGCTTTATCAACATTGTATGTATTATGCATTAAATTTATATTTAAAAAGAAATATTTTTTTGAATTATTTCAAAAAATTAAATTTATATTATTTCCATTTTTAATAATAGCTACTCCATTTCTTCTTTCAGCTTATTTTTCTGAACCAGATTTTATGGAAAGAATAGGTGTAATGGAATTAAATTGGGTACAGAAAAAAATAATTTTAAAACATTTATTTTCAAAAATTTTTGAATTTCAATTTATTGTATTTTTTATTTTAAATACATTTTTTTTTATTTATTTAAAAAAAAGCAATTATAATTTATGCAACAAAACCCTATCAATATTATATTCTCTTTTTATAAGCTCTATTATATCACCTTTTATATTTATAGCATTTAGCCCATCTGTTGTTGAAATTTATCATTTTTTAAATTGGATTGTAATAATAGCTACAATTATTTTTATACTTTTTGGATTTATTTATTTATTGGGTTTATTTCAATATTTTAAAAAAAAATCTTTAAATAACAAATATTATGAAAATTTATTTTTATTTCTATGTACAATAATTCTAATGATCTTTTTTAATTTAAATTATTTGAGTAAATTTAAAGCCAAAGATATTAATTTTAGAGACGATATGAAAATTTTAAATAATTTTTTTAAATCAAATAAATCAAATCTGAATACTTTAATGACCTTTAATGCAAAAATACAAACTTGGTGGTTATTTAATGGTAAAAATAAATTAACAACTGTTGATTCTTCGCTGTTAGCCCTTACCAATAATCAATTAGAATTAAACTTTGTTAAAAATTTAAAATACTTAAAAATATCTGATGATATTTTTAATTTAATTTTAAAAAATTCAAAACAAGGATGGAGATATTATAATGAAAATTTAAAATATTTATCTTGGTATAAATATCAAGCTAATTCTATGATTACATTTAATGCATCTAATAATTTTGATAAAAATATTTTAAACGATATAAAACAAACACCGCCGACTAGAAGTCAGCAAATTGCAATCCCCAAAGATGAACAAATTAGACTAAGCAATTTATATAAAAATGATTACGAAAGCTTTAATGATGAAGTAGATATTATTATTCTAAATAAAAATTCTATAATTGGTTCAAACGCATCTATTGATAAAAACAAATTCTGCAAATTAAACCTAACGAAACAATTAGAGATATATATAAAAATAATTAAAGCAAAATGCGATTAATTAGCTTGAAGAGAATTATTAAATAATTTAACTACTTACGCCGCATGATTCTTTGGACAATTTACGAGAAGTTCTATAATTTTTAAAATAATGAATTATATTACCTATAAATTCTCTAAATGTTTGTTTATAGGCAATACCTTTTTTAATATAATATCCATCTAAAACAGTCCCAATAATCCAAAATAACTTTTTATTATTTATATTAAATAGAGGTTTAATAATCGGTATTAACCATGGATGTTGAACTAATAAACTAAAAAAACACCTTAAATTATAAATTTTATTTTCATCTTTGGGATTATCAAATTTTAAAACTGAACTAGCGTAGTATGTGGTATCTAGTTTATCATAATCACCATCAAAATAATTTTTGTCTATTGCTATTTGTGTCATTTTCATGCCAGGATATGGAGCAAATATTGAGGCATTAGCAACTAATGGTTTAATTTTTGCATTTACCATTAGTGTTTCCATAGCCATATCAAATGTTTCTCCAGGACCTCCAAGAACATTTTCAGTTAAAACTCTTATTTTATGTTTTTTAAATAAATCATTTGTTTTATAAATATCTTCTAAAGATTGTTCTCTTTCCATAATTACATTTCGCATATATTCGTTACCTGACTCAACTCCAGCATAAACAAGACTTAGGTTTGCTTTAGCAAGAGCAGCCACAATTTCTTCATCGAAGTGGTCAAACCTAGCATTTATAGTAAAAGGTATTCCACAATCTCTTGAATAAATTTCTGCAAATCTAAGAGTCCATTTCTTATCAATTGTAAACACATCATCTACGAAATTTACCATTTTTACTATTTCTGTTTTTTTTAGCCATATAATTTCTTCAACTATAGATTCAGGCGTCCTTGAAAATAAGACCTTTTTATCTCCAGCTTGTTCTTTGTATATTTTATTATATTGGTGGTTAAAACAATAAGTACATTTGTGAGGGCAGCCTCTGTGTGCATTAAAATGTTTGATGCCATGATTCTTTAGTATAGGAAATTTATTAGTAAATAGGTCTCTAGCTGGGTAAACTATTTCATCTAATTTTTTTATTCTTGGACGAACTCCATTTCTATAAATTGTGCCATCTACTTTTGTCCAAAAATTTTTTATTTCCTTAGGAATCTTTCCACCTAAACTATCAAAAGTATCTGCAAATTCTGTTATAGCTTCATCTCCTTCACCTACGCATACCGCATCAATATAATCTTCTTCTATTATCTTTGGAAAAAAAGTAACATGAGGACCACCCCAAAGTATAGGAACATTCATTCTTTTTTTTATCTCTTTTGCAATTTCAATATATTTAACGTGGCTACCGCTTGTAACACTCATTCCAATTATTTGAGGATTAAATTTATTTAGATCAAATATTGTTTTATCAATTTTATTTTCGTCAACAAAAAGGTCAACCTCGTGACCTTTATTTCTTAATACACCTGCTATTATAGCCGTTCCAATAGGAACAGAAAATATATTAACATCTTGCACAAATGCAATTCTCATAATTTTTTTTATACCATATTTTTTTGAATTTGGAATAAAAAAAGGATCATTTAAAATTTACTTATTAAGTTATTTAACATCTTTTACTATACTTAAAAGAGTGTATGAGTCCTAATTCATAAGTAAATTGAGTTTTTACTTAATCCTAACTTTTTTTTCATCAACTTTATCAAATTTTATTTTATCTTTAGATAAACTATAAGGTCCCTGCTTCACTTCTAACATTTCGACATCTTTTAATACTTTAAATCCATGCCCACCATTTGCTAGCATGACAATATCGTTTCCAAAAATTTTTTTACTAAATAAATATTTTTCCTTATTATCATAAAAATCTACCCTTAAAATACCTTTAAATAAAATAATTACTTCTGTCGTCGTTAATATTTTTGTTAATCTTTGATTATGTTTATGAGGTTTAATAACATAATCTTTTTTATGTTTCATATAACCAAATTGTTGAGTAGCATTATTTTCAGTGAAAAAATTTATTCCTTTTTTTTTTCTAAATTTACTTCTTACAATTAAGGCAAATAATTTTTTTTTATGAGTTATTTTCTCAATCATGATTAGACATACTATTAAAGCACTTTATAATCATGTAAACACTTAGTTTTAATTAAATAAATAATGCTGAATAAACTGAAATATTTTATTAGCCATTTTTTAAATTACAAAAATATTTTAATTCCAGTATTATATTATGAAATTGTCTATTCTTTAAAATATTTGGAATTTGGTGCCTATATTAAAATTCATAATAGCAGAACAGCAACTGATACCGTTCCTTGTATATATTATTTTTTACATCTAATTTCTAAATTTATTAAAAAAAGAAAAATCAATAGTGTAATAGACTTAGGTTCTGGATATGGAAGAGTTACAAATTTTCTTTCTGATCATACAAATTCTAAAATTATCGGATTTGAACTAAACACGGAAGTCTACAAAAAATCTTTAAAATTAAAGCGAAAAAAAATAAAAATTATTAATAAAAACATTTTAAATATAAATTTTAAAAAAAATAGAGCTGATTGCTTTATTATGATAGATCCACTTAAAAAACCGCAAGATACTATAAAATTACAAAAAAAAATTATCAAAGCAAATAAATTCAAAAAAAGAATTTATTTTGCAATGGTAAATATAAATAGACGCTTATTGATCAAAGATTTAAAAATTATTAAAACAACCAAAACCGGAGTTAAAGGATCTATACATTTTTTAATGTATAATTAAAAATATCTAAGTCTAATAACAATTACTCTTAAAAAATAATTTAAACCAATTCTAAAAAATCTAAACATGCTCGAAGCAGTTTTGCTAATACCCTCTAAATCTGCTGGCTGAACATATGGAATTTCTTTAATTGTTAATTCAGATTTAATCGCCTTGTATAAAAATTCTCCATGTCCGTATGCAACTGGAACCACGTTTCTTAAAGATGATCTATTCATAACAAATATACCACTAGTGTAATCAAAAATTTGTCTACTTAAAATGAATCTGCAAAAAAAATTAATAATTTTGCTAGACAAAACCCTTAACCTACTTCTATTGTCTGATCCTTCATTAATATATCTTGATAAAAGTACAATGTCATATTTATCTAAATTATTTATCATTTCTGGAAATTTTTTTATTAATTGACCCATATTAGAGTCTAACCATCCTACCACATCTCCCGTGGAGTTAATTAATCCTAATAAAAAAGCTGAAGCTAAACCTCGTTGATTTCTAGAAAAAATTTTAATATTTTGATTTTTAAATTTTTTTACTTTTTCTAAAGTTCCATCTTTAGAATTATCATCTACTAAAATTACTTCTACATTTTCTATTGTTTCAAAAATAAGTTTAAGGGTTTCCTCTATGACCAATGCTTCATTATAAGTAGATAATAAAATAGAAATTTTTTTACTCATTATACATAGCTAATTCATGATCCATCATTATTTTAATTAAATCTTTTAATTTTGTTTTTATTTTATAGTTAAATATTTTTTCAGCTTTACTAGTATCTCCTATTAAAACATTTGTTTTAGATGGCCTTAATAATTTTTTATCAATTTTTAAATATTTTTTATAATTCAGTCCCACATAAGAAAAACAATTTTTTACAAAATATTCAACAGAATGAACCTCTCCGGTAGCAATAATAAAAAAATCAGGTTTTTTAAGTTGCATTATTTTCCATGCACACTCAACATAATCTCTTGCGTAGCCCCAATCAATTTTGGCCTTCAAATCTCCTAAATATAAATAATTTTTTTTTCCATGATAAATTTCACAAACAGATCGAACAATTTTTTGGGAAACATAATCTTTGCTTCTTCTTGGAGATTCATGATTGTAATAAATGGCTCCGCAAATAAATAAATTGAAAATTCTTGAATACATTTTACAGGCTTGAAATGCAGTGGCTTTTGCCAATGCATAAATACTATTTGGATTTATTATAGTTTTTTCATTTTGTGTTCTGGAATTAGTTAAACCAAAAATATTTGATGATATGGGATGAAAATATTTAATTTTTTTGTCTTTATTTTTTAATATTTCAAGGATTTCTATTACAGATAATGCTGTTGTTTTAAGAGAATATGACGGAATTTCAAAACTCCAACCCACATGATCTTGATCAGCAAAATTGTAAATTTCATCCGGTTTGGTTTTTTTTATAACCGTATTGACAGAACCCACGTCTAATAGGTCACCCCTATGTAGGAAAAATTGTTTATTAAAGATTTTTTTATTATTTATTATATGATCAATATTTTTTGTATTTCCAGTTGCTGATTTTCGAATTAATCCATGAATTTCATATTTTTTTTTAATTAAAAATTCGAGCATATAAGAACCATCTTGACCAGTTATGCCAAATATTAATGCTTTTTTTTTCATAAATTTATTTGTTTATAACTTTAAAATTAGGATAAGGTAAAATGAATTTTCCACCTTTTTTTATCCATTTTTTTTCACGCTTTATAAATTCTTTAATAAAGGCATAGGGCATAACAAAAAAATAGTCTGGGTTTAACTTTCTAGCCTCACTTTCTGAAATTATTCTAATACCAGAACCAACAGTATATTTTCCCCATTTTTCAGGACTTTTTTCAGCAGCAAATTTGATCAATTTCTGATTAATTCCATAGTACTGCAAAAGGGTATTTCCTTTGGTTGAAGCACCATAAATATATACTTTCAATCCTTTCTTAACTGTATTTATTAAAAAAGATAAACATTTCTTTTTGTTAGACTCAACACGTTGAATAAATTCTTTTATTTTAGATAAGCTTGTCTTTTCTTTATAAACTATAGATTGAGGAATGTTTTTTTTACAAAAAATTCTATAACTCCCACCATTAATATCATTTTCTTCCATCTTAAATATTTTTAAACCATTTTTTTCAAAAAGATATTTTAATGAATCATAAGAATAATATTCTAAATGTTCATGGCAAATATTTCCTAAATCATTTTTTTTTAACATAGATTCTAAACACATTAACTGCGCAACAAAAACTCCATTATTATCTAAAACCTCCGCAACATCAGCTATAAATTTTGACGGATCTTCTAAATCATAAAACATGCCGATTGCTGTAATTAATTTAGGTTTATTAATTTTTTTATTTATTAAAATTTTTTTTAAATCGTTAGAATTCCAAAAATTATTTAATATATACGTGCAGTTTTTTTTTAATAATTTTGTTAAATTTTTTGCTGGTTCACAACCTATGGTAATATATTTATCTTTTTTAAAATACTTAAGAAGCGTTCCATCGTTTGCCCCTATATCTAAAATTGTATCACCTTTATCTAGAATTGACATTTTTCTAACTGTTAAAAAAATATTTTTTAACGCATTTTTCATTGTGTTTGTAATTCCAGATCTATACCAATAAAATTTTTTATACATTATTTCTTGTGGGGCCGAATGTTGTAACTGTAATAATTTACAATTTTTGCAATAAATTAAATTTAATGGAGCTTTGACACCTTTGTTTATATCTTTTTTTGAGACGAAATTGCTTACAAACAAATTTCCAAAAGAATGAATTTTGAATAATTTCTTATTTGAACAAAGTCTGCATCGTGAAATTTTTACAGTTCTTGGTATTTTCATGAATAATATTTTGGTTTGTGATTAGTTTAAAAAAATTAATTATCTTTAACATAATTTAATATACCTAATCAATTTAAAATCTTGTAATGTAGCATTTTTTATTAGTAGTATTTTTAAAAAATATAGTTAATTTTTGAACAAAATTCATGAAAATTAAAAATTGTAGAAATTGTAAAAATAATAAACTTTTAAACTTATTTAGTTTGGGAAAAATGAGTTTTACAGGAAAATTTTCAAAAAGTTTTTCGTATAATGTTCCAAAAGCACACCTTAATCTTTTAATGTGTAAAAAATGCAAACTTGTCCAGCTCGATAGAAATTTTAATTTAAAATATCTATATGGAAAAGATTATGGATATAGGACAGGTATAAATAAAACAATGACAACTCATGTAAAAAAAACAGTAAAAAAATGTTTAACTTTAGTAAATTTAAGAGCAAACGATCATGTACTAGATATAGCTAGTAATGATGCAACCATGTTAAATTTTTATCCAAAAAATATTGTTACAGTTGGAGTTGATCCCCTAGTTAACAAATACAAGAAATATTATAGCAAGATTAACTATAAAATTTCAAATTTTTTTCAAATTACTAATATCAAAAAGTTGAATTTAAAAAAAAAATTTAAAATAATTTCTGCCTTGTCTGTATTTTATGATCTTAGGGATCCAAATAAATTTATTCGTGAGGTAAAAGAAATTTTAGACGAAAAAGGTGTTTTTATTTTAGAGCACGCAGATCTATATTGTATTATAAAAAATAATATATTTGATACAATTTGCCATGAACACTTAGGTTTTTTTTCTTCAAAAGTAATTATGGATATGATGGAACATAATGGATTGAAAGTTTTCAATCATGAATATAACAATATAAATGGTGGCAGTTCTCGTTATTATATTTGTCATAAAAAAGCAGATTTTAAAACAAAAAAAAACAATATTAAGTCTGCTTTGTTAAAAGAAAAAAAAATTAGATTAAACTCAAAAAAAACATTTAAAAATTTTTTTAAAAAAATTTTAATTGAAAAAAGTAAACTTAAAAATTTAATTACAAAAATTAGAAATAAAAAATTAATTATTCATGGTTATGGAGCTTCAACCAAGGGCAATGTTCTTTTGCAGTTTTATAATACTGGGAATAAGGAAATAAATTTTATAACAGATAGAAATCCTTTAAAATATAATTTATTTACACCAGGAACAAAAATAAAAATTATTTCAGAAAATTATTCAAGAAGATTAAATCCTGATTATTACTTGGTATTACCCTGGCATTTTAAAAAAGAAATTTTAGTTAGAGAAAAAAAGATTAGAAAAAAAGGTACAAAATTTATTTTTCCACTTCCAAAAATGCACGTTATTTAATGAATAATATTATTATCATTGTTCCAACTCTGAATGAAAAAAGAAATATTGAAATTTTATTCAAAAAATTAAATATAACAAACATAGGATTCGATCTTTTATTTATCGATGATAATTCTAGC
>Ga0187827_10009650_pt1 | contig 10188 bp, 7 predicted proteins | sample ETNtaG_39_FD_167969 | JGI IMG/M metagenome (GOLD analysis project Ga0187827, IMG submission 167969) | Marine microbial and viral communities from oxygen minimum zone, Eastern Pacific Ocean - ETNP2014_SV_150_PacBio MetaG (Illumina Assembly) | ecosystem: Environmental > Aquatic > Marine > Hypoxic... | reverse complement strand
TCAGCCAAGGAGAAATATCTTTAGATGCAGAGCTAGATGAGCCTATTTGGAACAATGCACTCATTGTTGATCTTAATATAGTAAATAGCCCATGGGATAACTTGCCTAGCCCAATTAAAACGACAGCGAAGCTCATCGAAAACGGAGAATTTCTTTATATTGCTTTTATTGCTGAGGATCCAGAACCCAGTAAAATTCAAGGCTTTTTAACCGACAGAGACCTCGCTTGGTCACATGATTTAGTAGGCATTAAATTAGACACTCATAATAACCGTCGGTTAAATTACGAATTTTTTGTTAATCCCTACGGAGTTCAAAATGATGCAACCTTTAATGAAATAACGGGGTTAGCAAACACGTCATGGGATAGCCTTTGGCATGCCTTTGGTAAAATAACACCACAGGGCTATCAAGTAGAAATTGCTATTCCTTACAATATATTAAATTTTAAAGATGATGGTAAAACTAAACAATGGGCAATAGAGCTAGTAAGAACCTACCCCAGAGACCCTAAACTACGCCTTTCTCATGTACCTATTAATAGAGATAACCCATGCTGGCTATGTCAATACCCAGAAGCTGTTGGCTTTGAAAAGGCGAAAATAGGTAAAAACTTACAATTAACCCCAGCGTTAACAGCCAGTAAATATGAAACCCGTAATATTTATGACGCCGAAGATAATACCAATTGGACAAGTGAAAATGATATTGAAGCAGGTATAGATTTACGTTGGGGTATTAATGCCAATAACTTATTAAACGTTACACTAAACCCTGACTTTTCAACCGTAGAAAGTGATAGTGGCCAACTCAATGTTAATACAAACTTTTCTTTATTTTATAAAGACAAACGTGCTTTTTTTCTCGATAACAGCGATTACTTTAGCAGTGACTTTGACTTAATCTATACACGTAATATCGCAGCTCCTGATTATGGTGCCAAACTCACCGGCCGGATTGATAAACACAGCTACGGCGCGTTTATTACCAATGACACACAAACTAATATCTTATTACCGGGTAACTTAGAAGATGACATAGCTACGCTAAATAAAGCAAGTCGCTCAGGGGCTTTACGTTACCGTTATGATTTGAATGAAGATCTAACTTTAGGTGCTATAACCACAGTACGTTCAAGTGATAATTATCATAACTATGTTACGGGTGTTGATGCTTATTATCGAATCAATAGCTCTAATACCATCAAAGGCCAATTGTTAAATTCAAACACTTTATACCCAGGTAGCATAACCAATATTGTAAACCTCACTGATGATAAGATTAACGACCTAGCTTATAAGGTCAATTTTAATCATTCTTCAGAATACTGGGTAATAGATTTAGATCACCAAAGCATTAGAGAAAACTTTAGAGCTGATTTAGGTTATATGCCCCAAGTTGATTTTAAAACGGATAGAATTTTAGTAAAAAAAGTTTTTTATGGTGAACAAGACAGTTATTGGCAAGAAGCGGGCATTTCTGGTACATGGAAAATTGTTCACAACCAAAATAACGAATTAATAGAGAAAGAGTTGATTGCTCGCTTTGATACTGACGGCCCTTTGCAGTCCTCCTTGACTCTTGATTTAGTCCATGGGGAAAGAGTCGGACTGCGTGATGATATCAGCATTAGTGACATAGATAATAACACCCGTAAGTTTAAAGAAAACCAAGTTATCATTTCTGCGAATATAATGCCCAATAATCGTACTTACTTCTCAGTAGATTTAATACTGGGGGATAAAATAGATTACGCTAATAACCGATTAGGTGATTTAACGCAAGTAGGGGCAAATATTGCGGTTTTTATTACCGATCATCTAGAGTTTGACTTTTATCAAAGCTATTCTGAATTAAAAGCAAATAATGAGCTAGGTCAAAAACAGAATGTTTATACGGAGAAAATTTCTGAACTTCGTTTATCATATCAATTTGATGTGCAAAGTTATTTGAAATTAAGCCTAATATATTTTGATACTGATACCAATCCAAATAATAACGGCACAATTTATTCAGCACAAGAAAAAAAGTTATCGACTAAGTTAATCTACGCCTACAAGTTAAATCCACAAACAGTATTTTTCTTAGGTTATTCTGATAATAGTTATCAAGATGATTACTTAAACAGCTTACAACGAAAAGAGCGAACCTTTTTCACTAAAGTTAGCTATGCTTGGGCGCCATAAATAACACATAACTTCAGTATACATATGCGCCTAGTTAAGATGAAATTAGGCGTTTGTTCAATTAACAGTCATTTATTCAACGATGACTTTCTTAAATCAATTACAACGGTTGCTGAAATTTTATCATGAATAGCTTGCCTATTCGGATCCCAATAGATTTGCATAAAACCAAGCAATCCTGTGGCAATACCTGCACCATAGCCACCATAACGACCAAAACTATCCCACAACGACAGCGGTGTACCATCTAATTGTAATACTTTGATACCTAGTATTTTTTTTCCTAAAGTTTGTCCCCCGCCTAGAGCGGTAGACACGGTGAAATAAAAACTAGCCCAACCAAAACCTAAGCCAAGATCTTCAATAATGCCTTTTACCCATTCAATAATGGAGTAGATAGGTTTTTTGAGCTTTTTCTCTTTCAATGTTTCAAGAGACGTTAACTTACCCTCATCAGGTAACACTAACTCATTACTTTTGCTTTGAACAAGCGGTAAAGTTCCCTTTAAACGAGAAAGTTCCGCATGAAAACGTTTATACATCAATTCAATGTTTTGTTTGTGCTCCCTTTCTGTTAATTGGATTTCTTGGACAATATCAGCAAATATTTCGTTAAGCTGTGAACCTTCAACATGAATGTCTTTGTCAAAAGTGATCTTTGCCAGTTGAGTGGCAACTAAATTTAATTCATTTTGCCAACAAGTCAACGTCTCACATGCACTGTCGGCAATAGTATACCCCGCTGAAACGATATAGTCGCTAATAGCCAAAGATTGATCCAAAACCAAATCATCCGCATCCGCATCCGTATAAACAATAGATTCACTCCCTTCTATATCAATATAGTTTACTAATGGGTGAATGGTATCGACTATGACAAGAAAGACGATTATGCTCGCAATAAAACGCATCATAGCTCGGCGCTTATATCCTTTAATTTTACCTTGTGCCATAGCTCTTTTTTTATTGCCTAAATAATAAAAAGTCATTGCAATAGCAAGAGCTAATAACCCACCTGGGATATCACTTAACATAGCAATTAAGACAACATCTATCAGCAAAGCAATAGCCCGTTTACTCGGTGAAGCAAGTGGTAAACCAAATAGGGATTTATCTAATGTAAAAGCAAAAGGGGTTAAATAATGTTTCGTTTCTTCTTCTGATAATCTACTAACATCTGTGCTGATGACGTTGTTAATATCAACCAATTCCTGCGACATTATTTAACCCTCAAAGATTTTATTAAACGAGTACTTTAATTCCCCGCCCTAACCCTGCCAGGGTTAACGGATACATTTTATGTGCAACAAGTTGTTGCATAATTTGTATTGAACCATAGTAAGGCCATTGTTGTTCTGATTGTGGGTTTAACCATATCACTTTATCGAAATGATCGGTTAATCTTTGCATCCACACACTACCCGGCTCTTCATTCCAGTGTTCAACACTGCCACCTGGGTACGTAATTTCATAGGGCCCCATGGTAGCATCGCCAACAAAAATCACTTTATAGTCACGACTGTAAGTATGAAGTACTTGTAACAAATCAATTTTTTCACTATGTCGACGGTTATTATCTTTCCATACGGTTTCATAAATACAATTATGAAAATAAAAAAACTCTAAATGCTTAAATTCACCATGTACCGCAGAAAATAATTGCTCACACACTTTTATGTGATCATCCATTGAGCCCCCAATATCAAAAAACATTAACACTTTAATGGCATTGTGGCGCTCGGGCTTCATTTTGATATCAAGATAACCGGCATTACGAGCAGTTGCCGAGATAGTGTCATCAAGTGCCAATTCTTCACTGCTACCTGCTCGCGCGAATTGTCGTAATTTTCGCAGAGCCACTTTCATATTTCGTGTGCCTAACTCAATATTAGCATCAAGATTTTTAAATTGGCGTTTATCCCACACTTTAGACGCTTTTCTATGCCTTGACCCCTCTTGCCCAATTCGCACACCCTCAGGGTTATAGCCATAAGCACCAAAAGGCGAAGTACCGCCAGTGCCAATCCACTTATTACCACCTTGATGACGTTTTTCTTGCTCATTTAAACGTTCAGCTAACGTTTCCATTAACTTCTCTAAGCCGCCTAACGCTTCAATTTTTGCTTTTTCTTCTTCCGTTAACTGTTTTTCAAAGTGTTTCTTTAACCACGCTTCTGGGATGTTAGAAAGATCTAGCTCCAGACTCGAAACACCTTTAAAGTAATCAGCAAAAGCGCGATCAAATTTATCAAAATATGCTTCATCCTTGACGAGTAATGTACGACTTAATGAGTAGAAATCATCAATATTAGCAAAAACAACCTTTTGCTCTAAAGCCCTAATTAAATCTAATAATTCTCGTAGTGTGCAAGGTACTTTGTATTGGCGAACTTTACAAAAAAAATCAATTAACATGATTTAACCTCAAAACTAGCGTTGACGCTGGTGCATAAAAGCTAATTTTTCAAACAGATGTACATCTTGCTCGTTCTTCAATAATGCACCATGCAACGGTGGAATAACTTTCTTTTGTCGCGTTTCATGTAGTACTTCTTCAGAAATATCCTCTGCCAAAAGTAACTTTAACCAATCAATTAACTCTGACGTTGATGGCTTCTTCTTTAAGCCGGGTATATCACGTAACTCAAAAAATAACGCTAACGCTTCATCTAAAAGCACTTGTTTAATATTAGGGAAATGTACATCAACGATGGCTTGCATTTCATCTTTTTCAGGAAAACTAATGTAGTGAAAAAAACAACGGCGTAAAAAGGCATCAGGGAGTTCCTTTTCATTATTTGAGGTAATAATAATAATAGGTCTTTGCTTAGCAATAACTTTTTCTTGCGTTTCATAGACAAAAAATTCCATTTTATCTAACTCTAATAATAAATCATTAGGAAACTCAATGTCTGCTTTATCAATTTCATCAATTAATAATACTGGCCGTTTATCAGCAGTAAAAGCATGCCACAATTTTCCTTTAATGATGTAGTTGGCAATATTTTTTACTTTTTCATCACCTAATTGGCTATCTCTTAAACGAGATACGGCATCATATTCATATAAACCTTGTTGTGCTTTAGTCGTTGATTTTACATGCCATGAAATAAGGTCAACACCTAAACTTTCTGCCAACTCCTCGGCCAACATCGTTTTACCTGTACCGGGCTCACCTTTAATTAATAATGGTCGTTCTAATGCAATAGCAGCATTGACTGCTAGTTGTAATTCGCTTGAAGCAATATAATTTGTTGTACCTTGAAATGCACTCATTGTTACTTTTTAAAAACCTTATCTTTGTATTAGTGATATTTGTACTAAATTAACCTTTATCTATTCCATAAAAGCATATAAGTTATAACAAAATATCACTTCTTTTTCTATCATAAGTCGCTAATCTTAACAGGTATATAAAATAGCCCATAGGATTTTACCATGTCTAATATATTTGAAGATAATTCAACCTCTATTGGTAACACACCATTAGTAAAACTGAACCGTGTTATAAAGAGCAAAAACGCTGACGGAACAACTACAGCAACGGTTTTAGCTAAAGTAGAAGCAAGGAACCCTAGCTTTAGCGTTAAGTGTAGAATTGGTGCTAGCATGGTGTGGGATGCTGAAGAAAAAGGTTTGCTAAGTGCTGGAAATGAAATTATTGAACCAACCAGTGGTAATACAGGTATTGCGCTAGCCTTCGTTGCTGCTGCCCGTGGCTATGCAATTACGCTAACCATGCCAAGTACTATGAGTTTAGAGCGTCGTAAATTGCTCACTGCGCTTGGGGCTAAAGTAGAGCTAACTGACGGCGCTAAGGGGATGAATGGTGCTATTGCTAAAGCCCAAGAGATTAAAGACTCAAATCCTGACAAGTATGTTTTATTAGGGCAATTTGATAATCCAGCAAATCCACAGATACATGAAAAAACGACAGGCCCTGAAATTTGGCAAGATACTGAAGGCAATGTTGATATTTTTGTTGCTGGTGTTGGAACAGGTGGAACCATTACAGGTACTAGCCGTTACTTAAAACTAACCCAAGGTAAAAGTGTTAAAACGGTAGCTGTTGAGCCAACAGACTCACCTGTTATCAGCCAAAAACTTGCTGGTGAAGAATTAACACCTGGCCCTCATAAAATTCAAGGCATAGGCGCTGGCTTTATCCCTGGTAACTTAGATCTAGAAATGATTGATGCTGTTGAGCTTGTTTCTAATGATGATGCTATGTCTATGTCGCATCGTTTAATGAAAGAAGAAGGCATTTTAGCTGGCATTTCATCGGGTGCTGCGGTAATGGCTGCTAAGCGTCTTGCAGAGCAACCTGAAAATTCAGGTAAAACGATTGTCGTCATTTTACCAAGTTCTGCAGAGCGTTACTTATCCAGTGCTTTGTTCAGTGATAGCTTTTCAGATAAAGAATTAGTTCAATAAGTTATTCAGCCCAATATTGTTTAAAAGGTGCTTCAGCACCTTTTTTATTATCTAGCTTTCCAGCTATAAATAATAACGACTAAAATACATTTTCAGATTGTTGTGTCCCTGTATTTTAGGTTATGCTTAATAGATTAATACTAGGCATAAGAAGTCAGTTATGTTCAAACCTAATCCCCTCTTTATTTTTATAATTTTTCTACTTAGTGCTTGTAGTGATGATAAACAAGAGATCACTGAAATGGATAACCCTGAACTTGTTTCGGTTGCTTTTTTTGATGCGCTATATAATAAGAAAGATACCAAAAAAGCCGCTTCTGTCTGTGCTCCTAAAATTGCTCGCTTGATACGACACTACCAATCAGCTAATGCAGTAGCTCGTCACCTGTTTAATATGTCTTTTGACCGCGTTAAAATAAAACCCGATGACAGCGGTGTAAAGATTAGAGAACAATTTAAAAATAAAGCCGTGATTACACTGTATTTTGATGGCTACTATCAAGATAAACGTTTAAAAGATGTAAAACGTTTATCATTAGTACAGATTGACGGCGGAAAATGGATAATTAATAAAATTTTAAAAGACCCTTTTTAACATATAATGTAGATTTTGCTTAGTTGGAAATAAGCCCTATCCATTCACCAATAAATGCACCCAAATACTAATGCCATAGCCTAAGGCAATAACAGGAGTCCATTTTAGGTGACCAAAAAAAGTATATATGCCTCTAGCCTGCCCCATTAATGCAACGCCCGCTGCAGAGCCAATAGATAACATGCTACCACCAACACCGGCCGTTAAGGTGACTAGTAGCCACTGACTAGAGGACATTTCAGGGTTCATTTGTAACACAGCGACCATAATTGGAATGTTATCGAGGATTGAAGAAAATACGCCGACCAAGATGTTAGCAATTGTTGGCCCAAGCTCTAAATATAAGTAGCTAGACAAATGAGATAAATAGCCAATAAAACCTAAACCACCAACACACATGATAACTCCAAAGAAAAACAACAAAGTATCCCACTCAGCTCTGGCAACTTCACGATAACTATCAAAAGCAGCAACATCACCTATTTGACCATAAATGGGTTTATCATGTTTTAAAGAAACATGTGTTTTTCTTAAGTAATAACCAAAAAATTTAAGGTAAGCTAAACCTGTTATCATGCCTAAAAAAGGAGGTAGATGAAGGAAGTTATGAAAAGAAACGGCTGTTACAATAGTGGCAAAAAATAATGCCATAATACGTTTTGCTCCACGTTTCATGACAATTTTTTCAGTAGTAATTGACGGCTTATCATTGTCAATTGCCATAGACATAAAAATAGCGGGCACTAGATAATTAACCACAGATGGAATAAATAAAGCAAAGAAGGCGACAAAAGATAAGTGACCCTTTTGCCAAACCATCAAAGTAGTAATATCACCAAATGGGCTAAAGGCACCACCAGCATTAGCCGCGACAACAATATTAACACAACTAATAGCAACAAACTTTTGATTATTTTTTCCAACGGTTATAACTACCGCACACATCACTAATGCCGTTGTTAAATTATCAATAAGAGGGGAAAGAAGAAAACTTAACGCACCAGTAATCCAAAATAAATGCTGATAGCTATAACCTTGATTGACGAGCCAACTACGCAGTTTTTCAAAGACTTGCCGCTCACTCATTGCATTGACATAAGTCATTGCTGTCAGTAAAAAAAGAAAAAGTTCGCAAAATTCCACTAGAAAATGTCTAACCGCTGCTTCAACGACTTGGGGTTCAGACGTTTTAGTGTATTTGAATGCAATTAACGCCCAAATAAGCCCAGCAGCAATTAACACCGGCTTTGACTTTCTCATATGCGTGAATTCTTCTGCAATCACTAAAAGATATGCCAATGTAAAAAGCACTATTGCGCTGTAACCAACCCAATCTGTAGTTAAGTCCATAATAGTATAAGATTTTAAATGCAACTTACTTAAACGTAGACTAATGTTGCTGCTTGAGTCAATAACAAGTAAAAACTATTATCATAACCCTTTTCAATATTACCCGCTCTAAAGCACTTATTTAAACCTTAGCATTTGCTAAATTAACACGCACACATCTTAAACATTCAATCATACTTTACCGAGCATAACTTCGCAGTTATAGCAACTGAGTACTATCCTTGTTTTAAAAGCTTAGGTAGCTCAGCCATATACCATTTATTAAAGTGCATAGGTTTTGAGCAAATATTGTTTTATTTTCTCTGATTCAAAAATGGCTATATTGTTATTATCATCGACTAAATAAGGAACCTGAACCTTACCAGCTCTAGCGTGAAATTTAGCTCTTTTTTCCGTTGTTGGACTAAAATCAGGCATTATCGCTTCGCGAACAACAGGAATAACCATGTCTCGCCACTCCCCCTTGCCAACGTTATGCAACCGATAAGGTATCTGCATTTCACATAATAGCTCGCGCACTACTCTAGAGAATGGGCTGGACTCAAAACTGTATAACTCTAAAAGTTTTTCCGGTGTTTTGGCTTTGCGGTAAGTACTACCGTTTGTTAACCTTGGCATGCCTGAGGCGATAGAGCTTATGGTGTCAAAAAATTTTACTTTCAAAAATGACGGTGCAGGCCTTTTACCATAGGTTGTCATCAAATAGGATATGATATCGTAAGACTCATACATATTAATACCGGTATTAGCATCAACAAGAAAAGGAAACTGTAACTTTCCACCAAGTTGTTCGACAATAGCGCGAAAGCGTTGTCCACCTCGGGGGCAAGGATAAATTACGGCATCTAAATCAAGTTGAGTCAACGTTTCTCTTACCAACCGGCAATATGGACACCCTTCAATATCGTAGAGTTCTAACGTTTTTTCTGGTTTTATCTCTGCTGGTTTTATGGTTAATCCGCGCCATAGCTCAAGGTTTGATGAGGCGATTGAGGAGATAATATTAAGTTTATTAAGAAACATGCAGGCTAACTCTATAAGTATTCGTATAGTATTAGAATAACACAGTGTTCAGCTTAAATAGTATGAGTTTTATAACCCAAGTCATTTATTTATCAAGCAAAAAACAACCAAATTAGGAATAACTTTCCATATTATTTAAGACATTGTATATATGGGCTTTAACCGCTTCACTATGAAAGCCCATAGGTCAAATGATTAGTGCTTTAATAGGGGCCATTCACTAAATGTGGCGTTGACCATAAGCTCTGCCATACACCAACACCATGCACATAATAAATTAAGTCATCATGAATTATCGCTCTATCATCCCAACTTCCGCGATAGCGATTACCATCAATTTCGGGAATAATTTCCCCTGTATTCACTAATTCACTATTATCATTAGTGTCGTTGACTTCAAATAACTGCAATGCAACCTCAGGCGACCAAATGTCAACCCCCTCTTCACCTTGAGTTGTTAACCAGCGCTCAATGGGTAACGCAAATAAGTGTTTTTCGTCGCTTAGTTTTAAGTAAGTCAAGGCATGATAATTATACTCGGCTGGTGTATAACCATTTTCAAAGACAAACTCTTGCAATAACTTTGGCGCTGAAGATACA
>Ga0187827_10009649_pt1 | contig 10188 bp, 10 predicted proteins | sample ETNtaG_39_FD_167969 | JGI IMG/M metagenome (GOLD analysis project Ga0187827, IMG submission 167969) | Marine microbial and viral communities from oxygen minimum zone, Eastern Pacific Ocean - ETNP2014_SV_150_PacBio MetaG (Illumina Assembly) | ecosystem: Environmental > Aquatic > Marine > Hypoxic... | reverse complement strand
GCGAATATGAATGTGCACATTCAATTGCTGAACTTACAACAATTAATTTTTTATAATCTATATTATAAATTTTTCCAGTATTAACTACAATTGCCGATCTAAATCTTTTTCCACCAGAAAAAACACCGTACTTCATAGGTTGTAGCAAATAAGAGTTTTTTTTTTGCTTCAAAAAAAAACTTTTCAAATAAGAGTTTGCGTTATTTGCAATAGTATTTAATTTGGTGGAAAAAACTGACATAGCTCTACTTTGAATCTTTTGATAATTTTTTTTTGTTTTTATGTAAAGTGGATTGCTTAATTTCTTTAGATTTTTGCTTAAATTGATCTTGAATATGATAATTTAATTGCATCATTCTGTCATATTGTTCTATTGAATCTTCTAAATTCGTATCTGTATTTTCTAGTTTTTTAATGATTTCTTTGATTTCATTTTGTGCTTCTTTTATTGATTTTGTTCTTATATCAGCTGGAATATTTTCTGATTTCATACTATATCCATATACTAATTAATTTATGAAAAATATCTATTTAAATATATACAAACCTTATTCAGTTAATTTAAAAAAAGCAAAAAAAAACATGGAAAATAATAATGTTATCGGAATACCAACCGAAACTGTATATGGACTTGCGGGAAATGCTTATTCCAATATATCAGTCAAAAAAATTTTTAAATTAAAAAGAAGACCGGCTTTTAATCCTCTTATAATTCATTTTAAAAACTTCAATGATTTAAAAAATGATGTAATGGTAAATACTAATTTTAAGAAACTTTATAATGCTTTCTGCCCTGGACCAATCACTTTTATTTTAAAAAAAAAGAAAAAATCAAGAATCTCAAAAATAGCCACTGCTGGGAAAGAAACTATAGCTGTTAGAATTCCAAGACACAAAGTTGCAAGAAATTTGCTTGGTATATTAAAATTTCCACTTGCGGCACCAAGTGCAAATATTTCATCAAAACTAAGCCCAACCTCAGCAAAAGATGTTCTTGAGGAATTTGGGAATAAAATTAAATTTATACTTGATGGTGGTCGATGTAAAATTGGACTTGAATCTACTATATTAAACCTAACAGGAAAACCTTCTGTTTTAAGACCTGGCAGTATTACTATAGAAAAAATTCAAAAAATTTTAAAAAAAAAAATTAAAATTAAAAAAAACTTAAAAAAAATTAAGGCTCCTGGCCAATTAAAACTGCACTACTCACCAGGAATACCGGTAAAAATGAATAGAAAAAATATCGAAAAACACCAAGCGCTGATTGGTTTCGGAAAAAAGTTTAAGGTCGGAAAAAATTATTTTAACCTAAGCAAAAAAGGCAACTTGAAAGAAGCAGCAAATAACCTGTACAAAACCATGAGAAAAATAAGAAAAAGAAACTTTAAATCAATAGCTGTAGTAAAAATACCCAATACAGAAATTGGTTATGCAATAAATGATAGATTAAGGAAAGCATCAGGCAAGTGAGTAGTACAATAATTGAGGTCGATAATTTAGTCAAACAGTTCAAAAATTCTTTAGCTGTAAATAATTTAAGTTTTAAAATTAATAAAGGCACAATTGTTGGTCTCCTAGGACCAAATGGCTGTGGCAAGACAACAACGATGGGTATGATGTTAGGGCTAATTAAACCTACTTCTGGAGCCATTTTTATTAACGCTCAAAATATTGAGAACGAAAAAAATAGAACAAATATATTAGAAAAAATGAATTTTATTTCTCCATATATTGAATTGCCAAAAAAACTTACCGTTGAAGAAAATCTTAAGGTTTATGGCAGAATGTACGGTGTGAATAATTTGCAAGACAAAATTTCGGTTTTAATGAAACAGTTAAATTTATTTGATTTTAAAAAAAGAAAAACTGGTGAACTTTCTTCTGGACAAAAAAATAGAGTTTCTCTCGCTAAAGCGTTAATTAATGATCCTGAAATACTTCTTTTAGACGAGCCGACAGCAAGTCTAGATCCGGATGTTGGTGATTATATTAGAACTTATATTGAAGATTTTGCATCAAAAAAAGGCAAAACTATTCTATTAGCTTCACACAACATGAATGAAGTAGAAAGACTTTGCCATGAAGTTATGATGATGAAAAATGGAAAAATAATCGATAAGGGAACAAGTAATTATTTAATAAACAAGCATGGTAGAAAAAATTTGGAAGAAGTTTTTTTAAAAATAGTTAGGGAATAATATGAAATTTCACAGAATATATGCTTTGTCTATTCGTCATCTTTACTTAATTAGAGGTTCTTTTCCAAGAATCTTAGATCTAATTTATTGGCCTACAATTCAAATAATTCTTTGGGGTTTTATTTCAAAATTCTTTACCATGTATAGCGATTATTATAATAACACTGTTGGTATTATTTTGAGTTGTGCAATTCTTTATGATTTTTTATTTCGGTCAAGCATAAGCTTCAACATGTTATTTCTAGAAGAAATTTGGAGTAGAAATTTTACCAATTTATTTGTTGCCCCATTAAAAGTAAGTGAAATTATAACAGCTCTAACAACAACAGCTTTGTTAAGAACGTTAATTGGAATAATTCCAGCAATACTTCTCATGAGTCCGTTCTTTGGAGTTTCTTTATTTAAAATGGGACCGCCACTTTTTTTGCTTTTTATAAGTTTATATCTTTTTGGAACAACATTAGGTTTGCTGGTTACCTCAGGCCTTTTAAGATATGGTCCTGCCTTCGAAAATACAGCATGGTCATCCCTTTTTCTTTTGGCCCCGTTAGGGTGTGTTTATTATCCATTATCAATTTTGCCAGAATGGTTACAAATTTTAGCTAAGGCTTTACCATTGGTCTATATATTTGAGGAGGCACGATCTATTTTAATAAACAATGTTGTAAATTATTCTAATATTACGTATGCATTAATATTGAATTTGATTTATTTTACTTCTGCTGTTGCAATATTTTACCTAGCTTTTTCTGGAGCGAGAAAAAAAGGAACGCTAATTAATGTTGGAGAATAGTTTTTTTGGCGGGCCATGTAGGACTTGAACCCACAACCTCAACGTCCGAAGCGTCGCGCTCTATCCAATTGAGCTAATGGCCCTTAAATGCAATTAATATACAATATATAATACAAATGATGAAAAAAGATATATTTAATATAACCGTCCCATTAAATTCTCATGGAAATAGAATTGACAAATTTTTACAATCGCAAATAAATGAATTGAGCAGAACTAGGCTTCAAGCTTTGATTCGTGAAGGTCAGGTAAAAATAAATAATATAATAATTAACAGTGCCTCCAGAAAAATAAAAGAAGAAGATCAAATAAAAGTTAATTTTCCTCCTCCAAAAGAAACTATAATTAAGCCAAATAAAATTCCGCTGGATATTTTATATGATGATGATGATATAATCGTTATCAATAAGTCTTCTGGAGTTGTGGTCCATCCTGGTGCAGGTAATTACAATAATACGATAGTGAATGGTCTCCTATTTAAATATAAAAATAATCTTTCAAGTATAGGTGGAAAATTAAGACCCGGAATAGTTCATAGAATCGATAAAGACACTAGTGGTATAATAGTTGTAGCAAAAAATGATAATGCTCATATTAATTTATCCAAACAATTTAGTAATCATTCAATAAAAAGAATATATGAAGCTTTAATTTGGGGCTCTCTAAAACCTCAAAATGGAAAAATAAATGAAAAAATATCAAGAAGTGTAAAAAATAGACAATTAATGACTGTAAGAAAAAAAAAAGGTAAAATAGCAATAACAAATTACAAAACTATAAAAATTTTTCAAAATTTAAATCTTCCCAAAATTAGCCTTATAGAATGTCAATTAGAGACAGGAAGAACTCATCAAATAAGAGTTCATATGAATTTTAAAGGAAATCCAATTTTAGGAGATAAGTCTTATGGCAAATCGAAAAAAAAGTTTAAAAGAATTGATCCCAACATAGAAAAAAAAATAAATAGTTTTGATAGACAGGCTTTGCATGCAAAAAGCTTAGGTTTTATTCATCCTGGAACAAAAAAGGAAATTTTTTTTGAAGCTAAAAGATCGGAAGATTTTGCCGCATTGATTAAAAACCTTATCAAAGCTAGTTTTTAGACACCTTGTATTTGCCTTAATTTAATAATACATAGTCTTTTGATTTATGGTTGCAAAAACGATTTATACAAATTTACCATCAGCATCGATAGAAGGAAGTTTATCTAGCTATCTAACACGAATTAAAAAATTTCCTATTCTTAGTGCGGAGGAAGAATATATGTTAGCTAAAAGTTGGCAAGATAGAGGAGATCTTAAATCTGCACAAAAATTAATTACGAGTCACTTAAGACTAGTTGCAAAGATTGCAATGGGGTATAGGGGATATGGATTACCTGTAAGCGAAATGGTTTCCGAAGGAAATATTGGCTTAATGCAAGCTGTAAAAAAATTTGAACCTGATAAAGGTTTTAGATTAGCCACTTACGCAATGTGGTGGATAAAAGCATCTATTCAAGAATACATTTTAAGATCTTGGAGTTTAGTAAAAATGGGCACAACTACAGCTCAAAAGAAACTTTTTTTTAATTTAAAAAAGATAAAAAACCAATTGTCTCCTAATAGTACTAGTGATTTAAATATCGAACATGTTGAAGAAATATCTAAAAGATTAAATGTAAAAAAAGAAGAAGTTGTTTCAATGAACAGACGATTGCTTGGAAAAGAAAAATCATTAAATGATCCCATTAAGGATGGAGATGGTGCAGAATGGCAAGATTGGATTGTGGATGATAAAATTGACCAGGAATTAAAACTTTCTCATAAACAAGAATTTAACCAAAGAAAAAAATTAATGGATGAATCAATGGATATTTTAAATCCAAGAGAAAAAGAGATATTAACCGCTCGTAGATTATCAGAAGATATTACTACTTTAGAAGATTTAAGCAAAAAATATAATCTTAGTAGGGAAAGAATTAGGCAAATCGAAACAAAAGCCTTTGAAAAGTTACAAAAAGCTATGCTCAATGCAGCAAAATCAAATAACTTATTGCCAAAAAATTAAATTATTTTTTAAAAGGATTCTCTAAAAGTATAGCATCTTCTCTTTTTGGACTTGTCGAAATACTGGATATTTTGACATCACAATAATTTTTTATAAAATTGACATATTTTTGAGCATTTATTGGGAGATCTTTCCATTTTTTTATACCTTTTGTAATTTTTAACCATCCGTTCAACCGTTTATATATTGGTTTTACCTTACATTGATCTTTTGAAGCACTAGGCAAATAATCAATTTTTTTTCCATTAAGTTTGTAACCAATGCATACATACAAATCTTTAAATTGATCTAGAACATCAATTTTAGTCAAAGCTATCCCATTAATACCAGATACAATACAAGATTGTTTTACTAATACAGCGTCAAACCAACCACATCTCCTTTTTCTGTTTGTAACAGTTCCAAATTCTTTACCCCTTTTACCAATATTTTTTCCTATTGCATTTTTTAGTTCTGTTGGAAAAGGACCTTCTCCTACTCTAGTAGTGTATGCCTTAACTATTCCAAGAATATAATCAATTGTATTAATTCCACAACCAGTACCCGCAAAAGCTGCTCCCGCAACCGTATTTGAAGATGTTACAAATGGATATGTTCCATGATCTACATCTAATAGAATGCCCTGTGCTCCCTCAAAAAGAATAGTTTTGTTTTTCTTTTTAAATTCTTCTATTTTTTTCCAAACTGGTTTTGAATATATTAAAATTTTTGGAGAAATTTTTAATAGATCACTAATTAGTTTTTTTTTATTTATTTTATTTTTTCCTAAACCTTTTCTTATAGAATTGTGATGAAATAAAATCATATCTATTCTTTTTGACAAATTTTCCTTACTGGCAAGATCCATTAAACGGATTCCTCTTCTTCCTACCTTGTCTTCATAAGCAGGACCTATTCCTCTTCTTGTTGTACCTATTTTTTCTGTATTTTTTGAATCTTCTCTAATTCCATCTAACTCTTTATGAAACGGCAAAATTAACGTTGCATTTTCTGCTATGTATAAATTTTTATTGCTAACTTTTATTCCCAATTTTTCTATTCGTTTAATTTCATCTAACAGAGCCCAAGGATCAATAACTACGCCATTTCCAATAATTGAAACTTTATTTTTTCTAACTATTCCCGAAGGTAATAGTTTTAACTTATATGTAACTTTGTTTACTACAAGTGTGTGTCCAGCGTTGTGTCCACCTTGAAATCTTACTATCACATCTGCTTTTTCGGAAAGCCAATCAACAATTTTACCTTTGCCTTCATCTCCCCATTGAGAACCTATGACAGCTACATTAGACATTGATATTTTTTAAATTAAATGAAACCAAATGATTTAACGGTCCAAAACCTTTTCCATAACCTGGCGCAGAAGTTATTGCTTTATCTACATATCTTAGAGAAATTTTACATGATTTAACTATATTTTTCTTTTGAGATAAACATGTAGCAAGAGCTGAGGACAAAGTGCAACCGGTTCCATGTGTATTTTTCGTTCTAATTTTTCTTTTTGAAAAAATTCTTATTCCTCTTTTTGTAGCCAGAATATCAAATATCATTTTACTTTTAAGGTGACCACCTTTTAATAGCACATTTTTTGATCCCATGTTAAGAATTTTTTTTGCCACTTTAATCATGTCTCCTTTATTTGAAATTGAATATCCTGTTAATACTTCAGCTTCAGGTATATTGGGTGTAACAAGATCAGATAATGGTAAAAGTAATTTTTTTAAGTAAGTGATTGAGTTGTCATTGATTAATTTTGTTCCACCTTTGGCAACCATTACCGGGTCAAGAACAACATTTTTTAATTTATAGCGTTTTAAAATACTATAAACGCTTTTTATAATGCTCACATTGTTAAGCATGCCAATTTTTACACCATTAGCCCCAATATCATCTAAAATCATTGTTATTTGTTTTTGAACACTTTTTTTTGGAATTGGTGTAACTATCTTTACGCCTTTAGTATTTTGTGCCGTAACTGCCGTTATTGCAGTCATTGCATAACTACCAAGAGCCGTAACCGTTTTAATATCTGCTTGTATGCCCGCCCCTCCAGAAGAGTCTGAACCTGCAATGATTAAAATTTTAGATTTTGTTTTCAATTTATTTTATTGTTTTCTTAATTAGTTTTAAACACTTCAAAATTAGTTTTTTATTGTACGACTCTCCCATAATTCTTATTTTAGGTTCCGTTCCTGATTTTCTTATTAATAACCTTCCACGATTACCCATAAGTTCATTAGCTTTTTTAATTACATTCTTGCATTTAGGTTTGTTAATTATGTTTTTATCTTTTACCATTATATTCTCTAATATTTGTGGCATGGGCACAAAAACGTTGAGTAATTCACTAGCTTTTCTTCCTTTTCTTAATGAAAATAAAACTTCTAATGCAACCATTAGGCCGTCGCCGGTTGTTGCAAATTTTCCAAGAATTATATGACCAGATTGTTCACCTCCTAAATTAAAATTTAATTTTTTCATTTTTTCTTTTACATATCTGTCTCCCACTTTTGATCTAAAAAACCTAATTTTTTCATTTCTTAAAAAAATTGGTAATCCATAGTTCGACATCAAAGTGCCAATTACGCCTCCTTTTAAAATTCTTTTTTTTTTCCATCTACGAGCAAGCATCGCAATAATTTGATCTCCATCAATAATTTTGCTGTTTTCATCACACATGATTATCCTGTCAGCATCACCGTCAAATGAAATACCAACATGCGCTTTATGTTTTTTTACAGCTGATTGAATTTTTGATGGATAGGTAGATCCGCATTTATCATTAATATTAAAACCATTAGGTTTTACACCAATTGACACAACCTTAGCTCCAAGATTTTTTAGTAGTTTAGGAGCGGCTATATAACCTGCTCCATTACCACAATCTAAAACTATCTTAGTTCCTCTTAAGTTAAAATCTTTTGGAAAATTTTTTCTTAATATTTCAATATATCTATCGTTACCATCTTCGAGTCGCTTAACTCGTCCCAACAATTTAGGATTTGTAAGTTGCCTTGTATTTTTAGCTTCTATTAATTTTTCAATTTTTTTTTCTATTCGATCTGATAATTTCATACCATTAGGTCCAAATAATTTAAGACCATTATCATAATAAGGATTGTGAGATGCGGTAATCATAATGCCCATATTTACTTTCATTAATTTTGTTAACATTGCTAGTCCATTAGTTGGTAAAGGTCCCAATGTAAAAACATGCATTCCTCCTGAAGTCAGGCCTGATACCAAAGCTGGTTCTAAAGAATATCCAGATAATCTTGTATCTTTAGCTATTATTGCAATTTGTTTTGTTTTTCTTTGATTTTTAAAATATGTAGCAGCAGCTAGACCAAACTTAAAAAATTTTTCACCCGTAATATTCTCTTGATTGACGGTACCTCTTATACCATCTGTTCCAAAATATTTATTACCCATGAATTAATTTGTGTTTAAAATTTTATTAAAAACTAATATACCTTGATTAATTTCTTTCACATTGTGAACTCTGAATAACTGAACTCCTTGTAAAAGTCCATATAGTACTGATGCTAATGTGCCCCCAGTTCGATCTGTGGTATCAAATTTTGTTACTATATGTTCTATAAATCTTTTTTTAGAAGTCCCAATTAATATTGGACATCCCAAACTATGAAATGTGGAAATTTTAGACATAATTCTTAAGTTATGTTCTAAGTTTTTTCCAAAACCTATTCCCGGATCTATTACAATAAATTTTCTTTTAAATTTTTTTTTTATGCAAAAATTAATTTTTTTTTCAAAAAAATCATAAATATCCAATAACGCATCTTCATACTTAGGATTTTCTTGCATGATATCTGGTGTACTTTGCATATGATGTAAAATAAAAGGAATATTTTTTGAATTGATAATATCAAAAGATTTTTTATCAAAATTTAAACCCGATACATCATTAATAATATTAACTCCGCTTTCTATCCCTTTTTTCATTACATATGATTTTCTTGTATCCAGGGACAAGGGTACTTTTGAAAAAATTTTTTTTAACTTAATAACAGTATTTTTTATTCTGTCCCATTCCTCTTTCTCACTAACAACTTTTGAGCCTGGCCTAGTTGACTCACCTCCCACATCTATAACTGCTGCTCCGCTCTTTATCATTAAATTGGCCTGATCAAAAGCTTTTGAATCATCAAAGAATAAACCGCCATCTGAAAAACTATCCGGAGTTATATTAAGAGCTCCCATAATTTGAGGACTATCAAATTTAAGTCCACAAATGCTTTTTCTTTTGGAAGTTATTTTTTTTAAATCGGCTTTAACTGCAAATATTGTTTCCTTATTTAAATCTTTTATTTTAGTAATTGGATATATATTGCTTTGAATAATGTCTTTTTTTTTTCTTTGAAAAATTTCTATTTGATCAAAAGCTATATTTGGATTGCCCGCTAAGTATAAAGCCTTTTTTTTTTCAATAAGCTTCCTTGCATGATTACCGTAGTAGAAATTACACGGCCTTGTGTAATATTTTCGCATTAAAATTTAAATTGCGGGTTTTGGCTTTAAACCTAAAGACCCCAAAGCTGAAGATTTTTCTATATTTTTATCATCCACATCAATTGTTCTTTTTGGCTGAATGTTTTTCAATATAAGATCTTTTATTTCTTCCCCACTTAGTGTTTCATAAATAAGTAAAGCTTTAGCTAATTTATGTAAATCGTCTAGTTTTTCTGTAATAATTTTCTTCGCTTTTTGATAACCTAAATCAATTATTTTTTTAACTTCTTCATCAACTTTTTTTGCTGTTTCTTCAGCCATTTGTTGATGTCTAGTTATTGATCTTCCGAGAAAAACTTCATCTTCATTTTCACCATAAGTTAAAGGTCCTAATTTGTTGCTCATTCCAAATTTTGTGACCATGTCCTTTGCTAATTTAGTAGCAACTTGAATATCAGAAGAAGCTCCAGAAGTTACTTTCTCGTGACCAAAAATAATTTCTTCTGCAACTCTACCGCCCATGGCTTTCGATATATTTGCTTCCAAGTATTCTCTAGTATGAGAATATTTATCTCTTTCTGGTAAGGTAAAAACCACACCTAAAGCTCTTCCCCTTGGTATAATCGTAGCTTTGTGTATAGGATCAGAAGCCTTTTCATTTAAAGCAACAAT
>Ga0187827_10009646_pt1 | contig 10191 bp, 10 predicted proteins | sample ETNtaG_39_FD_167969 | JGI IMG/M metagenome (GOLD analysis project Ga0187827, IMG submission 167969) | Marine microbial and viral communities from oxygen minimum zone, Eastern Pacific Ocean - ETNP2014_SV_150_PacBio MetaG (Illumina Assembly) | ecosystem: Environmental > Aquatic > Marine > Hypoxic... | reverse complement strand
GCTAAAAAAGAATTTATTAATAATACCATTCATTATCATAACTCATCAGCAGAACAATTAAAATCTGCGTTGCATGAACTTGTTGAGCAGTGTCGATATCTACAAAAGCATGATAAATTAGAAACAACCCTTGTTATTTACACTAAGGGTTTTCGCCATTTTGAACGTTATTTAGACCTGGTTGACTACGCGAATGATCTAATAGTTGAGTCGGGGTTTGAGGGCGTTTTTCAGTTAGCCAGTATGCACCCAGAATATTGTTTTGACGGGGTAGATTATGATGATGCCAGTAATTTCACCAATCGCTCACCTTATCCTGTTATCCATATTATTCGAGAAGCCAGCATGGCTAAGGTATTATCTGTTTATAAAGCGCCTGAAAAAATTCCCGATAATAATATTACTTTAGCCAACGATAAAGGGGCTAATTACTTTCAACAAGTGCTGGCTCGCATTCATCAGCAACACTCTTAACTGTTAAAGCTTATATGTCATATATCGAACAATTTTTTATTATTGCTTTAGTGCACTTACTTGCCGTTGCTAGTCCCGGTCCTGATTTTGCTATTATCCTAAAGCAAAGTATTCGTTATGATCGGCGTACTGCTGTTATCACAAGTTTTGGCATTGCAAGTGGTATTTTATTGCATGTTAGCTATTCATTGGTCGGTATAGGGCTATTAATTGCTAGTGATGAAAGGTTATTTACAGCACTTAAATATATTGCAGCGGGCTATTTTTGTTATATTGCTTGGCATGGTTTACGTGCGGCAAAACCGACTAATGAAAGTGAAAATATACTAATTTTAAGCAATACTCAGCAGGGTGAGCAATCTTTGTTATTTAGTGCGCCAAACAACCTTGATTACCCTTCTACAAAAAAAGCGTTTTTAACGGGTTTTTTGATTAATGGACTTAATGTTAAAGCAACATTATTTTTTGTCAGCTTATTTTCAGTTATTATTGCACCAGAAACACCATTTTTAATTAAGTTCAGTTATGGTCTTTATATGGCCATAGCGACAGCTGCTTGGTTTATATTTTTATCTTACTTACTTACACATTATCGAGTGCGATACTTTTTACAATTAAAAGGGTATTTGTTGGATCGAGTAATGGGGGGCGTGTTGCTAGTTCTTGCCATTCAGCTTGTGCTTAGTGATTTACACTGATTTTCCTTGAAATGATAGACAGAAGAACTTTTTTGGTTGTTAGGGTATAATGTCGGTTCATTTAGTTTATTGTTTTATTTAATTAAGGGTTTTTATTTTGCCTGAAAAAATATCTATCGTTCAAATTGGTGGCAGTATAGATCGAGCCTTAAAAGGTGACTATAAAATTGATGTTAAAGCAACTTTAACCGAAGCGTGGCAGTTAACACTAAAATCTCGAGTAGCTATTAATCTAGGGTTATTATTCTCATTGCTGTTAGGTATGTTGGTTTCCTTTGTTATCAGTAATTATCTGGGTGGCATTGAAGCCGTATTGGCAGACCGTCAAGCGAGTATGCTAGTCAATGTTGTAGTCACTATTGCCGTATGGCCTTTTATTGCAGGGGTTGAAATGATGGGAGTACTTCATGCGGTAGGTATGAAAAGCCATGTAAAAATGACTTTTGGCTTTTTAAATCGCGCTAGCTGGATAGTATTATGTGCCTTATTTACGTCCCTGTTAACTAGTATTGGTTTTCAACTGTTTGTATTGCCGGGCCTATTTTTGGCGATAACGCTTTCATTAACCATCCCTTTAGTGATTGAAAAGAAAATGATGCCCATAAAGGCTGTAGTTGTGTCAATTCAGGCATTACGTTTTCAAATACTACCATTATTTTTACTGCACTTTATTTTACTCATGTCATTAGTTATGTTGCTCTTTCCATTTGCACTATTGATAGAAACAAGCGTAGCGCCATTAGGTATTTTATGTTTTTTGTTTGGTTTTACTTATTTAGCACCACTGTTTTACAATGTAAAAGGTATTTTATATCGTGAAATATTTGGTGTGAGTATAGCAACAGATAAAGCTATTGATGAGTTAGAACGCACAACCAACACGTCAGTATCTAAATCAGGTTCTGATCCTGATGATACCTTTACGGCGTAGCAATACGATAAGAAGGATTTATAATGAGTGTAGCAGTATTAAATAAATCGATATTTTTAGTAGTTATACTGGCTTGTTTATTGGCGCCTTTTACTTTTTTAAAACCTAAGCCAACCAACAAAAGTGTTGTTGAAGGGATTAATTATTTAATAGAAAAAAGCAATAAACCTGTGGTGAATAAGTCGGTTGAAAAGCCGTTACATCAAGTTAATTTGCCAAACTTTGCAGCCATTAGGGATGTAAAAGCCAAAAAACAACAGTTCTTTGACTTTTTACGCCCAGCAGTAGAGCGGGAGAACGCTAAGCTATTAATTTTACGTGCGAGCTTAGAATTGTGGTTGGAAAAAAAGTCTTTAGGTTTATCTTTGTCTGATGAAGAGCTTCAAGCGTTAGCGACTTTAGTAAATAGATATCGCGTGAACAAGAAGGGCTCTGTTTTGCAGCAAGTAAATGAATTGCTAATAAAAGTTGATATAGTGCCCACAGCGCTGGTTTTAGTACAGGCAGCTAATGAATCGGCATGGGGTACATCAAGGTTTGCAAGAGTAGGATTAAACTTCTTTGGTATTTGGTGTTATCGAGAAGGTTGCGGTATGATTCCCGCCGGTCGCAATAAAGGTGCGAAGCACGAAGTTGCCGCCTTTAAAAGCGTTGATGAAGCCGTTGCGCGATATTTCTACAATTTAAACTCTAACAATGCATATAGAGTGCTTCGTAATATTCGATTTGAATTACGCTCTCAAAACCAACCAATAAACCCGGAAGTTTTAGCGACAGGCTTATTACCCTATTCTGAGCGTGGCAGTGATTATGTTATTGAAATAACCAAAATGTTAAGACACAACCAAGTCTACTTAAAAAGCAACCCGATTAGTACAGGAGTTTCTGTCTCAGAGTAACCCCTTTAATATCTTGTTTTTGCTATTTTACTTCGACAACATTTAGTGCGTTAACTAGCTCGTTATTTGTCTGTTTAGGCCGGCTAAACGCTTCTTGATCAAACACTAAATCACCACCATCAATAATGCCTGATGAGCTATTAATATTTTTGAAGTCAAATAAATTATTATCACACAAGTGTGACGGAACTACGTTACGCATTGCAGTAAACATAGACTCTATTCGGCCCGGATACAGTTCGTGCCATTCATTGAGCATGCGTTTAATATTTTGACGTTGTAAGTTAGGTTGTGAACCACATAAATTACAAGGGATAATAGGGAATTGCTTTAAATCACCATATTGAATTAATTCACTTTCTTTACAAAAAGCCAATGGACGTATGACAACATGTTCACCGTTATCCGAAACAAGCTTTGCTGGCATGGCTTTCATTTTGCCACCATAAAACATGTTGAGCATTAAAGTTTCTATCATATCATCACGGTGGTGGCCCAAGGCTATTTTTGTGGCGCCCAAATTTTTTGCCGCTTTATAAAGCACAGCTCTTCTTAATCTTGAGCATAAACTACAAGTGGTTTTACCCTCTGGAATTTTATCTTTAACGATGGCGTAGGTATCTTCTTCGACGATATGGTACTCAACACCTATGCTGTCAAGATAATTAGGTAAGATATGATCAGGAAAACCGGGTTGTTTTTGGTCTAAATTAACAGCGACTAAATCAAAGTTTATCGGAGCAGACTTTTTAAGTAGTATTAAAATACTAAGTAAAGCGTAGCTATCTTTTCCACCTGATAAACACACCATGACTTTATCGCCATCTTCAATCATATTGTATTGCGCAATAGCTTGACCAACATGATGTCTTAGTCTTTTTTCTAGTTTAGACAGTTGGGTGTGTTGGGTAGCTGTTAATGGCTGAGATGGTGGTATTGTCATAAAGGGTACTTAAGTTACATGAAGCAGGGTAATTCGCCGCGCATTATACCCCCATGTTATTTAAGCTACAAGGTTGTCTGTGTGGTTAAACATGACATCCTTTACCGTTAATTATTTACTTATGCTTCTGCCAGAGGTGAAATATACCCTTCGGGTTTTAGAGCCAGTACATCACAGTTGAGTTGATCAATAACATGCTCGGCGGTGTTACCAATTAATGCTGCTGAAAACCCAGTTCTACCTACTGTGCCTAATATTACTAGTTCAGCATCAATTTTCTGTGCGATCTGTTCAATAACTGCTTCAGGTAAACCTTCTTCTACATGAGTGTTCATGACACTAATATCGTATTGGTTAGCATAATTAATCATGGCTTGTTGGTGATGTTTAAGCATATTGTCATTATATTCAGTAGAGTTGAATTCAGGTATTTCAATAGCAATATTGACCGGTGTACCTGGATATGAGTTAACTAAGTGAACATTAGCTTTAATCAAATGGGAAAGCTGTTTTGCTTCTTCGGTAATTTTTGCATTAAGTGAATGATGTTCATCTTCATTGCTACCTACATTCACCGCCGCGATGATATTACCATTTTCAGGCCATGCGTGATCTTTAACAAGTAAGACAGGACATGGGCACTTACGCAAAATATGCCAGTCTGTAGGCGTGAAGACTACTGATTTTAACTTATCGTGTTGGTGTGTACCTTTGATTAGAAGATCAAAGTTATGCTCAATCACTTGTTCTATGATAGCTTCAAAAGGGCGGTGGTGCCAAACTACTTGGCAAACTGTATCGATATCACTTTCTAGCTTATCGATAACTTCTTGTAGCCATTCTTCTTTATCTTTGATGACAGATTGACGCATAACATCACGTTCGGCACTAGAGAGAATTGTAGTCATTTCGTAAGAGAAGTCGAAAATAGATAAAAAAGCAGTGACTGTCACTGTTGAATTACCTTTGTTTTTGATGCAATCTGCTAATTTGATAGCTCTTTTAAGTGCTTTTTGTTCGTCCGTACTTGGATCAACAATGGCAAGTATATTCTGATAAGTTTCCATGATAATCTCACTTTGTTTTGATAAACAATATCTACGACTTTGCTTTACTAACTTATAGCAAAAGTATTCAATTAATGCTTGTTTTCAATCAATTTCTTTGAGGTTTTTATACAGTAGCACTACATAAGTGTAGTGCTAATTTTACACGGAATATTTTACGAAGGGATAGGTTGAAATTAGTTAGCGGCGCAGTCAATTAATTCATCAATATCGATGATAGTGATAAGCTTACCATCAACCTTAATTAAGCCATTTTTATGGAAACGATTTAGTAATCGACTAATTGTTTCTACGGTCAAACCGATATAATTACCTATATCGCTTCGTGTCATAGTCAAGCGGAATGCAGTTGCTGACAAACCCCTAGCGTGATATCTATCACTTAAACTCACTAAAAAAGTAGCTACGCGTTGCTCAGCATTTTTACGGTTAAGTAACGTAAGCATCTCTTGATCAGTTCTAATTTCATTACTCATTAAGCGCAATACTTGCTTTTTTAGCTTAGGCATGGTGTTTGAAAGCTTGTCTAAATTATTATAAGGCACTTCACAAACCATCGATGTTTCTAGCGCTTGGGCAAAGCTTTTATGCTCTGAATCAGCAATAGCATCAAAACCAAGCAGATCACCAGCTAAATGAAAGCCAGTAATTTGCTCTTCACCTTGCTCATTAACTGTAAATGTTTTAAAGGTGCCAGAACGAATTGCATACAGTGAATGTAGCTCTTGGCCATCATTAAAGATTTTATCACCTTTATGAACAGGACGCTTACGGTCAATAATTTCATCAAGTGTACTAAGCTCTTGCTCATTTAGCGTAAATGGTAGACAAAGCTCACTGATACTGCAATTTTGACATTTAATATGCTGTGGACTAGGACAACTTTTATGGGACATCTTTGATTCTACTTCTTTTAGAGATAAATTTCTAATAACCCGACTATCGTTAAGGATTTTAAGGTATTTGCTCTAATTTTCAGGGCTAGACTATGTTAGTAGAACATTTGTTGACATGCAACAATAAAACTATAAATACCGTAGAATATTAACATAAAAGCCATTGTTCTTCTAAAGGTTGGTTTGACTAGTAGGTTTTTTATGCTGTTCAAACTCAAAGATAAAGTGAATAGAGCCGGTAAGGTTCCTAAACCAAAACAAAACATAATACTTGCTCCACTCATAACGCTACCACTGGCTAATGCCCAAGTTAACGTCGAGTAGACTAGACCGCAGGGTAACCAGCCCCAAATAGCCCCTAAAGAAAAAGCTTTGGGTGGGCTGGCAACTGGAATGACTTTTGTTGCTAAAGGTGATATAAATTGCCACAGAATTTTGCCTAATGCTTCAACACGATTCAACCACATTAACCATTGCCCTAGATATAATCCTAAGAGAATAACAAAGACAGCTGAAAATAATCGTAAACCCGCTAAAGGCATTCCCATATTTTTAGCGGCTATAGAACCGGTAAAGCCAACAATTGCTCCTATTACGCTATATGAAGCAATTCGACCAATATTATAAAAAACAATTAAGGTATATTTACTCGGAACTTTTAGTTTCGTTTGGATTGATTGTTTTGAGTGATAAGTAGCTAAGTGTTGCTCATTGATCTGAATTTGTTTACTAGCAGTATATTTATGGGGGGCTAATGCCGAGGTTAGCATCGTGGTTATGCCGCCACACATGGCAATACAATGTCCTGAACCAAGTAAGCCGATGATAAAAGCAGTGAATAAATCTAAACTCATTTTATCTTGTATCCGTTTCTTTTTCGGTACTAGCGTTTTGTGTATCGTTATTTTTTTCTTTCTCAGCCCTTTCAAATCTTGCGCTGTCGTCTATTTTATCATCATCAAAAAGAATGCTCATGCCTTGCTTTTCTAGATCATCAAACTGTTCAGTTTTTACAGCCCAAAAAAACAAATAAATACCAATGACCGTGAGTAAAACAGCAATAGGGATTAATATATAAATGATACTCATTTTTTTACTCCCGAAATTTTATTTCTTTAACAAGCGTAATGAATTAGTAATAACTAAAATAGAGCTAGTAGACATACCTATTACAGCCATATATGGAGCAATAAAACCTGCTACTGCTAGTGGCAGCACAATAGCATTATAGCCAAAAGCCCAAAGGTAGTTTTGAATAATAATGCGCCGTGTTTTTAAAGCAATTTTTGTTAATGTTGTAATACTGCTCAGTTGATTATTCAATAAAATGACATCTGCACCACTTTTTGCAATGTCAGCACCACAGCCCATAGCCATGGAAATATGAGCAGCGCCAAATACGGGGGAATCATTAACACCATCACCTATCATCGCTATTTTTGCTTGTTGGTGCTTTTGTAATTTAATAAGTGTATTCATTTTATCAGTGGCAGATAAGCCACCAAAGCAGTGGGTAATACCAAGCTGTTCAGCAACTTTATTACATGCTACTTGACTATCCCCTGATAACATTAATGTTTGGTGCTGTTTTCCAATCACGTTCATTAATGATAGGGCTTCTTCTCGGATTTGATCGTTTAAATAAAAGGCCGCAATCAGCTGGTTATTTTTGACTAGTACACAAGAGGCTATTTGTGTTTTTTCATCAAGTGATGTCAACAGCCAAGCAGGCTTGCCTATGCTAAATTGTTGTTGATTGACGACACCGGTTACTCCTTTACCTGACTCAACCTTAATGTCATTTGTTGTTAAACCAAAGTCCCTAAATGGGATAAATGGTTTTGCTAAAGGGTGTTCTGAGTGTGATTCTAGGGCGGCGGCAATAGCGAGTACCTGTTTTTTGCTATAGTTTCCATAAATTTTAACGTTGCTAATGGCAAATTCACCAGTAGTTAATGTGCCTGTTTTATCAAAAGCAAAATAATTTATTTGTGGGATGGTTTCCATAACATGGGCGGATTTAATCATGATACCGCTGCGATTTAAGCGTGTCGTTGCACAAGTGAGCGCTGTGGGGGTTGCTAAAGATAATGCACAAGGGCAGGTGGCAACAAGTACTGATAAGGTGATCCAGAATGCTTCTTCAGGTAAATGATGTTGCCAATAAATAGCCGTACCTATGGCGGTAACTAAAATAATAGCGACAAAATATTGGGCAATTTTATCTGATAAACGCGCCAATTTGGGCTTATGGGCTTGAGAGCGCTCACTAAGGCGGATTAACTGGCTTAAAAATGATTGGTTGCTTGGTTGTTTTACTTGTACTGTTAAATTTCCATCACCATTTACTGTACCTGCAAAAACATTATCATTAACCTGTTTGCTCACAGGTAACTGTTCACCAGAGAGCATTGCTTCATTGACTTGAGAAAAGCCCTGAGTAATCATACCGTCTGCTGGGATAGTTTCGCCCGGTTTCACTAAAACTAAATCATCTCTTTCCAAAAGTTTAGCTGCAACAAGCTGCTCCTTGTGTTGTTTATTAGAGAAGTCATTGTTGTGTGTAGCTTGTAAGTTGCTGTTGAAACTTAGCTTTGTTGCTGTCATTGGCATAAGCTTTAGTAGATTAGCAGAAACTTGTGCGGCGTGAGAGCGAGCTCTAAATTCTAAGAATTTACCTATGAGTAATAAAAAAGTAAACATGGATACAGACTCAAAATAGACTTCACCTTGCTCTGTTAATGTTGCCCAAGCGCTGGCACTAAAGGCTAAAATAATGGCAATGGATACCGGAACATCCATAGATAAGCGCTTGAGTTTAAGTGCGTTGATAGCTCCAGCATAAAAGGGCATTGCTCCATAGGTTATAATGGGGACAGCTAAAATAAAGCTTACCCAACGTAAATAGAGTTTATTATGCTCAGCCATGTCTCCAAAAGCCCCAAAATATAAACCAATGGCTATCATCATGATTTGCATCATTAAAATACCACTGATACCTAACCTTTTAATAAAAACTTTACTTAAAACTTTATTACGTTGTTCAAGTTCATTTGCTTTAAAAGGCAGGGCATGATAGCCAATTTTTTCAATCTCATTAAGAATATCACTAAGCACAAGTTTGTTATCTTGCCATTTCACTGTTGCTCTTTGTGTGGTGGCATTGACACTAATGTTGTTGATACCATCATACTTACTAAGTTGCATTTCAATTAACCAAGCACAAGCAGCGCAGCTGATGCCTTCTACGGTTAAAATAGCTTCTTTAAAGCCTTTATCCTGATAAATAAATTCATTTTGTAATACTTGTTCATCCAGCAATTTGTTTTTTTGTAATTGCGCTGGTATCAGGGGAGAGCCTTTATTTGCGGGTTCAGTTCTTACTGTATAGTATTGTGTTAAATTGTTATCAACAATGGTTTGGGCAACAGCTTGGCAACCAATACAGCACATAGGTTGCGTTTTATTATTGATTGAAACCGTAAGGTTTATTCCTTTAGGGATAGGTTCATAGCAGTGAAAGCAGCTTTTATTCAAAGATGACATAGATACCGTTGTGATTATTAAAGGTTATTATTGTGCTTTTGTTGGATCAGGAATAATGTCAATAAATTTAGCTTGCGGTAAGCTAATCGTTTCTTGAATTTTCCACGTATTTTCAAATGGCGTGATAGTTATTTTCCATTTTCCTGAAACAGCCTTATCAAATTGATATCTGAAGTAACCATTACCATCGGCAGTCAGTGCTAAATTAAAGTCTTTCTCTGCTAGTGTCGGATGAAAGAACTGAATATTAAGTACAGGAAAAACCTTTTCTATACCTGTAGGTTTGATGATTAACTCGCCATTTATTAACTGTAAAGCAAAGCGCATCCCTAACTTTTGTGCCATTTTTACTTTAGAAACTTCTAAATTAATGGCTTTACCTTTTTTGTAATAATCACCAACAACTAAAGTGTCTGGATTTGTATTTGCTATGATAACAGTGGTAATGCCGGCAACAACAGCAGATAAAGGAAGAATAAACACTAACCAAGCCCATGGCTCACGATACCAAGATGATTTCATAAAAATAACCAAACAGTCAAAGTAAAATAAATTGACAGTATTATAGCTTTTTTCTTGGCATTGAGCTAGTTTTGTTAGTGAGGTATGCCTAATAAAAAAGGCCATTTAACAATGAGTTAACTGGCCTTTTAGATTTGTTTTCAATCAAGGTTAAATATAAAAACCAATCTTGATATTAGTTTTGTGAAAGAGAGTAAACATAAGCACTAATTACG
>Ga0187827_10009640_pt1 | contig 10196 bp, 7 predicted proteins | sample ETNtaG_39_FD_167969 | JGI IMG/M metagenome (GOLD analysis project Ga0187827, IMG submission 167969) | Marine microbial and viral communities from oxygen minimum zone, Eastern Pacific Ocean - ETNP2014_SV_150_PacBio MetaG (Illumina Assembly) | ecosystem: Environmental > Aquatic > Marine > Hypoxic... | reverse complement strand
TTTAATCTACCTGTTTGAGAATGATGCTGAGGCTAAAGCGGGTCTACAGTCTGTAGTCTTTCCTCATTTTGCGAAAGCATTTGACAAATACAATGTACACGTGTTAATAAATCGTCCAAGCAGTGGGGGATTCAACCAATGGTTTTCCAAGGAGCCTGTGACCAAGTTATCGGATATGGCGGGCGTATCTGCTAGAGCGTACAACAAGGAGAGTTCAGATGTGCTGAAATATTGGGGAGCTGTTCCGACAACAATACCGATGGTCGAATTGTACCAAGCTTTACAGCAGGGAATTGTTGATGCGGTAATAACTAGCGCTACTACTGCCAAGTCTACAAAATTCTGGGAAGTTCTTACCTACATTACTAAGGTAGCATATAAATCTTACTCCCCAGCGAACATCATGGTTAACAAAGATGCCTGGGAAGAACTGCCACCAGATACTCAGCTGGTGATAGAAGCACTAAATAAAAAATACAGTGAGAAATTCTGGGACATAAGCCTTGAGGCTGAGGCCGAGATATGGGAAACTCTCCTTGCAGAGGGCATGAAGATAGTGGAACTAGAGCCCGGAGAGAAAGCCAAGTTAAAGGCTGCGTCGGCATATCCAGCCTGGAAAGAATGGGTGGAACGTAGCGGTCCTGCAGGGGTAGCAATGTACAAGGACCTGGAAGAGCTACTTGGCCGTGATATCCTTAGCCACATCGGCTATTAGGAATACTGAGGAGGGAGCATAAGTGTTCTAGTGGTGGCTCATTGTTTAATTATGAGACCACTAGGCACTGCTCCCTCCTATGCATCAAGATAGAAGGTATTTACTGGGACTTGGTGCCTGCCTTCATTACAAATTGGTGTAAACACTTATCTGGGTTACCCGCTAATAAGTAAAATGATTAGGTCGGAAAGTTTCGTTGTGAACAGATGGATTGGACAGCTCTCTAATATTGGTGCTATATGTGCAGGCACAGGCATAGTTGGGATGGTTCTACTTATTCTAGTAGAAGTAGTAACAAGGCGTGTATTCAATGCATCAATCTATATTGCCCAAGAGTATACTGCATACCTAATGGTACTTTTTGTTTTCACCTCACTAGCTTACTTGCTAAAAAGGAAACGTCATATAAAGATTACAATGATTAGGTCGCGTCTTTCACAGAATTTACAAAGATATCTGGATGTTTTTATACCTGTTTTGGCTTTAGCTTTGATTGTTTATTTGACTTTTTGGAGTTTTAATATAGCTATAGATTCCTTGAAGCGGGGAGAAATCGCTTTGACCGTGAGCATGACACCACTATTCATACCCAAATTTTTTGTACCAACTGGCTTAATTTTATTTGCTCTGCAATTAATTGCTTTAATCGCTGAGGGGATCAAAAAGTTTAAAGTAGCAGGATCTTGACATGGAAGAAGGTCTGATATCTCTAGTCTTCTTATTCATACTACTCGCAGCCGGGGTATGGATTGGCATTGCTTTAGCTCTAACAGGTCTGTTAAGCTTACTCGTTTTTACCAGTTTTCCTGCAGGGAAGATTATGGCGGTGGCTCTTTTCAATTGGAGTGACAGCTGGGTATTGGCTGCACTTCCTATGTTCATATTGATGGGTGAGTTGCTTTACCATTCCAAGGTTAATCGGCAACTCTATGAAGGTCTCGGACCTTGGGTTTCACGTGTTCCTGGAAAGTTGCTACATTCAAATGTGTTAGCCTGTACCATGTTTGCTGCCATCTCAGGGTCTAGCACAGCTACCCTTGCCACTGTAGGGACTATAGCGGTTCCCGAGCTTGAGCGCTTAGGTTATGACAAGAAGTTGATGCTTGGTTCGCTTGCTGGAGGTGGCACTTTGGGCCTGCTCATTCCCCCCAGTATATCGATGATCCTTTATAGTTTTCTAGTAGAGGAATCAGTGGGGCAATTGTTCATGGCTGGAGTCATACCAGGCCTTATAGTCTCCGGGCTTTTCTTGGGTTATATTGGTACCGTATCACTAATGCGCCCTGAAGTATCGCCAGTTAGCCCGCAGTATTCTTGGAAGGATAGGTTAAGGGGGTTGTTAGGTGTGCTGCCTGTAATCTCGCTTATTTTCTTAGTATTGGGCGGCATATATTTAGGCTGGAGTACCCCTACTGAGGCAGCAGCAATGGGTGTCGGCGGAGCTATTATCCTCGGTTTGATAAATAGGGCTTTGAATTTGAGGGTTTTAAAGGATGCCATAACTGAGGCAATCTGTATTTCGGGCATGATCACATTTATTATCATCGGAGCTACCCTCTTTGCCACAAGCATTGCTTACTTGGGATTTAGCACAGCTGTAGCAGAGTTTATTGTTACTTTGCCTGTTTCTCCGTACGTAGTGCTTGGGTTAGTGTGTCTACTCTATTTAGCTTTGGGTTGTCTGGTGGAAGGGGCAGGTATGTTGGTACTGACTGTACCAATAATTCACTCAACTATGATGGCACTGGGATTTGATTCTATATGGTTTGGGGTATTCGTGGTAATAATGATTGAGATTGCACAGATAACTCCACCGGTTGGCATTAATCTATTTGTCCTCAGCGACATTTCCGGTCAATCTGTTAATTCAATCGTTCGTGCCAGTATCCCATTTTTCTTTCTTTTGTTATTGGGGGCTCTTATTATTACTATATTCCCAGACCTGGCTTTGTGGTTACCTCGTCAAATGATCGGACCATGACATAGAGAGAGCGAGGATAAATGACTAAGGGGTCCTATGGTATAACTGAAGTTGAGACAATGACTCCGACTGATTTCCGTCAGATTGTGAGGCAGAATCAATGGTCGGATATGACTATCAAATGTTGTCGTGGTTATGCCCAAGCAAACCTGGTTATTATCCCTTCTGAGAAGGTTGGGGAGTTCTTATTATTCTGCCAGCGCAATCCCAAGCCATGTCCGATTCTTGATGTAACTGATAGCGGTAGCCCACATCCGATGTCATTAGCACCTGAGGCTGACCTCCGCACTGATCTCGGTAAATATCATGTCTTTAAAGAAGGCAAGCTCATAGACGCGCCGACAGATATTAAAAAGTACTGGCGTGATGACCTTGTAGCGTTCCTCATAGGCTGTAGCCTTAGCTTTGATTGGTCTTTGACAGCAAACAATATTCCATATCGTTTCGTTGGTTCCTACCATACAACTATACAATCCATTCCTGCGGGTTGTTTTCATGGTCCAATAGTGGTAAGTTGCCGCTTAATATCAGGTTCCCATAATGCTATTCGGGCTATCCAAATATCATCACGCTACCCAAGCGTACATGGGGCACCAATCGCCATAGGTAATCCAAAAGCCTTAGGTATTAAAGATCTCTATCATCCTGACATTCCGGTTGAGCCTTTACCAATTGCTGCACAGAGAGAAGATGAGATAGCTTTATATTGGGGCTGTGGGGTAACCCCACAGTTGGTGGCTATGGAGGCCAAAGTACCCTTCATGATTACACATTGTCCTGGTCATATGTTCATCAGTGACAAGTTAATTGAGGACTTTGCAGTTATATGAACTTGGCCAGGTCGTTTGATGACAAGTGTGACGGAAGCAAGTGTCATGATAGCTATACAATAGGATGGAGGAAATCCCAGTACGAGTAATGTAATAAGATTATAAGGAGGATTATAAAATTATGAAGGTAGAGAGAGTTGATCAAATAGATATTGATGTAAAGAATCTAGACGAAGCAGAGAGATTGTTTTCGGACCTCGGGATTACTTTTGAGAGAATTAAGGTAGTGGGAAAATCTACAAGAGTCCTAACAGAGCATGCAGATAAAGCTTTTGAGGAAGCACAGCTAAAGGTAGCTATGAGCCCGATAGGATTATCCCTTATAGAGACAGTCCCCCCACTCGAAAAAGAGGGGTTACGGGCTCTTGATTTGAAAGTCTCCGATCTTGAGCAAGCCAAAGCAAGGATGAAGAGTAAAGGTATTCGTAAATTAGCGGATGTGACAATGGGTGACTTTAAGCAGGCTATATATCATCCAGATGATTGTCATGGTGTGCGACTTTGTTTGCGTGAATATAAAGCACCCAATGCGCTAAGCGCGATACGAGGAAAATAAGGCTGTCGTAGTTGCAATGGCTAAATACAATCTTCCTCCTCAGCTGATAGTCAATTAGTTACTGAATAATATAGATTATATCGAGGTATGTCGCTGTATTGATGCCAGATACTTACTGGTGTCTGTGGCTGTTATTAATCTCCTAATCGAGATTAAACGAGCCCCGTAAGGGGCAACCAATTTCTGATAGAGTAATATATCATTGGATGCTTCATCAGGCATGGTACACATTAGCAGAGGAGGCATGACTATGGAAGGTTGGACAGGGAAGACTCTAGTTATTGATTTATCCAAAATGGAGATCAGAGTAGAGTCATTGGAAGACGATATTTATAATAGGTTCATAGGAGGGACGGGAATCAATGCGTGGCTGCTTTGGAAAGAGGTTCCACCCGAGACAAATTCCTTTTCTCCAGAAAATCCCTTAATATTAGGCTTTGGACCCTTAAGTGGAACACAGACCCCATGTGGTAACAGATTTACCGTGACTTTTAAATCTCCTCTTACGGGAATTTATGGTGATACTAATGTAGGCGGCTCTTTCGGTCCAGAAGTGAAATTTGCTGGTTACGACTCTATCATAATCAGGGGCAGAGCTGAAAAGCCTGTATATCTATGGATAAACAACGAGAATGTTGAAATCCGCGACGCAAGTCATCTATGGGGCAAAAATATCAGAGAAACTGAAGATTTGATAAGAGAAGAACTGGGTGACCAAAAGGTAAAAACCTTGTGTATAGGTCCAGCGGGTGAGAATCTAGTAAAATATGCTGTTTTAGTAGCTACAGGGTCCAGAGTTGCAGGCCGTTGTGGATCAGGCTGTCTTGCTGGATTAAAGAACCTAAAGGCTATCGCAGTAAGAGGCACAAAAGAGGTTCGTGTACGTGATCCAGGGTTTTTAAGAGAATCGTTTAACAAAGCAAGAAATTTGGTTAAGCTGCCTGATAATGTCTTCGCTGAAAACCGCCGGAGGTTCGGCACATTGGCAGCACTAGCGCCATATAGTACTCACCTAGCTGCTGCCTCAACTCGCAATTTCCGGGACACTGTCTACGAAAAGTATAAGGATATTGACGGTGAAGCTCTCGAGGCGAAATATAAGACAGGAAATCGTTCATGCTTTAAGTGGTGCCCCATTGGCTGTGAACAGGCTTGGAAGATTAAAGACGGGAGGTTCGCTGGAGAAGTCGGCGAAAGACTTGAACTGGTTACTGCAATGGCATTTGGAATGGTTGTTGATAACAACGACTTAGCATCTATTTGTTACCTTCAAAATTTGACGACAAGTTTGGGCATTGACGCACCTGAACTTGGGGTTACCATAGCAATGGCTATGGAATGTTGGGAAAAAGGTCTATTGACGGATATGGATACAGATGGCATAGAACTGGATTGGGGCAATGTCGACTCTATCATTGCACTAACTAAACTTATTGCATATCGTAAAGGATTTGGGCAGATATTAGCCGAGGGCGTCAGAGATGCAGCTAATATTATTGGGAAAGGAGCACCTGACTACGCTATGCATGTTAAAGGTCTAGGCATAACTCCTGAGGAGGTGAAAACTAGTCAGGGATGGGCTCTCTCTTTTGCAGTAAATGTACGAGGGGGAGACCATCTGAAAGGTACTCCAATGTATGAAAAACATCGAGTAGGTCGAGAAATTGCTCGAAACATCTTTGGTACAGACGAACCCGGCAACATGTGGTCACCAATCGCCAAAGGTAGGTCGGTGTGGTGGCAAGAAAATCACAAAGCATTAATAGACTCACTAGGAATGTGTGTCTTCCTTCCACGAACCATTTCTTTGCTGGGCAAGCGAGAGGAACCATTTGATACCTTCTATCAACGCTTTTTTGACCCCTTATACCAACTCTTTGTCAACGCAACAGGATCAAAAATGCATTTCAATGATTTTTTGAGATGTAGTGAGAGAATCGTTCAAATTCAAAGAGCATATAATGCAAGAGAGGGCATAACTAGAAAAGACGATACCTTACCTAAGAGGATGCTAACGGAAGGCGCCCCTTCGGCGCCTGGAAAAGGAGTTACTGCTCAACTAGAACATCTGGGTATGCTACCTGAATATTATTCATTTCGTGGTTGTGATCAGGGTGGTCTGCCAACACGTCAACGGTTATTGGAGGTGGGATTGCCGGATGTAGTTAACGAGTTGAGTGCGCGAGGGAAATTGTCCATGTCAAAGGATAGAACTGAAGATTTTACCGAAATAACAAAGTATCTGCGCGAAGCATGAGTAGCCGAGCCTCACTAGTAGAAGCGAGTTTTACTGCACTGGATCATTAAGTAATGCATATAGAAGGCAAAACGATCCATGATCTTCTTATTAATGTAACAACAAGTGATGACTACACAGCTACTAATTAGTTTTCTTTTCCTACATCGAGGACTTTCGAAGCTATTGTTCCATAGGAACTTGCCCATTCCCCCAGCTAATATGGGAAATCCGTGGTAGAGAGTTTCGCTACCTAGCGCCCAGGCAAAAAGAGTGGTAGGATGTGCTTATTTATAAGTCACGAGCAATGCGTGAGGCATCATGAATGGCTTCTAGTATCCTTTGTGGCTCAACACAGTCTCCAGCACGATAGAACTCAAGACTCTTTTCTGGCAGCGCTTCGTAAAGCTCGATGTTCGGTCTGAAACCAGCAGCAAGCACCAGGGTGTCCATTTCAACAGTCAGCCTCTCCCCATGTTTGGTGACAATGACCAACCCTCTATCTGTTATCTCCTCCCCTTTGGCTTCGGTTACCATATTGACTCCCTTCTTTGCCAGTCTATCGATGAGAATCTGCCTGCCTTGCACTTCCCACACATCGGATGCTAGCTTATCCAACATCTCGATAATGGTCACCTTCCTGGCCCTTTCAGCCAAAAACTCTGCTGTCTCGCAGCCGACCATCCCCCCACCCAAAACAATAATCTTCGCTCCGACCTCTACTTTGTCAGCCAAGACTTCTTCAGCGGTAACGACGTTGTCCCTATCAACCCCCGGGATTTCTGGGATAAGAGGAGTCGCCCCGCTGGCCAAGATGAACACATCCGGCTTAATCTCCTCAACCAGGGCTGGGGTAACCTTTGTGTTAAACTCAACCATAACCTCAAGCTTCTCAACCTGACTCGTTAAGTATCGGGTCAGGCTCTCAATATCTCCCTTATGAGGGGGAGTAGCAGCCAAGAGTAATTGCCCACCCAACTTATGGCCCTTCTCATACAATATGACCTCATGACCACGCAAAGCAGCTGTCGTCGCCGCTTGCATACCAGCTGGGCCACTGCCAGCTATGAGGACTCGTCTCTTCTTCTCCACCGGTTTAATCCTGTACTTCTGCTCCCTCCCCAAAGCGGCATTCACCGTACAGCGTATGTCATCCCCGGAGTAGAGAGTATAGATACAGGTATTGCAGGCTATACAGGGTACGATATCTTCTAACCTATCTGCAGCTATCTTATTGACAAGTTCGGGGTCAGCCAGGTGAGCCCTTCCCATAAGAATAAGGTCGGTTTTTTCCTCATGCAAAATCCTTTCACCAATCTCAGAGGTAATTCTGCCAACGGCCATTACCGGTATATTAACCACCTTCTTGACTCCCTCGGCTAGGTGCACAGCCCAACCTTGGGGGAGAGACATCGGCCAACATGTGGAGGGAAAGGTAGCGGATATTGCGGATACATTGATAGCATTAACCCCAGCGCCCTCCAGCATTCTCGCTAATTCCTGTGCATCATTAATGGTGTTGCCACCTGCTAACCCGGATTCCTCACCATTGATCCGGCACCAAACTGGGTAGCTTCGCCCAACTGATCCTCTAATAGCGCTTACAATTTCCAGCAGGAATCTAGCTCTATTCTTCAATTCTCCACCATAGCCATCCTTGCGCCTGTTCCGGGCAGAGGATAGAAATTGAGCAATTAGATACCCATGCGCAGCATGAATCTCCACACCATCAAAGCCAGCCTTCTTGGCCCGCTCCGCTGCTTGAGCAAAACGATCAATAATATCTGCAATTTCTCCGATTGCTAACTCTTTGGGCAGCTCACACCCGGGCATAGCAATTGGCGACGGTGCCACAGGCTGGGAGCCTATGAGTGCTGAACTAGTATTACTACCAGCATGTTGCAGTTGCAAGGCTGCCCTGGCACCATGTCTCTTAATGGCTTGGGCTAGCTCACTTAGGCCAGGGATAAACCTATTGTCGTCGATAGCTAGTTGATGAGTAAAAGACTTGCCTTGAGAAAGATCAACACAGCAAGACTCGACGATGATCAACCCCGCGCCACCTATGGCTCGCTCTTCGTAGTAATCCTTCCCTCGCTGCGTAACATGACCATCCTCAGTACCATAGTTAGTCACCATCGCCGGCATCACTATTCGATTCCTTATGCTCATCTCTCCTATTCGAATAGGTTCGAGTAGCTTCTGAAATCTTGGAGCTTTCTTCATTTACCATTCCCTCACTTGAATAGAGACTTCAACCATATTTTCGTCCCTACTATATAATTATCTCCTTGTCCTTACTCTTTTTCTAAGGTTGGCTTTCCAACCATCACTGACTCACCCCTGCAATAAGCTAAGGGTCACTGACCAGTAATTCTCTGGGTTAGATGCCCACAGGAAGCAGTTTGAACTGGGCTAGTATTGTCTAGTTCTTCCCATTCTTAATACTGGTTGCCCTCCAGAATTGCAAATTGCTTAACTTGGACTTATAAGCGATGAGTTTTATATCCTTAAATACGCTTAGTATAATACCCTGTATCTATTTGGTTAGCTCAACTGAAGTATAGCGTAACTATTTGCAATCTATCAAGCTCTGTACTTGGTAGGATCCTCTGAGACCAATAAGAGATAGAATGAGCATCACTCTGAGAAGAGTAGCCAGTGTGGAGACATGATAGTCAATATTCTACCTAGGAGATGGAGATAGCACTCACGCTAAGCTGCGTAGCCAGCCTCTCGATGCTCTATCATGCAATTTGCTCTAGTACTTGGATTGTTTTTTCATCTATTGAATACATCATTGCTGTTTTACTAATATCAGTAATTTAAGCACGAACATGTAACCAATTTAGTTGAGACCATCGACATACGTCCATCCCAGCGCTAGTGTTTGTCAAGATCTAGCGATTCATCCCCCCAGCAAGTTGGGGGGACATTCATTATTTTGAAGCGTGATGGGTTGGTGAAAAGAGCCGGGATAACGGGATTTACGCCGGGAAAGAGTATCACCGGAAGACAAAGAAACCGAATGAAATGTGGGTACCGACTGTAGCTACCTGAGAGTGATTGACGGGGGCTATTATTACCTGGTAACGGTGATGCATGACTACAGCCGCTATATCATGGCGTGGGACCTCAAGAGGGATATGGCCTCCTATTGCCTGATCGATGTCATCCAACAGGAGATAGATGCCGCTGGTATGTTTCAGATATCGATTAAGGATCGCACCTCCCTTCTGCCTGATAATGGTGCCGGGTACGTATCCCGGAGGTCTGGTGAATATCTTAATCTGGTGGGTATAAGGCACATCCTGGCAGCGCCGTTTCCTCCTCAGACCAACGAGAAGCTAGAAAGATACCATCGAAGTATCAAAGGTGAGATAAACCAGGTACCTTTCTAGATCCCATCAGAACTCAAGTAAGCTATTGAAGCATTTGTGGAATACTACAACAACAAACGTTATCATGAAGCCTTGGGTAACGTTACTCCTGCTGACGTATATTACGGTAGAAGAGAGCAAATTCTGACCCGGAGGAAGGAGGCGAAACAGAAAACATTACAGGCGAGACTTAAGCATAATGGGAAGTTGAGGGAGCTTGACAGAACCAATTCATCTGGCTAAAGTGCTTGTTAGTAGGTTTTGCCTTAAATGCTGACGACACAAAGTTGTGAACACTGTGGTCATTTAAGAAAGGAATGAGCAATGAGCATAAAAGTACACATCGGCCCGCTTTTGGCTCCTTATACTAACAACCAGAGAGTATTCCAAGTCAACGGAGACACGGTTGGCGAGTGCCTCAGATACTTGGTGAAACAATTCCCGGACCTCAAACTGTTTGATAAAGAGGGCAACTTGCTTGCCTATCATGAGCTTTAT
>Ga0187827_10009639_pt1 | contig 10196 bp, 9 predicted proteins | sample ETNtaG_39_FD_167969 | JGI IMG/M metagenome (GOLD analysis project Ga0187827, IMG submission 167969) | Marine microbial and viral communities from oxygen minimum zone, Eastern Pacific Ocean - ETNP2014_SV_150_PacBio MetaG (Illumina Assembly) | ecosystem: Environmental > Aquatic > Marine > Hypoxic... | reverse complement strand
GTAGGGAACGGGAGTCGCGTAGCCTGATGTGCCGCTGCCGGTTTTCCACTTCAGGCTGCCGGTTTTCTTATTGAGTGCAATCCCGCGTGAGCCAACATTGTAAACAACCCTGTCTCCATGGATCAGCGGTGAGGAGGCAAAACCCCAGGTAGGCGTCGAAACACGGTACAGTTTCTTCAAATCCTTGTTCCACACCTCATCGCCAGTGGACGCCTCAAGACAAAACGCCTTCCCGGTTTTACTAAGGGTGTAAACGTATTCGCCATCGACGGTGGGAGTCGTATTGGGGCCACCATCGTATTGTCTGGGACTTAATGCTTCAGAATAGGAATGTCGCCACAGGATATCACCCGTTGCCTCCTCCAGGGCGTAAACCGTGTCGCGGTTGGACTTGTTGCCCATGGTGAACACCCGTCCGTCCGCCACAGAAACCGTGGCAAAGCCGGTGCCGACCGAGGCATTCCAAAGTCGCTCTGGGCCGCTCGAGCCCCATTTCTCGAACCAATCCGTTTCCTGCGAGATACCGTTGTGATCCGGGCCGCGCCAGTTGGGCCAATCGGCCGCTTGGCCAAGCGAGACAGTCGCGACAACCAGTGCTGCTGCGATGAGTGTCTTTTTCATGATCGATTCAATTTACTAGGAAAAATTTAGGCCATAAATCGCCTGCGTCAATGCCGCAAGTTAAAGGTGCCGAATTGAGAGCAGTCGCGATATCACCTTCTAAACACACGCAAACCGACCGAAAAATTACCATTCAGTGGGGGCGGACGCGCGGATTTCGCCTTAAAAGTGTCCTGATCACTTAAAAAAAGTGCTTGACAAAAAAACCGGGAGAATGACTACTCATCGCAGTTCGCACGGTGTCTGATGCGAGTGCTGTCGTGGATGTCCACTTTTGCTGACATCGCATTAATCTGATAATTCACCGGAGAGCTTGAAGGTTTCCCCAACCTTGGCGCTTCGGAACGAAATTTGGCCGGTCAAGCTTAGGCTTGGCCGGCTTTTTTTTCGGGCCGGCTCTGTTAGATTTCTTGTCCGCCACCCGCCGCTGTGTGAGCCTGTCGGGCCATATGCAATTAATCCAGACCGGACTCTTCCGCTTGGCCAAGCTGGCCTTGGCCGCGATCGTTTTGTTGAGCTTGGCCAAGCCCACACAGGCCGAGGCGGCCAAGCCGAACGTCATCTTCATCCTCGCCGACGACTTGGGCTACTCGGAGCTGGGCAGCTACGGGCAGAAAAAAATCAAGACACCCAACCTCGACCGCCTGGCCGCGCAGGGCATGCGCTTCACGCGCAACTACTGCGGCAACGCCGTCTGCGCGCCGTCGCGCTGCGTGCTCATGACCGGCAAGCACCCCGGCCACGCCTTTGTCCGGAACAACGGTGAAGTGAAACCGGAAGGCCAGCGGCCCATCCCCAAGGCGGAGCAGACGATCGCCGAGTTGTTCCGCAGCCACGGCTACGGCACCGGCGCTTTCGGCAAATGGGGACTCGGCTTTCCCGGCTCGGAGGGCGACCCGGTGCATCAGGGGTTCGACCGGTTTTTCGGCTACAACTGCCAGCGCCACGCGCACAGCTATTATCCTAATTACCTCTGGAGCAACCTCAAACGCGTCCCGCTGAACAACAATCCGCCGGTGCCGGGCCACGCGTCGCTACCCAAGGATGCCGACTCCGCGGATCCGCGCAGCTACGACGTTTTCAAGGGACAGGACTACGCGCCGGACCGCATCAACGAGCAGGCGCTGGCGTTCCTTCGCAAAAACCGGGACAAGCCGTTTTTCCTCTACTACCCCACCGTCATCCCGCACGTCGCGCTGCATGTGCCGGATGAGGAACTCGAGCCGTACCTTGCGCAGAAGTGGGACGACCCGCCTTTCACCCGGGCCAAGGGCTACGGCTACACACCGCACTTCACCCCGCGCGCCGCATACGCCGCAATGATCTCGCGGATGGACCGCTACATCGGCCGCCTGCTCGGCCTCGTCAACGAGTTGGGCCTCGCCGAAAACACGATCGTCGTGTTCACGTCCGACAACGGTACCACGCACCTGAAGGCCGAGGTGGACTACGATTTCTTCGAGAGCGTCAAGCCGTTGCGCGGCCTCAAGGGGTCGCTGTATGAGGGTGGCGTGCGGGTGCCGCTCATCGTCCGCTGGCCCGGCAAGATAAAGGCCGGCAGCACCTCCGACGTCGTGACTGGCTTCGAGGACTGGATGCCGACGCTACTCGACCTGATCGGCGAAAAGGCCAGCACGCCGGGCGACGCCGACGGCATCAGCATCGCGAATACGCTGCTCGGCAAAAAACAGCGCGCGCGCAAATTCCTTTACCGCGAATTCTCCGGCTATGGCGGGCAGCAGGCCGTGTGGGCCGGACGCTGGAAGGCTGTCCGCCAAAATATCCTCCGCAAGAACAACAAAATCCCGCTCAAGATCGAGTTGTACGACATAAAGGCCGACATCAGCGAGTCGATGGACGTCGCCGCCGAGAACCCCAAAGTCGTGGCACGATTGAGAAAACTGATGACCCGCGAACACACCCCCTCCGAGTTTTACCCCATCAAGCCTTTGGATTAACCTCCGGCACATGGTGAAGACTGCGTTGCTGTTTGCCGGGCAGGGGGCCCAGGTTGTCGGGATGGGGCACGACTTGGCGGAGTCGCACCCCGCAGCCAAGGCGTTGTTTGCCCAAGCCGACGAGACGCTTGGGTACGGCTTGAGCGGGATTTGTTTTTCCGGCCCGGAGGAGGAACTGGTGCGCACCGAGCACGCGCAACCGGCGATCTATCTCGTCGGCTGGGTCGCGCTTCAACTGCTCCACGAGCAGGTGCCGTCGCTGGCGTTCGACGCGACCGCCGGCTTGTCGTTGGGCGAGTTCACCGCGCTGGCCGCGGCTGATGCGCTTGGTTTCGAGGACGGGCTTCGCGTGGTGCGTCGCCGGGGCGAGCTGATGCAGGAGGCGTGCGAGGCCAGTGCCGGCGGCATGGCGGCGATCGTCGGCCTCGACAAGGAGGCGGTGTGCGCTGTTTGCGATCAGGCCGGCGTGAGCCTGGCCAACCTCAATTGCCCTGGCCAAATCGTCGTTTCCGGTGACGCCGACAAAATGGACGTCGCCTGTGACGCCGCGAAGGCCGCCGGGGCCAAGCGGGCGATCCCGCTGCCGGTCGCCGGGGCGTATCACTCGCCGTTGATGCAGCCGGCGCAGGCTGGTTTGGACGAGGCCTTGGCCAAGGTTGAGTTACGCGAGCCATCGGTGCCGGTGTACAGCAACGTCACCGGCCAGGTGCACGCAGCCGCCGGGACGATTGCCACAGCGATGGTTGAGCAGGTCACCTCGCCGGTGAAATGGGAGGCGTGCATTCGCGCGATGATCGCCGTCGGCATCACGCGCTTCATCGAGCTTGGCCCGGGCACGGCGCTGAGCGGTTTCATGCGTCGGATCGACCGAGGCATCGAGATGCTGAACGTCGGCGATTGCGAGAGCTTGGCCAAGGCGGCCGAGGCGCTCAACGCCTGACTTGAAAAACCGGGGACGGGGTGCAACCGTCGGCAACCAGCGAGACTCGTTCCATGGCCTCCACTCTCAAGTCACTGCGCGCCCTCTCCGCCCCGTCGCGGGTGCGGCTGCTGGCGCTGCTCAACGAGAGCGAGTTGACGGTGCGCGAGTTGACCGAGATCACCGGCATGCGCCAGTCCGGCATCTCGATGCACCTTGGCCAGATGCAGGAGGCCGGCCTGGTCGAATCGAGCCGCGACGGCAAAAACGCCTACTACCGCGTTGCCCGAGACAGCGGCGCGGAAACCGGCCTGCTGATCGAGTTGGCGGCTGCCGGCGTGGCGGAGATTCCGGAGCATGCGTCCGACCTCGTGAACCTGAAGCGCATCCTCGAGCGACGCGAAAATCAGGACCTCGTTTATTTCAACCGCGTCGCTGGCCGGTTCGACAGCGTGTACGGGCCAGGCCGATCGTGGCAGGCCTTCGGCCAACTGCTGCTTCGGCTTGTGCCGGAGATCGTTGTCGCCGACCTCGGCTCCGGCGAGGGGCTGTTGAGCGAGTTGCTCGCGCGAAAATGCAAACGCGTCATCGCGGTGGACAACTCGGAGAAGATCGTCAAGTTCGGCCAGGCCAAGGCGGAGCGGAACGGCCTGGCCAACCTCGAGTTTCGGCAGGGCGACCTGCAGCATCCGCCGATCGACGACGTGTCAGTGGACCTAGCGATTCTCAGCCAGGCGCTGCATCATGCCGAGGAACCGGCGCAGGCCGTCGCCGGCGCGTTTCGCATCCTCAAGCCCGGCGGCCAGTTGATGATTCTCGACCTCGTCGCGCACAAGTTCGGCCGGGCGCGAGAGCTGTTTGGTGATCGCTGGCTGGGCTTTGCCGAGAGCGAGTTGCACCAGTGGATCGAGTCGGCCGGTTTCGGGCGGATCGACATCAGCGTTGTGTCGCGGGAGGAGGAGGAACCGCATTTCGAGACGCTGCTGGCTAGCGCGACGCGGCCAGCCTAGGCCGGGCGACCAATGGGATCGCACCTTTACAACAGCCAGTTCAGCAAAGTCGTCTGGTTCGCGCGCCGTTTTGGTGTGGGCGAGCTATTGCTCAAGCCGTTGCGGTGCGCGTTCGCGCCGCTGATCATCCCGCTGCTGGACAGGGCGGAGTTTGAGTTCGAGGGCAAATCGCTGCCGCTGTTTTATCACCGCTACAACATGACATGGGCCAACGAACGCGCCGTCGAGGTGCCGATTGCCGCCGAGTTCCTCCGCCGATCCGCCGGCAAACGCGTGCTCGAGGTCGGCAATGTGCTGTCGCACTACGGCGACGTTGATCACACCATTCTCGACAAGTACGAGCGAGGCCCCGGCATCCTCAGCGAGGACATTGCCGATTACTCGCCGGCGGAGCGGTTCGATCTGATTTTGTCCATCTCGACGTTCGAGCATATCGGATTCGACGACGAAGCGGACGGCGACAGCGGCGAAAAAATCAGCCAAGCGATCGCCATCTGCCGGGGCTTGCTGGCTGCGAACGGGCAACTCGTGCTCACGCTGCCGCTTGGCTACAATCCGGCGCTCGACCGCATGATCGCCGAAGGGCAACTCGGCAGCGACCGTACGACGTTCCTCAAGCGTACCGGCCGCTTGGCTTGGCAAACCGTGAACGCAGAAGCCGCCCTGGCCTGCGATTATGGCCGGCCGTTCCCGTACGCCAACGCCGTGATGATTGCGCAGTTTGGAGGATTGCCTGCATGAAGCCGCTGCGGTTTCTCATGCTGAACTGGCGCGATACGGAGAACCCCCTCGCCGGCGGTGCGGAACGGGTCACGCTCAAGCACATGGCCGAGCTGGTGCGGCGCGGGCACGAGGTCATTTGGTTCGCCAATGATTTTGACGACGCCGAGCCCGAAACGATGATCGACGGCATCCGGATCATTCGTGGCGGCGGGCGCGGATCGTCCATTTTGCACGCGCGCCGCTGCCACCGTGAGCATGGGCCGTTCGACCTGGTGATCGATCAACACCACGGCCTCCCGTGGTTTGCGCCCTGGTGGTCCGGCACGAAATGCGTCGCCTATATTCACGAGGTGCTTGGGCCGATCTGGCGCGCATTCTACCGCTGGCCGACCAGCGCGATTGGCCAGGCGCAGGAGCGATTTTTCCAGCGACTTTACGCCGGTGTTCCGTTTTGGACCGTGTCGGAATCCACGCGCCAACAGTTGCTCGTCCACGGCGTGCGCGACGTGCGCGTTTGGCCCAACGGCACCGACACCGAGCCGCTGCAGACCATTCCGGCCAAACGCTTGGGCGCGCCGCTGCGGCTTATTGCCCTCGCTCGGTTGGCCCCGAACAAGCGGATCGATCACGTGGTGCGAGCGCTTGCGTTGCTGCACAAACAGGGCTGCGAGGCGGAGCTGACGGTCATCGGCTGGGGGCAGGACCAATGGCGGCTCGAGGCGCAGGTCGACGAGCTTGGCCTGTCAGATGCCGTGACGTTCGCCGGCCGGCTCGACGATGCGGAAAAAAATATCGAGCTGCAAAAGGCGCACCTGCTGCTGCACACGTCGATGCGCGAGGGCTGGGGTCTGAACGTGATCGAGGCCAACGCGATGGGCACGCCGGCGGTGGTCTATCCGGTCGGCGGCTTGGTGGACTCGACTGTACACGGGCAGACCGGCCTGGTCAGCGAAGCCGAGACGTCGGAGAGCCTGGCCAAGGCCGTCATTGGCTTGGTCAACGACCCTGAAAAATACGATGCGATGCGCACAGCGGCCTGGGAGCGGTCATTCGAGTTTCGTTGGGAAAGCGTACTGCGGCCAACCTGCGACTGGCTGGAAAACATGGCCAGCGGGGAGCCGCCGACGTAACTTTTTTCCGGGCATTTGCTAAACCACGATTTGTGACACCTCTGTTCGAGATCGAATCCCTCACTCACCGTTACGGTTCCGTACTGGCGCTGGATGACTTGTCGCTGTCGGTCGAGCCGGGGGCGATCGGTTTGGTCGGGCAAAACGGCGCGGGCAAATCGACGCTGATTAAAATCCTGCTCGGCCTCGTGCGGCACACCGCCGGCACGGTGCGGGTGTACGGCTCGGACGTGACCCGGAACGGGGTCGGGCTGCGTGGCCGCATCGGCTACATGCCGGAGCGTGAGGGCGTGCTGCCGGGGCTCAACGGCATCGAGTATGTAGGGCTCGCGGGCGAGTTGAACGGCATGCCGCGCAAACAGTCGCTCCGCAGGGCGCACGAACTTTTGTCACAGCTGGGCCTGGAGGAGGCGCGCTACCGGCGACTCGAGAATTACTCTGCCGGCATGGTACAGCGCATCAAGCTGGCGGCCACGCTGGTGCATGATCCCGACCTGCTGCTTCTTGATGAGCCAACCTCGGGGCTGGATCCCGACGGTCGCACGGCGATGCTCTCGCTGCTTAAGTCGCTGTCACAGCGCCCCGGCAAGTCGCTTCTTTTCTCGACACATCTGCTCGGAGACATTGAGCATGTTTGTCGTCATACAATCATCATGGAGAAGGGCCGCGTCGCCGCCTCGGAGTCGCTCGACGAAATGCTTGTGGGTAAGGCGGATGCCTATTTGCTTCGCTGGAAAAATGCGGGCGACGCGGCCAACGATGTCTATCTTGCGGCCCTGCAACAGGCTGGTGCGGAGGTGTCGCCCGGGGAGGAGATTGGCCAGGCCCGGGCGGTTGTCCCGGCGGAGTGGTCGACACGGCAATTCTTCCACTTGGCCAGACAGGCGGAAGTGACACTCACCGGCCTCGAGCCGGAGGAGATGGATTTGCGCACGGTTTACCGGCGACTGGTTGGGATGGAGACAGCCATGCCGCCGCTCGTCGATTTGGCCAAGCGTGGGGAAAGCGGGGTGACCTCATGAGCTTGGTCAAGCCGGACATCGAAACGATTACTCAGCGGCCTGCCTGGTTTGCCGCTTGGCCAATCGCACGGACGGCGTTGCATCTGGTATTTCGCCGGAAATTGTTCTGGGTTCTTTTCGCTGTTGCGCTGTTCAGTTTCCTGTTGATGTTTGGCGCGATTTATCTACTGGCGACACTCCGTCAAGAGTACAAGTGGCTGGAGGAGTTCATCACCTCTAGGTTGAAAGATTTGGACGGCTCCGGCACGACCTTCCTTAATTTTATGAAGGCGCAGGGTACGGTGACGATGATACTCTTGGCGTTCGCTGGCTCGGTGCTAGCGGGTAACGATCATAGCCGGGGCGGCCTGATTTTTTACCTGTCGCGTCGAATTAAATTGGTGCATTACGGGACCGGTAAACTTCTGGCGATCGGGCTCTTGCCCAGCCTGACGACAACGCTGCCCGCGCTGATCCTGTTTATTGAATACGGTTTGCTCGGGGACACCGGCATGTATTTCGGTGAAAAATACCCGATCATATTTGGCATACTTGGCTACGGAGCGCTGCTCTCGGTGGCGGTGGGGCTGCTGCTCTTTGCGCTGGTGTCGTGGATGCCTCGGCCGGTGCCGCTGGTGATGTTGTGGGGAGGGCTGTTTGTGTTCCTGCCGATCCTGAGCAGGATTCTTACTTTGACCATGCGCGAGCCAGGAGTCCGCCGCCGGCACGCGCTGGAGGAATCTCCATGGCGGTTGCTTGATTTTTGGAACGACCTCTACATTATCGGGAACAAATTCTTCGGCGTGGACAAACCATTGTTCATCGGGGCTACGATCGTGGTCTGCTCGGTTTGCGTTGTTTCTGTGATCGCCATCTTTGTCCGTCTGCGCCAGTTGCAGCATCAATCATGACCCTCGAAAGTCCGCCCACTGCTGAATCGTCGTCACTCGTTGAGGTGCGGCACGTATCGAAGTGGTTTGGTCCGTTGATGGCGCTGAACGACATCAGCCTCGAGATCGGGCCAGGCATCACCGGCCTGATTGGTCCGAACGGTGCCGGAAAGACCACCCTGCTGAAACTGCTCACAGGGCAAAGCAAACCCACCCTCGGCGAGATTCGCATATGCGGCCACGAAGCCTGGTTGGCCAAGGCCAAGGCACACGTCGGCTTTTGCCCTTACGGTGACGCGACATGGGACGAGTTGTCCGGCCGTAGGTTGGTGCGGGTCACCGCCGGGTTGCACGGGTTCACCGGTGACGAGGCCGAGCGCCGCACCGAGTCCGTGCTCGAGACGGTGGGCATGTCCGACCGCGCCGACCGACCGGTCCGTACCTACTCAAAGGGCATGCGGCAGCGGATCAAGCTTTGCCAGGCACTGATTCATGACCCCGACCTGCTGGTGCTTGACGAGCCGCTCAACGGCATCGACCCGGTCGGGCGAGAGGAGTTGAACGAGCTGTTTCTGCGCTTGGCCAGGGCCGGAAAGGCGGTGCTGATCTCAAGCCATATCCTCAACGAAATGGATGAGTTGGCCGACCACATCCTGTTCGTCTGCCGCGGCAAGCTGCTCGCCTCCGGGTCGCTCGAGACTATTCGCGACCTGCTTGACGATTATCCGCTCAAAGTGCACGTCTCGTGCGAGTCGCCGCGGCAAATTGCATCGCCGTTGATGGCGCTTGAGTCGGTCAAGTCGGTGAGTGTCCAGCCGCCGGAGGATCTGTTTTTGGAGGTGCAAAACCCGAATCGGTTCTATGCTGAGTTTGGTGAATTCGCGACAACTCACGACATTCAGCTTCATCGGCTCAAGGCCACCGACACGTCGGCCGAGGCGGTGTTTGATTACCTAATGGAGCGGGCGTCTCGACCGGAGTAATACATGGACAGCACACTGAAAATCTCGCGATTCGCCGCCTGCTTGCAGGTGTTCTCTCTGACGCTGCGCCGTCAGTTTTTCTCTCGCCAAACGATCGTGGTCGGCGTGCTTCTCTTGCTTGCCCTAGTCATCACGATTATCTGGGCAATTCCATGGCCGTGGAGCCCCGAGCCGCGTACCGGGGAACAACTTGCCGGGCAGATTCTCTCGCTATTGTACATGGGGTTCCTGCTGCCCATTGTTTCGCTTGGCTATGCTTCATCGGCCATCTCCAGCGAACGCACCGGGCAGACGCTGGTTTATCTACTCAGCACCAGTATCCCGCGACCGTTGATTTATCTCTCGCAATTCGCAGCTGTGTTGTTGCTCACGCTTGGCATTACGCTGGGCTGCCTGACTTCGCTTTGTGTGACCGTTGGCATGGATAGCATTGCGGTGTTGCGGGAGTTTACGCCGGTGGTGGCTTTGGCCACGGTCTGCTATGTCGCGTTGTTTATGCTCTTCAGCGCGTGGATTCGGCGGGCGACGTTTCTCGCGCTGGCCTACGCGCTTATGATTGAGACGCTGAGCGCGAACATCCCTGGCGTGGTGAAACGAATCACCGTTTCGTTTTATGCCAACAGTTGGCTGTACGACTACTCGACGTTTGGCCTGGAGCCGAACATCCCCGCCTACGACCCGGTCGCCGGTGGAACCGCGATGTGGGTTTTGATCGCGGCATCGCTTGGCTTTCTGGCGCTGGGCATGTGGGTGTTTTCACGGAAGGAGTACGAGTAGTGGCTGGGTTGCGACAATTCGCAGAGCGGTCGCTCCGGAAGTTTGCCGGGCCGGTCTACAGGATGCTGCAACGCCGCTCCGGCCAGCGCTTGGCCAGGCGCTTTGCCACCGCCGAGGAACGGTTCCGGCACATTTACGAAACGAACCACTGGAGCGAGGCCGAGTCGGTCTCCGGCCCCGGCTC
>Ga0187827_10009638_pt1 | contig 10196 bp, 11 predicted proteins | sample ETNtaG_39_FD_167969 | JGI IMG/M metagenome (GOLD analysis project Ga0187827, IMG submission 167969) | Marine microbial and viral communities from oxygen minimum zone, Eastern Pacific Ocean - ETNP2014_SV_150_PacBio MetaG (Illumina Assembly) | ecosystem: Environmental > Aquatic > Marine > Hypoxic... | reverse complement strand
AGCTAGACAAAAATAATTTCAGTATTTTTATTATATTTCATGAAAATCGGATCAATAAGTGAGGACTTGACTTCAGAGAAAAGAATTTCATTAACCCCTGAATTGTCAAAAAAATATATAGATTTGGATGTAGAAATTTTTATAAACAAAAATTACGGGATTCATCTAGGTTTTCATGACAATGATTATAAAGAAAAGGGAGTTCAAATATTAGAAGATGTTAATCAAGTCATTAATAACTCCAATTTCTTACTACAAGTTAATTTACCGCATACTAATCGTATCACAAAGCTTAGGGAGAATACTTCGTTGATGGGCATTTTTAATCCTTATGAGAATAAAGAAAAAATAGACTTATTGTTAAAAAAAAAAATTAATATTTTTTCTTTGGATTTATTGCCAAGAATTGCAAAGGCTCAGTCAATGGACGTTTTATCTTCACAAGCTAATTTAGCTGGTTATAAAGCGGTAATAGAATCCTTTAACGAGTTTGAAAAAGTTATTCCAATGATGATGACTGCTGCTGGAACTATACCTGCGGCAAAAGTTTTGATAATTGGAGCTGGAGTAGCTGGCTTGCAAGCAATTGCTACTGCAAAACGTCTTGGAGCAATAGTTTTTGCCACCGATGTGAGACAAGCGTCCAAGGAACAAGTGGAAAGTTTAGGAGGAAAATTTTTGTCCGTTGAAGGATCTGAAAATCTAGAGACCAAAGAAGGTTATGCAAAAGAAACAAGTGAAGATTTTAAATTGAAACAAAAAAAATTGTTGAGCGATACATTGAAAAATATGGATATTGTTATTTGTACAGCATTGATACCTGGCAAAAAAGCACCAAGAATAATAAATGAAGAAATGTTTAAAGGTATACAAGCTGGGACGGTTGTTTTTGATTTGGCAGTAGAACAGGGGGGTAATTCAGCATATTCCGAGATAGATAAAATTGTAAATAAAAATGGAATAAAAATAATTGGATATAAAAATGTATTGAATAAATTGCCACTCTCTGCAACTAAACTATATTCTAAAAATTTATATAACTTTTTTTTTAATCTATATGACAAAGAAAAGAAAAATTTAAATATTAATTTAAAAGACGAAATTATTAATAAAACTTTTATACAAAACAAAAATACTTAATTTATGGAAATTGATCCTTTTATTTTTAGACTAAGCATATTCATATTATCGATATTTATAGGATATTATGTTGTTTGGAGTGTGACACCATCTTTGCATACTCCATTAATGTCGGTAACAAACGCTATCTCTTCTGTAATTATTGTGGGAGCAATAATTGCATCTTTGGCAGGTGAAGATAATTCTAGTTTTGAAATCTCAAATATTTTTGGTTTTTTTGCGATATTACTAGCGGCAATTAATATTTTTGGAGGCTTTTTAGTAACCCAAAGAATGTTGCAGATGTACAAAAAAAAGAAAAAAAAATAAAGAAAAGATATGTCACCGAATCTTGCAGCATTTTTATACTTAGTTTCAGGGATATTATTTATTTTAGCTCTTCGGGGGCTTTCATCGCCTGAGACTTCAAGACAAGGAAACTTGTTTGGAATTTCGGGAATGTTAATTGCTATCATTGTAACTTTTTTGGTAGTCGAATCCTTTTCTAAAGAATTTATTTATGTGTTAATTTTTTTGTCTGCGGGTGGAATAATTGGATCTGTTATAGCTTACAAAATTCCCATGACCGCTATGCCACAATTGGTTGCAGGATTTCATAGTTTAGTGGGTTTTGCTGCTGTATTGGTAGCGATATCAGCTTTCCTTGAACCAAATGTATTTAATTTAGGCACAGTCGGCAATATTAAAACTGCAAGCTTAATTGAGATGTCATTAGGAGCTTCTATCGGGGCAATTACTTTTTCTGGGTCAGTTATAGCATTCTTAAAATTACAAGGAATCATGTCAGGTTCTCCAATTATATTTAGAGGCCAACATATATTAAATGGATTAATTGGAATTTTGATAGTTGTTTCAATCGTTTATCTTTGCATAAGTCAATTACCTCAATTATTTTGGATATTAATTTTAATTTCTTTCTTAATTGGGTTTCTTTTAATTATTCCAATTGGTGGTGCAGATATGCCCGTAGTTATTTCAATGTTGAATTCATATTCTGGTTGGGCAGCAGCAGGGATAGGATTCACATTGGAAAATACTGCGTTAATAATAACAGGAGCTTTGGTAGGTTCTTCTGGAGCAATTCTCTCTTATATCATGTGCAAAGGAATGAACAGATCGTTCTTTAATGTGATACTTGGTGGATTTGGAGCAACAGATGACACAGCAAAAAATATTGAAAAAAAACCAGTTAAAAATGGCAACGCTGAAGATGCGGCTTTTTTAATGAAAAATGCATCATCTGTTATAATTGTACCTGGGTATGGTATGGCAGTAGCACAAGCACAACATGTTTTAAGAGAGATGGTCGATTTTTTAAAAAAAAATGAAATTAAGGTCTCTTATGCAATTCATCCAGTTGCTGGAAGAATGCCAGGACATATGAATGTGTTACTTGCAGAAGCTAATGTTCCTTACGATGAAGTTTTTGAGTTAGATGATATTAATAATGATTTTGCAAATACAGACGTGGTTTTTGTAATAGGAGCAAACGATGTGACTAATCCTGCGGCTAAAACTGATCCTAAAAGCCCAATTTATGGTATGCCCGTGTTAGATGTAGAAAAGTGCAAATCAGTTTTATTTGTTAAAAGAAGTTTGTCCCCTGGATATGCCGGAATAGATAATGAGCTTTTTTACAGGGATAATACTTTAATGTTATTTGCGGATGCAAAAAAAATGACAGAGGATATTGTAAAAAATTTAAATTAATTGCGTATAATTTTGTTAGCAGAATCAAATCCAATTTTGATCATTTGATCAATGTCGCCATAATAAAATTGTCCTTGCCGACCAATAGAAAAAAAATTTTTAATTTTAGCAAAATATTCTTCGGTTTTTTTTAAGTGAGTTTCGTAGTCTTTTCTGTAAATTGGATAAACGCTTGGAACCTTAATTACTTTATAATTTATTACATCCGTTTTTTTTAAGAAATTATCTTTTTCTATTTCCTGAATACACGTCGAAAAAATTTCTTCATCCGAAGACTTCCATACATCCGATTCATAGTGGCAAGAAATTTCTACTGCTAATATGTTTTCATCTTTTGGACTTAAATTTTCACTAAAAGTATTCATATCAGAAATTCTATTGTATGATCTATTAATAAAATAACAATATTGACAATCGAATACGTTTTTCTTTTTTGTTATTAAATAGAGCAATATCAAAGATAAGTATTCCAATTTTTTTGCAGATTGTATTATTTTTGTTTCAGGCAAAGGTTTGATTTTTGTTATAACCCTATTTAGCGGTATGGTAGATATGACAAAATCAGCGGAAAAAATTTTATCTTTAGTTTTTACATCAAATAAATTATTTGAATTTAAAATTATTTCACTAACTTCCTGGGATGTATGAATGTTTCCGCCATTGCTTTTTATTTTTTTACCTATTCTATTTGCAATTTCTCCATAACCTTTTTTTGGATAATAGCTAGGTAAACTTTCTCTTTCTACAAGTGAAAGTTTTCCAGGCTCTCGTTTTGAAAGTTCCAAATATTTATTTATCAAAAGATGTTTAAGTGTTCTAGCAAAGTCTAATTTTTTACTTGAAGGAATTACTCTATGAGAAAGTTCGGATGTTTTGATTTTCCAAAATTGTTCTGTGTAGGGTTTAAAAAAATTTAAATAAAGATATTTTCCAAAATTACCTATTGCCCATTGTTTTACCGTTAAATTTTCATCTTGTGTTTTTTTTACAAACAAAGAAGATATAGATGTATTGATGTATGTTTTCGCAAAACTTAGAGAACACATAATTGCAGATAAAATTCCCATTTGAAATAGGATGCTTTTTGCAGATAACGGGTAATCTACATATTTTCCCCTAAACATCATTTTTACACTTCTTTTTGAATACGATATTTCATCCTGTTCACCTTCAAATAAGTCCATCACTTTTTTAAAGATTTCCTTATCTTCAGTGAAAAAAGAATGTGGCCCAATATCAAAATAGTAATTTTCTACTTTCATAGATTTTGCAAGACCACCTATTGATGCATCGGATTCTACTATATCCACTTTGTACCCCTTTTCAGAAAGTTTCCAAGCAGAACTTAAACCAGAAATCCCACCTCCAATAATTATGATTTTTTTCATATTTTGCCTATTTATATATATATATTTATATATTGTAAGTTAAAAAAATTTTTTTAAGAATTTATAATCAATTAATTTAAATGAAATTACCGAAAATTTTTAATTTAAAAAAGTTCACAAAAAGAAGCGGAAAACTTTTGCCCATAACTTTTAACAATAAATTTCCTATCAAAGTCAAAAGAATTTTTATTATCTATGGAAAAAAAAAACACATAAGAGGTGATCACGCGCACAAAAAATGCTCGCAGGTATTTTTTCCAATTATGGGAAAAATAAAAATAAATATGAAATATAAAAAAACTAAAAAAAGTATAAATCTAAGTCACAAAGACTCAAAAGCTTTATTAGTTCCACCTAGAATTTGGAGTAGAGTAGAATTCTTAAAAAATAACTCAGTGGCTCTAGTATTAACTGATTATGAATATGATTTTAAAGACTATATAGAAACATATAAGGAATTTATCGCATTTCAAAAAAGAAATTAATGAAAATATTAATTACAGGTGCCTGTGGACATATTGGATCATTTCTTGCAGAAAATATTCATAAAATTAAGAATATTTCTAAAACCATAATTGTAGATAATTTGAAATCCAACAGATTTAATTCTCTATATAATTTTGAAAAAAAAAACAATTTAAGTTTTTTTTTAAGAGATTTAAATAATTTAAACGCCTTAAATGATTTTCATAATGTTGATGCAATTATTCATTGTGCTTCAATGACTAATGCGGAAAAAAGTTTTGGAAAAGAAAAAGAAATGTATAGAAATAATTTAAATTGTTTTAAAACAACAATGAAATATTGCATGAATAGAAATACTAAACTTATTCATCTTTCATCAACCAGCGTGTATGGAAAACAAATCGATCTAGTAGATGAAAATTGTGAGAGAAGATTTTTAAAACCTCAAAGTCCTTACGCAAAAATTAAATTAATTGAAGAAAAATTATTGAAAAAAAATTCAAATAAATTGAGATACAATACTTTCAGATTTGGAACTATAGCGGGTGTTTCAAAAGGTATTAGATTCCACACTGCAGTAAATAATTTTTGTCTTAATGCCGCCTTAGGCGAAAAAATTAAAATATATAAAACAGCTCTGCACCAGTATAGACCATATTTGTCTATTCGAGATTCCTTTAAAGTTTTTAAATTTTGTTTAGAAAAAGATTTTTTTCAAAACGATATCTTTAATGCCTTATCAGGAAATTTTACTGTAAATCAAATATTAAATAAAATCAAAAAAATAAAAAAAAAAATCAATGTCGTTTATGTCAATTCACCAATTATGAATCAGTTGTCCTATCATGTTGATGATCAAAAAATTAAAAACAAGGGACTTATATTAAAATCAAACATTGATGTTGATATAAAAGATACTCTTTTACTATTTAAATATTTAAAAAATGAAATGTAAGGTTACAAATAAAATCATCAAACCTTTCATGTCATTTGGCAAAATGCCTTTGGCTAATGGCTTTTTAAAAAAAGAAGATTTTGATAAAGAATTTTTCTTTGATCTGGAAGTGGGATTTTCAGAAGAACTATCTTTGCTTCAACTTAATGAGTTTCCAAAACCAGCAAAAATGTTCAATGAAAATTATCCTTTTTTTTCAGGAAGTTCCGAGTATATGAAAAAACATTTTGTTAATTATTCTAATTGGATAAAAAAAAATTATTTGAATGGTAAATCTAACATAATAGAGATTGGATCAAACGACGGAACCATGTTACAAAACTTCAAGAATGAAGGTTTGGATTATATTGGCTTTGAGCCTTCCATGAGTGTTGCCAAGAAGGCAAAAAAAAATAATATCAATACCTTGGTTGAATTTTTTTGTTATAAGAATGTAAATTTGTTAAGCAAATATAAGCACAACACCGACGTTATTTACGCGGCAAATGTAATATGTCACATACCGGATCTAGCAGATCTTATAAAATCAGTAGATTTATTGTTAACATTAAAAGGAGTATTTATTTTTGAAGAACCGTACCTGGGTTCAATGTTTGATAAAATTTCTTACGATCAAATTTATGACGAACATATATATATGTTTTCAGTTAGTTCAGTGCAAAAAATATTTAGCAGATTTGATATGGAATTGATAGAAGCCTATCCTCAAGAAACGCACGGTGGCTCAATGAGATATGTCGTTGCTAGGAAAAATCAAAGAAACATAAATGATAATTTAGAAAATATTGTTCAATATGAAAAAAAAGAAGGCATAGACAACCCTAGTTCTTGCTTAAAATTTAAAAAAGATTGTGAATTATCAAAAAAAAAAATTGTCAGTCTGTTAAATAAGTATAAAAATCAAAATAAGAAGATATGTGGTTATGCTGCAACCTCCAAAAGCACTACTGTTTTAAACTACTGCCAAATTGGTACAAATTTTATTAATTGCATCTATGATACTACGAAAGAAAAAATTGGAAAATTTTCTCCAGGTATGCATATTCCAATTATATCAGCTGAAAATTTTACAATAGATAAGCCAGATGTCTCGTATTTATTTGCGTGGAACCATAAAAAAGAAATTTTTAAAAAAGAAAAAAATTTTTCATCTCAAGGTGGAACATGGATTTCGCATGTCAATATTTAACTATTAATTATGAAAAAAAAATTTTTGGTTACAGGTGGTACAGGAAGATTTGGAACTGTTCTTAAAAAATTAAAAACAAATTATAAGATTCTTTATCCAAATAAAAAAACTCTGGATATCACAAACTTTAGAAGTATACAAAAATACATAAAATTAAAAAAACCAAATATCCTTATTCATCTTGCTGGATTATCCAGGCCGATGAATATTCATGATCAGCAAATTAAAAAAAGTATAGATTTAAATATTATTGGAACTTCAAATATTACTAAAGCATGTGCAGAAAAAAATATTAAACTTATTTATTTTTCCACGAACTATGTTTACCCAGGTACCAAAGGTAGCTATGTAGAATCTGATAGCTTGTTACCTGTAAATAATTACGCTTGGTCAAAACTTGGCGGTGAGTGTGCAGTTCAATTATACAAAAATTCCTTAATATTAAGATTGTGCATGACTGAAAGACCCTTTGTTCATAAAGCCGCATTTTATGATGCCAAAAATAGTTTTATGTATCATGATGAAGTTGCAAAAATATTATTAAAATTACTTAATGTAAAAGGAATATTAAATATAGGAGGCAAGAGTCAATCGATATACAATTTTGCAAAAATAGAAAATCCAAAAGTTAAAAAGATATTTTTAAAAAAAAACAAAAAAATAAAAATGCCCATTAACCCTTCGATCAACACAGAAAAGATGAAAAAGATACTTAAAAACAAGTAATTTTCTATGAAAGATTTAAGAGTTAATAATAAATAATGATCAAAATGAAAAAATTATATTTATGTATGTTTTTGATTTTTGTGTTTAGCCAAATAGTACTAGCACAAAGCTCGTTACCTGAATGTGACGGGAGCGATAAAAACATTTCAAAATATTCAAGGAAACATTTTAGCAAGATGAGAAAATGGACAAACTGCCATGGTACAGCGATGGGTCCAGATGGCCAAAAGTATATAGGCGATTTTCATAAGGGAGAATTTCATGGACAAGGAATATTCAGACATGAAGGCAGAGAATATGTTGGACAATATAAAAACCATAAGCGACACGGGCAAGGAACCTATACGTATGCTAATGGAGATATGTATGTTGGAGAGTGGAAGAAGCATGAATATTATGGAAAAGGTGTTTACATATACTCTAATGGAGACAAATATATTGGAGAATGGAAAAAAGATAAATATTTTGTTCCGGATAACCTAAAAGAACGGCACGGAAAAGGAACATATATATACATTAATGGAGACAAATATGTTGGAGGATGGAAAAAAGGTAAACGGCACGGAAAAGGAACCTTCACACATGCCAATGGAAAAGTAGAAGAAGGCATCTGGAAAAAAAATAAATTAGTTAAATCAAAATAATGAATATTAAAAGCAGAAAATGAAAAAAAGTTTTTTTTTAATTTTATTAATATTTTTTCTTTTATTAAATAAAGAAGTATTGTCGAATGAAGATGTAATAATAAAAAAAATAGCCGAAAGACTTGATTTTCCTGTACATTTGTCCAAAAATGAATTTATTTCTAAAAATTCAATTTTTGTACTAGAACATAAATTGGGTCAGATTTTAGAAATACAAAATTATAATAAGAATCCTAAAATAAATAAAAAACCAATCTTAAACATAAAGTCTTTAATATCCGAAAGCGGTAGTTTGGAACAAGGTTTTACTGGATTTGCATTTTCACCAAATTTTGAAGAAGATAAATATATTTTTGTTTCATATGTTAACAAAAAAAACCAAACAATTCTGTCTAGATTTAAATACGATGATAAAATTAGACAAGCTAAACTATCTTCTGAGCTTGAGCTTTTAGGTGTAGAGAGATTGTCATCAGAAGATACTCCATATCATAACTGTGGCACAATAAGTTTTAATCCGAGAGATAACCATTTATATATTTGTTTGGGTGATACTATGGTTCCTGAAAGTTCTCAAAATATAAAAGTTTTAAATGGTAAAATTTTAAGAATTGATCCTTTCAAAATTGGTGAAAATGGAAAAACTTATTCATTTGTCAGAGAAAATCCATTTACTCAATTAGATGGAAAACCAGAAATACTTTTTATAGGATTTAGAAATCCTTGGAAATTTAGTTTTGATTTAGAAACTGGAGATATTTACATTCCAGATAACGGAAGCGAATATATTGAGGAATTAAATATTGTAAAATATGAAAATTTCAATGATTATTTAAATTTTGGAGCAGGATGTTTTGAAGGCAGTTATAGAATTTATGATAAACATTATTCAGATGTTAAAAACAGTAAAAAAATATGTTTAAAAAATATTAATAATCCTTCAATGAAAATGATTGAACCTAAGTTGCAATATTTTCATGAATCGCTCATTTCAACATATGAAAATAGTTATGGAAATTCAATAATAGGTGGCGTTGTTTATAAAAACAAGAATTCTATTTGGCATAATCATTATTTTTTTGCCGACTATATTACGAGCAACATTTGGTATTTGGATACAAGCAAAAAAAAAAGTTACATTGGAATAAATTTATATTTTGGTGAATATTTAGGCCTTACTTCCATCAATCAGGTAGACGACAAATTATTAGCAACTTCTGACAAGGGCTTAATTTATGAGATTATTTTGCCAAATAAAAAGAATTTGGAAAAATCTATTTATAACAAGCCTATAATTTACAATAAATTACATGCAGTAGATATTATGAACAGAAGTAATAAGATTATTTTTACAACTTCAAGTAATTTTTATAAATTTTTAGTGAAAACGAGAAAAATTAAAGAAAAATTATTTGGTTATTAACCAATGAAAAAACTATCTTTTATCTTAAAATTATTTACTTAGTTTTATCAAATTTGATATAATAAATAGAGAAAGGAGATATTTTATGGAGATAGCAGTTATATTTTTATTGTATATGGCTTGGTGGACGAATCAATAAGCTTAGTGGCGTTGTATACTTTAAAAATTCATTCCATTTACGGTAGGCTTACGACCAAAATTTAGTTCAGGTTAAATTTTGGTTGCGGGGGCTGGATTTGAACCAGCGACCTTCAGGTTATGAGCCTGACGAGCTACCAGACTGCTCCACCCCGCGATAAATTTAAATTCTATTCATCATCTTTCGGATTTTTTTTACCCTTTTAATATTTTCTTGCTTAATTCTTTTTTTCTTTTCAGACGGTTTTTCATAAGTATCTTTTAATTTTACAATTTTGAAAAAACCGTCTTTTTGAAGCTTTCTTTTTAAGATTCTCAAAGCTTGTTCAATATTATTATCCTTAACTTCAATTTTAATAACTACCTCCAAAAGTTGATTTCATTAACACTTTTAATTTTTTTTGTCCACAAAAATTCT
>Ga0187827_10009630_pt1 | contig 10203 bp, 6 predicted proteins | sample ETNtaG_39_FD_167969 | JGI IMG/M metagenome (GOLD analysis project Ga0187827, IMG submission 167969) | Marine microbial and viral communities from oxygen minimum zone, Eastern Pacific Ocean - ETNP2014_SV_150_PacBio MetaG (Illumina Assembly) | ecosystem: Environmental > Aquatic > Marine > Hypoxic... | reverse complement strand
TTCCAGATTTTCTATTTGATTTTTGATTAGCCAATTCCTGCTGTCTCGTATTTAAGGTTGATCGCTAAGCGAACCTATCTGATCTTTCCTATAGATAAAGCTAATTATTTACTAATAATTTAGATTATTTCACATTTTAATTTTAGTATTTGCTTAGTTTCAATCCTATCTAAATTTTCCTGTCTGCCAGCTGGGTAGATATTTTTGTTCATCAATATTTATTGGAGATAAAAAAAATGTATAAAACCGTTGATGCGTTCATGGAGTCTGTTATCAGTAAAAACCCTGGTCAGGATGAATTTCACCAGGCTGTACAGGAAGTAGTTGAATCCATTTGGGACTACCTGCAGGAAAATCCTCAATATCTGCATACCAAAATACTCGACCGAATTGTAGAACCGGAACGGGTGATTATGTTTCGGGTACCCTGGAGGGATGATCAGGGAATTGTTCAGGTAAACCGGGGCTATAGAATAGAATTTAATTCAGCCATCGGACCTTATAAAGGTGGACTGAGGTTTCACCCATCGGTGAGTTTGGGCATCCTGAAATTTTTAGGATTTGAACAGATTTTTAAGAATAGCCTGACAACACTGCCCATGGGTGGTGGAAAAGGAGGCTCGGATTTTGACCCCAAAGGAAAGTCTGAAAATGAAATCATGAGTTTTTGTCAATCTTTTATGACAGAGCTTAACCGGCATATTGGTCCGGTTACAGATGTTCCCGCTGGCGACATTGGCGTTGGAGGGAGGGAGATTGGGTATATGTTTGGGCAGTATAAACGCATCCGGAATGAATTTACAGGTGTACTCACTGGTAAAGGACTCAACTGGGGCGGCAGTCTTATTCGTCCGGAAGCTACGGGATATGGCTGTGTGTACTTTGCAGAAAACATGCTCAAAACCAAAGGTGAATCGTTCAAAGGGAAAACCGTTGCTGTTTCCGGTTCGGGGAATGTGGCACAATTTGCTACTGAAAAAGTGATTCAGTTAGGCGGAAAGGTCGTAACGATGAGTGATTCATCCGGAAGTATATACGATAAGGAGGGTATTGATAACAAAAAATTGCAATGGATTATGGATTTGAAGAACATCCGCAGGGGAAGAATGAAAGAATATACAGATGAATTTGGCGGCGAATATTGGGATGGAAAACGACCCTGGGGCGCCAAATGCGATGTTACCCTTCCCAGTGCGACGCAGAATGAAATTAATAAAGAAGATGCACAAACCTTGGTGAAAAACGGCTGCATCTGCGTGGCTGAGGGTGCCAATATGCCATCTGAAGCTGAAGCAATAACCGTTTTCTTAGAGAATAAAATTTTGTTTGGCCCCGGAAAGGCAGCCAATGCCGGGGGAGTAGCTGTCTCCGGGTTAGAGATGAGCCAGAATGCTATGAGTATCCGCTGGAGCCGGGAAGAGGTAGATAAAAAACTACAAGATATTATGTCGAACATTCATGAGGCCTGTGTTTCATTTGGGAAAGAGGGTGATTTCACCAATTATGTAAAAGGCGCCAATATTGCCGGATTTATAAAAGTCGCCGACGCAATGATGGATCAGGGGGTGGTTTAATTATCAATTATAAATTGTTAATTATATTTGTAATGAGTTTCTGATTTATTAATTGACAAAGTTGCTAAGTGCCTGAGTTTCTATTCACCATTTTCAACTCTCAATTCTCTATTCACTAATCATTTTGGTTCCTGAGTTTTTGACTTTTTATTCGATATTCATAATTTTCTTCCTTTTCCCTAATCATTAATAATTAACCATTAACAATTAATCATTGACTTTCCTTTTTGTTTCCCTGCATTTCTCATCGGCTGTAATTTTGCCCGATGTCTTCCGCCTCTCTCTTATCTGAAAACCTGCCTCCGTTAGCTGAACGCATTCGGCCACAATCGTTAGCAGACTTTATTGGTCAATCAGCAATTATCCATGAAAATGGTCTGCTTGCAAATGCGGCTGCATCTAATCAGCCTTTCTCCCTCATATTCTGGGGACCGCCCGGAACAGGAAAAACGACTTTAGCCCGAATACTTTCCCGGAAATTTAAAGCAGATTACTTTGAACTCTCGGCTATATCCAGTGGGGTGAAACAAGTGCGTGAAATTCTGCAGAAGGGGAAAGCAGCCTTTGAGTGTGGAAGACGATCCATTCTGTTTATTGATGAAATCCATCGTTTTACAAAATCTCAGCAGGATGCCCTCCTTCATGCGGTAGAAGAAGGCAGCATTACACTTATGGGCGCAACCACTGAAAATCCATCGTTTGAGGTGATATCACCTTTACTCTCCCGCTGCCGGGTGCTGCGTCTGTATCCTCTCTCTGATAAGGAATTGGAAAATGTACTGAATCGAGCGATGAAAAATGATATTCTTTTATCCCAACGAAACCTGACATTGGAATCTGATGCAGAAAGTTTGCTATTGGAATCCTGCGGAGGGGATGCCCGAAAAATGTTGAACACTTTGGAACTGGCTGTATCTTTGCATTTTGATGAAAATCCTAAATTGACCAAAACTGATATCCGGGAAGCCTTGCAGCAAAAACATGTTATTTATGATAAAGCGGGGGATTATCATTATGATGTTATTTCTGCCTTTATTAAATCTGTCCGTGGTTCCGATCCTGATGCGGCGATATATTGGCTGGCAATCATGTTAGAGGGTGGTGAAAAACCTGAGTTTATTGCCCGGCGGCTTATTATTCTGGCATCAGAAGATATTGGAAATGCGGAACCCTATGCCCTGCAGCTTGCCACGGCTGCCTTTGATGCCGTTCATAAAATTGGCATGCCGGAAAGCCGAATTATTCTCTCTCAGATCACGACCTATCTGGCAGGTGTTCCCAAAAGTAATGCCGCTTATAAAGCTATAGATTCAGCCCTGGAAAATGTGCGGGAAAAAGGAGCGGGATCTGTACCTCTGCATTTGCGGAATGCCGCAACGGAACTCATGAAATCTGAAGGTTATGGGAAGGATTATAAATATGCCCATTCCTTTGATAATAATTTTGTAGAGCAGAATTATTTTCCGGATAACTTCACAAATCCTCCGGTGTTTTATACTCCCCAAAACGAAGGGCGGGAGAAAGTTATCAAAGAACGATTAGAAAAATTGTGGAAAAAACGCTACACATAAAATATTTCATTGTCAGCTTCATTTTAGCAGTTGGGTTCATTTCCGCTCAGGAAAGATGGAATTACTCCGCTGAAGAGATGGAGAGTACAAAAATAAATGGGAAGGAGATCCGCCGGTTAAAGGAAAATGTCCGCTTTGTAAAACCGGGGAAAGTCATTCTCACGGATAATGCCATTCAGTACATTAGCGGTGATGTATTGCATTTGAATGGGAATACGATGATGATAAACGGAATGGATACTCTCACATGTGATTCCATGGTGTATTGGTCAAAGCTGGATTCCGGTTATGCTATGGGAAATGTACACTATGTACAGTCTGAAAAAGACCGTCGGCTTACTACAGAAATTTTTCATTATTGGCAGACAGAGGGATACCGGGGGTCTTCCTTTATTGCACAAGGTTATACCCGTGTAATTGAAAACGAACAGTTGATTACAGCCAATGAAATCAGATATGATGATGTCCTCCAGGTAATGATACTATCCGTGAATGCGTCATTTGAAGATCCCAGTCGGGGAATATTTGGTGATGAAATGGAAATCCAATATGCGGACTCTCTGGTAGAAATGATTCGGGTGGATAAAAACGCTTTTGCTTATAATGATTTAAATCTGCGGGTTGAAGAAGATGGTCCTTACCAAAAATTCCGGGATGAAATGACCAGCAAAAAGATGATTGCTTATTTCCAAAATGAAAACATTTCACAGCTTGAACTGATGAATATGGCAACCACTTTATATCATGTGGTGGATGACAGCCTTCTGGCGGGTGAAAATGAAGCTTCAGGCGATACCATTAGTATTAATTTCCATGAGGGGGAAATCAAACGGCTACAAGTTCGGGGAGGAGCACTTGGAGAATTTAGACCGGAGGGGGAAAATACCAAGATTGACACCACAGTTTATTATGGTGGAGAATATATTGATTATCATATTGATGAACAACTTACTTTCCTATCTCAAGGCGCATTTATGGAGTACCAGGATACAAAACTAAGCGCCGGAAAAATTCTAGTAAACTGGGATACCAATATTTTGGATGCCATACTTACAAATGAAGAATATCCAACTGTTCAAACCAAGGGGGAAGCGCCAATGAAAGGGAAAAGTATGGTCTTTGATTTGGTTGCGAAGCATGGTCGAATTGAAAAAGGAAAAACATCCTATAATCAGGGATTTTATCATGGTAAGGAGGTCTTTCGAGATGATCCCAATATTTTCCATGTTCAAAAAAGTAAATACACATCCTGCGATTTAGATGATCCACACTTTTATTTAGGCAGCCGGAAAATGAAAATGCTGCCGGGAGACAGGGTTATTGCAAAACCATTATGGCTGCACATATATGACATCCCCATCATAGGCCTCCCTCTTGCGGTATTTCCAAATAAGGGTGGCAAGCGTCACAGCGGATGGATAATGCCGTCATTTGATTCCTACAAAAGTATTGGTACCGGCTTTAGAAATTTTGGTTATTACTGGGCTCCAAATGATTATATGGATGAAAAATTGCTGGTCAATTTTTTTGATGAACAGGGGGTTCATATCAGTTCATATTTTAAATATAAAAAAAGAAATGGAATTAGATGGTATAATTTTCAGTATAACGGGAATATAACCGGAACTCTGAAACGTCGAATTGATAGAAACATAACAAGTGAAATCATTGATCTTGCAGATGAAAAATATGTGCGTGAAGACCAACGCTTAATTTGGAATCATAGTCAGAAATTTGACCCCACCCAGAGATTGGCAATTAAATATGAATATATCTCAAATAAGGATGCATATCAAAATGATCAGGAAGTAAATCTGCAGAATCGGTTAAAACAGAATTTATCTTCATCTTTTAATTACAGTAAAAACTGGAAAATAAGTTCGGCTTCTGTGGGGTATAATCAATTCAGGGACCTATCTATTGAAAATAAAACCCCTGAGTCAGTTGGTTATTTAAATGAGAGTCGTTATAAATCGTATAAATACATTGATGGCCCTAAATTTAATTTCAGAATCGGCAGCCGAAAGATATTTGGGGTAGGTGACAGTTGGTACAATAGTTTGACCTCCTCTTATACAATGAAAGCCAGTACGGGCCGAAAAGATTATTGGCTTATTAAGCAGGATGAGAATTTCTGGTTACCCGGTGATACTACAAAGTTGAAATATGGGGGCATGAAACATTCTGCAAATCTGAGCGCCCCGCAAACCTTTTTTAAATGGTTGACATTGAATCCCAAAATTTCTCTCCGTGAAGACTGGATATTTAACTACAAAATGAAAAATGATTTGGATGAAGAAATAGATGTGGAAGGATTCAGGCGACGTCTCACAGGAAGCACATCCCTCTCTGCCAAAACTAAAATGTATGGTTTATTTCCCATTACTATTGGTCGTTTGAATGCTTTTCGTCACGTAATTACACCTACACTCAGTTATCAATATCAGCCTGATTTTTCTGATCCAAAGTTTGGCGGGGATTTGTATTTTCAAGATGGTGACCCGGAAAAAGACTACTTTAAAGGATCCTATGTAGGCAGTACATCTATAACAGAAAAAAAGTCCTATACATTATCAGTAAATAATATATTTCAGGCAAAAATTCAGGATGCTAAAGGTGGGTATGATAAAGCAAACTTTCTAACCTGGAATTCATCAATTTCATACAATACGGTGAAGGATATGTTTAAGTTGTCCGAATTGACATCAAATATAAGAGTGAAAAGTCTATCAGGAAGTGAACTGTTTCGAGTAAGGATGTACCATAACTTTTACAAGTTGGGCGATGAGGAAAAACCAATAGATGAAATGATTAATTTAAGGAATGGTGAAACACCACGGTTGACACGTATGAACATTTCTACAGATATGAAATTTAAGTTGTTCGGCTCAGCAATTGGGGAGAGTCTCGCAGCTGCAACTCCAGATACAACCGAGGATATTGAGGATGAGTTTTATTCCATGGAACAGAAAACTAAAGATAATAAACGCAGTAATAATATCTGGGAATCAAAACTTCAGTTTAAATACAGCGCCGACTGGAAGCATACAGATGAAGAATGGAATTATAAATTTTCAATGAAAACGGTGAATTCTATCAACCTGTCAAAAAATTGGAAACTTTCTTATATGGCGGATTTTAATTTAAAAGAAAGAGAGATGACCTATCACAGTTTTCGGATTTACAGACCCCTGCATTGCTGGGAATTCAGTTTTAACTATTGGCCTCGAGGTGGAAGCGCCGGATTTTCATTGCAGATCAATGTAAAAAATCCTGATCTTCAGGATATCAAACTTACCTCAAAAGACGACAATAGAGGATTTGGCGGATTTTAATTGATTAATTTTTCTTTGACTAAACAGTTGTAAGGAAAGAAATTTTCCACCCATGAATCTACGGGATAAACTGAAGGAGGACACTATTCTTTTTCCAATTCATGCCTCCACAATGGAGGATGCTATCCGGGAACAGCTCGACCATCTGCAAAATCTTGATACATTAACCGGAACAGAAATACTATTTTCTATTATTAAAAGTCATGAGGAAAACTTACCTTCTGCTGCCGGCCGGGGAATTGCATATCCTCATGCCACCTCAAAGGAAGTAGAAGAATTGGTATGTGTTCTGGGCATCTCAAAACCCGGAGTAGATTTTAATTCTACCGATGGCCAGCTTTGTCATTTAATTCTGTTAACTTTAAGTCCGGAGAATGAAACGGATGCACATCGAAAATTTATTTCAAGATTTCGAACCATGTTTGATAATCTGGATGTGCGTTCCCAATTATTGGATGCCGATGCAATTGAAGATGTCATTGAAATTGTGGATAATTGGGAAGAAAAAGAATCCCGGACAGATGAGTTAGACTGATGGCAGAATTTCGAACCATTAAAGGTACACATGACCTTCTGCCGGATGAGCTTTCAAATTGGCGCCGAATAGAAAGTACAATCCATTCCATCATGGAGCAATATGGATATGGTGAAATAAAAACCCCTGTCTTTGAAAGTACAGAATTATTTGTACGGAGTATCGGCACAGATACAGATATCGTGAATAAGGAAATGTACTCCTGGACTGACCAGGGGGGTAATGCCCTCACTTTAAAACCAGAATTAACCGCACCGGTTGTGCGGGCTTACCTCCAACATCAATTGGGAAATAAAAATCCTCTACAGCGGCTTTGGTATTTTGATTCTCTCTTTCGGAGAGAACGACCGCAAAAAGGCAGACAGCGCCAGTTTTATCAGTTTGGGGCAGAAGCTATCGGTTCCCCCCATCCGGAACAGGACGCAGAAATTATCGCAATGGCTTACAACATTTACAAAACTTTCGATATTCAGGAAATGAATGTCCGTTTAAATAGTATCGGCAGTAAGGAAATCCGCCTCATCTATTTGGATAAATTAAGAATCTCTCTAGCGAAAAAATCTAATGTCCTCTGCGCCAATTGCCAGACCCGAATAGAAAAAAATGCCCTTAGAGTTTTTGATTGTAAAAATCCTGAATGTCAAAAATTGTTAGATGAAAATGCACCCTTAATTTTTGACTCCATTTCTGAGGATGACCGCAAACATTTTGATACAGCATGCCTGATGTTGGATAATATGGGAATACCCTATTTCCATGATAAGAAATTGGTGAGAGGTTTAGATTACTATAGTCATACTACCTTTGAAATTACCTCGTCTGCCCTGGGTGCCCAGGATGCCCTTTGCGGTGGTGGCCGTTATAACGGGTTAATTGAACAATTAGGTGGTAAATCCACACCAGCGGTTGGATTTGCGGCAGGAGTGGAACGGTTGATTCTTGCTATTGATAAGCAAGAAAATTCTGTAAACCCGCCGGATATTTATCTAATTTCACTGGGAGAGGAAGCTGTTGTAACAGCATCTAAACTGGCAAGCGATCTTCGTAATATCTGTGGAAAAACAGTTTTGCTGGAAACCCTCCGTCGCAGCCTCAAAGCCCAAATGCGGGAAGCCGGACGATGTGGCGCAATGAAAACAATCATTATAGGTGAAGACGAATTAGCCCAAAACAAGGTGATTGTAAAGAATATGGCCTCAGGTAGCCAGCAGGAAATCCCCATGGCTGATATTACCCGTTTTTTTTAAAATACTCCCTGAAAATGACAGAAGATTCCTGCATTCTCATTCATTACCACGAAATAGCGCTAAAGGGTAAAAACCGCATTTGGTTTGAACGCCGGCTGATCAAAAATATAAAGCAGCAGTTAACCGGCATTCCCTGTAGAAAGGTGCACTTGGCTGCTGCTAGAATATTCTGTTTTGGTATTGATGAATCTTTGTGGAATGAATATGCCCAGCGGTTGAGAAAAGTTATGGGAATTAAACACGCTATTCTCATGACACAAGTTAAAAACGATATAGATAAAATTCAATCTGTAGCCACCATTCAGTTAAAAGGGATAGAATTTGTCTCTTTCCGTGTGTCAGCCCGGCGCCAATATAAAGAATATCCCCTCACCTCACAGGAGGTCAACGAGCAGGTCGGTCAGCATTTGCAATCCATTTATTTAAAACCGGTAAAATTAAAAAATGCCGATGTGGATGTGGCAATTGAATTGGTAAAGGGGATGGCATATATAGGACATAAACGTGTTCATGGTTATGGCGGATTACCGTTAGGGACAAGTGAAAAAGCTGTGAGTATGATTTCTTCCGGAATAGATTCTCCGGTTTCTTCTTTTCAAATGCTGAAGCGGGGAGTTGATCTGACCTATGTACATTTTCACAGTACTCCGGCAACCAGCCGTCAGTCCATTCAGAATGTGGAAGAAATACTGACTGTTTTAGCAGGATATCAAATCAGCTGCCGGATTTATATGGTTCCATTATTGAAAATTCAGCAAAAAATCATGTCTGAAGCACCAAACAAACTCTGGGTGATATTATTCCGCCGGGCTATGATTAGATTGGCATCCATGATTGCAGAACATATTGATGCCTCGGCACTAATCAGCGGTGAATCTGTGGGGCAAGTGGCATCCCAAACCTTATCAAATATCCGGGCAACAGCAGATGCGGCAGACAGGCCCATTCTGCGGCCCCTGGCAGGATTGAATAAAGAAGATATTGTCCGTATCGCCGAGAAAATTGGCACTTATGAAATATCTATTGAACCTTATGATGACTGCTGCTCATTCTTTGTACCTGTCCATCCTGAAACGAAAGCGGACTTGGAGACTGTACAAAAAACAGAAAAGAGTATTGATTTTGGTGATATGTATGAAACTGCTTTAAAGGCTGCCGCTATCAGAACTATTGAACATCCAGATTATATTAAAAAACCTAAAGAAATATTGGAAGAGGTTAGTGACTAAGTTTATTTCCTGGAATGTGAATGGAATTCGAGCCGCCATTAAAAAGGGATTTCTTGATTTTGTTGAAATACATAATCCGGATATTCTATGTCTTCAGGAAACCAAAGCTCATCCTGAGCAGGTAGAATTAGAGCTGGCACAGTATCCGTATAAATACTGGAATTGGGCAGAGAAAAAAGGGTATTCCGGGACCACAATATTTTCAAAAATTAAACCCTTAGATGCTGCAAACGGATTAGATAGTACTAAACATGATTCAGAAGGCCGAGTCATTACCCTGGAATTTCAAGATTATTATCTGGTAAATGTATATACTCCCAATGCCAAACGGGAATTGACCCGTTTATCTTATCGATGCCAAGAATGGGATACAGATTTTCTGGAATTTGTATGTTCCCTTGAAAAATCTAAACCGGTTATATTCTGCGGGGACCTGAATGTTGCACACACTGAAATTGATCTGGCAAACCCAAAGTCAAATAAAACCACAAAATCTTCCCCTGGCAATGCCGGGTTTACAGATGAAGAAAGGGAGGGGTTTGATAATATCGTTTCCAGAGGATTTATTGACACCTTCAGGGAATTCAACTCAGAACCTGGAAACTACAGTTGGTGGAGTTATCGGGCAAATGCCCGTGAGCGGAATATTGGTTGGAGAATTGATTACTTCTGTCTCTCTCCTAAACTACGCCCCAAATTACAAAATTCTGTT
>Ga0187827_10009629_pt1 | contig 10203 bp, 8 predicted proteins | sample ETNtaG_39_FD_167969 | JGI IMG/M metagenome (GOLD analysis project Ga0187827, IMG submission 167969) | Marine microbial and viral communities from oxygen minimum zone, Eastern Pacific Ocean - ETNP2014_SV_150_PacBio MetaG (Illumina Assembly) | ecosystem: Environmental > Aquatic > Marine > Hypoxic... | reverse complement strand
AATATTTTTAATTTGTTTTAATTCATTAATAATTATTTTACGATTCTCTGCATTTGCAATATTTGCTTTTTTATAAATTACTTTAACGTTATATGATGCTATTTCTTTTTCTAAATTAGTAATATAATCTTTTTTCTTTCGTAAATAAACTCCATATATGTTGATGCCTTTTTGTGCAAGCTGTTTTGCACATTCTGCGCCAATACCACTAGAAGCTCCTAATATTAATGCCCAATTGTTCATAGTTTATAATTGAATTTAAAAATAAATTACTTATTAATAATATATAATTCAAACAAAAGTGTTTTATAAATTATAATATAAAATTTAATAGGAATTTATTATATGAAAGTTGGAATTATTGGATTACCCAATGTAGGAAAATCAACTATTTTTAATGCTTTAACAGTATCGGATATTCCTGCCAATAATTATCCCTTCTGTACAATTGAGCCTAATATGGGAATTGTAGAAGTTCCAGATGAAAGACTACATGAAATAAATAAATTAATTCAATCAGAAAAAATTATTAATACAATCATTGAATTTGTTGATATTGCAGGATTAGTTAAAGGGGCTTCATCAGGAGAAGGATTAGGAAATAAATTTTTATCGCACATTAGAAATGTTGATGCTATTATTCATGTTGTACGAGGATTTGAAAATAATGATATCACACATGTTGAAGAATCAATCAATCCATTGCGTGATATTCAAATTATAGAAACAGAGTTAATTTTAAGAGATATAGAAACCATAAATAATAAAATTTCTAAGGTTTCTAAATTGGCTAAATCAGGTAATAAAGAAGCAAAACTAGAATTATCTTTACTTGAAATTGTTTTAAATGAATTAAACAATCAAACCTGGATTTATAATAGTCAATTTAATCAGGAAGAAAAAAATATTATTAATAGTTGGTTTTTATTAACAAATAAACCAATTATTTATGTTTGCAATGTTGATGAAGAACAATTAATCAATAATAATAGCTCTGATTTTATAGAAATTCAAGATTATGCGAATAATAATAATATCCCTTTATTAAAATTAAGCGGTGATATTGAAATGCAAATTTCAAAAATGAAATTAAATAATGAAAAAAATGAATTTTTGACTTTATACGGACTAAAAAATACTGGTTTAAATTCACTTATTTCAACTGCTTATAAAAAATTAGGATTAATAACTTTTTTTACAGCTGGACCAAAAGAAATTAGAGCCTGGACAATTAAAACTAATACTTTTGCACCACAAGCAGCTGGAGTAATACATACTGATTTTGAACGTGGATTTATTAAAGCTGAAATTTATAATATTAAGGATCTATTAAAATATAAATCAGAAAACATATTAAAGGATAATGGGAAAATTAGACAAGAGGGCAAAAAATATATTATGCAAGATGGTGATATTGTATTATTCAGATTTAACGTTTAATATAGAAATTATAAAATTATGGATATTTTGAAAAATTAATTGTTGATCTGGATTTGCATCAAACATATTGTGATGTGCTTGTTCAACTATCAAAACTTTTTGATTTTTAGAAGAAATATTGTTTTTTATAATATTAATATTTTCTTTAACTGATGTGCGATCATTGTTTGAGTGAATAATTAATATTGGGGCATTCATTCCCTTTATTTTTTTTTTAACAAATTTATTCATTTTTCTAAACTCCCTTAATGCAATTAATGGATATTGGTTATAGCCATAAAATTCAATTGTATTTCTAATCTCTTTAGAAAACATTTTTTTCTTATCTCTATATTTCATTATTTTACATAAAAGAGTCCCAATATAAGTAATAAATGGTTTTTTAAATTGGAAAACAGATCCTCCTACAATAACTCCATTTACTGGAAAAATTGATGCAAGATATAATGCAATCACTCCTCCCATACTGCATCCAATAATAAAAAGTTCATCTACTTGAGATGCAAGTTTTGCTAATTCAATCTCTGAAAACTTTAACCAATCCTGAAATTTTTGTCTATTACAATCATCAATCGTAGTACCATGACCAGGTAAGTTTTTAGCAACAACATAATATTTCTGATTACTTAAAAATTGAAATAACATTTTTAATTCATATGTGGTACTAGAAAAACCATGTATTAAATAAACACCAATTTTTTCATTAGTATTACAAATATAATTATTTTGATCAAATTTTTTTGTATTCATGTATTTAATAATTTAAATGCTTTAACTTGATTCATATTAACAATATGATGAGAAATATATCTAAATAAAAATTTATTAATATTATTTAATTCAATATTAAAATTATATTTATCTTCTATCTCGTTAAGATGGGTTCTACTTAAAAACTTAATAATTTCTAATAATGTATTGTCTATATGAATAGTAGTAGTAGTATAACAATTTAAACAACATAATTGACCAATATAATCATTATACATTGATTTTATTAATTCATGATTACACAATATACATTTATCAATCATTGGTTGAAACCCTAAAAACTTCAATAACTGTAATTGAAAAAAAATAAAGTAAATCTCAATAAATTTAACAGATGAATCATTTATTTTATCTAAAACTTTATAAGTTAATCTAAAAATAATATTTGATGATTTTTCAATCTGTATAGTTTTATTAATTAAATCAATAATACAATATGAATATATTAATTTTTTATAATTTTTTTTTATACTCTTAAAATGATTATTAATAGAAGCTTCTTTTAATAATTGTATATTACGTTTAGGCTTATAATAATAATGTAAATCAATATAATGTATTGGCTGCAAAATAGATTTATTAGGATTTTTTATACTTCTTGCTCCTTTAGCAATAATACTTAATCTGCCATAATCCTTTGAAAATAAATTACATATTAAACTTGTTTCACTATATTTGTAACTATTTAATACAATGGCTTGAGTAAACGAAATCACATTAATATGCTTTAGCAAAAATTACTTCATGTTTTGCAGGATTAGATGAATATATACATTTTTTATTTTTAATATTAGAATTAAACATAATACATCGTATTGTTGCATTTGTTTCCTTTTTAATAGCAGATTCAGTATCAGCATTTCCATCCCATGTTGTTTGAATAAATGCCCCTTTATTAATCATTGTTTTAAATTCTGAATAACTATTAACAGAGCAAGTGTTATCTTCTTGAAATTGCTTTGCCTGCATAAATAAATTGTTTTGAATATCTTTAAGAGTTGGTAAAACATTATTTGTAATATTTTTATAACTATCACTATTTTTTTCTAAATTATCTCGTCTTACCATGGTTAATTGATTATTATTTAAATCTCGCAAACCAACGTCTATACGTAATGGCACACCTTTCATTTCCCATTCATTAAATTTATATCCAGATGAAACTTTATCTCTTTTATCTAATAAATATGAAATATTGTTTTGTTTTAAATTATCAATAAGGCTACCTAAATATTCTTTGATTTGATTTAATTCGTTATCACTTTTACAAATAGGGATTATAACAACTTGTATTGGAGCAATATTAGGAGGAAGTCTTAAACCTTTGTCATCTCCATGCACCATAATCAATGCACCAATTAATCGAGTACTAACACCCCAACTTGTAGCATATACAAATTTTTCTTTATTATCATTATCTTGAAATTTAACGTCAAATGCTTTAGCAAAATTTTGACCTAAATAATGTGAAGTCCCTGCCTGCAATGCCTTTTTATCTCCCATCATAGATTCAATACAATAAGTGTCTACAGCGCCTGCAAATTTTTCTGATTCAGTTTTTTTACCACATATAACAGGAATACCTAAAACATCTTCAACAGTTCGTTTATAAATATCTAAAATTTTCAAAGTCTCTTCTTGTGCTTCTTTTTCTGTTGCATGTGCTGTATGACCTTCTTGCCATAAGAACTCACTAGTTCGTAAAAACAATCGAGTTCGCATTTCCCATCTAACAACATTAACCCATTGATTAATTAAAATAGGCAAATCTCTATGAGACTTAATCCATTTTTTATACATAGACCAAATAATTGTTTCACTTGTAGGTCTCACAATAATTTCTTCTTCTAATTTTGACTCTGGATCAGGAATTAAATCTGTTTTATCCTCATTATGTTTTAATCGAGAATGAGTAATAATTGCACACTCTTTAGCAAAACCATCAACATGCTCAGATTCTTTAGCTAAAAAAGATTTTGGTATAAACAAAGGGAAATATGCATTTATATGACCTGTTGCTTTAAACTCTTGATCAAATGAATCTTTTAATTTTTCCCAAATTTGAAATCCATAAGGCCTAATTACCATTGTCCCTTTTATAGGACCATAATCTGCTAATTCTGCTTTGGTTATAACGTCAGTATACCACTTAGAATAATTTTCACTTTTAGGAGTTACACCTTTGCCCATTTTTTATCCTTATTGTTTTACCATTGATTGAATTGTTTCTACAACAAAATCAATGTCATTTTTTTTAAAATTTATATGAGTTGCAATACGAAATTTTCTATTTCCTTTCGCATCTAATTTAATATTATTTTCTAATAATTTATTTATAAATTGCTCATCAGACAAATTAGAATTTTCTAAATAAAAGAAAATTAAATTTGTTTTAACTTTTGATACATCCATTGACAGCTCTTTAATGGAACTTAATCCCTCTGCCATTATTTTTGCATTTTCATGATCAATATTTAATTTTGGGTATATATTGTCTAGAGCATAAATTCCGGCTGCAGCTAAAAGACCTGCCTGCCTCATTCCGCCACCTAAAGATTTACGCAATCGGTGTGCTTTCTGAATAAAATCTTTTGAGCCAACAATTAATGATCCGACAGGACATGATAATCCTTTTGATAAACAACAACTAATACTATCGGCTTCTTTTGTTAATTCATGTAATGGAGTATTTAATGCAATTGATGCATTGAAAATACGAGCTCCATCAATATGTAATTTAATATTATGCTTATTAATAATATTTTTAATCTCAGTGAAATATTTAGTGTCAACAGGGCTACCATAGCATCCATTATGTGTGTTTTCTAAACATAATAACTTGCTTATAGGATAATGAGAATCATCTCTTCTAATACTATTTTGTATATCTGTAATATTAATTGTTCCATTATCATGATTTTTCAATTGATAGGAATGAATCCCTCCAAATGCTGATATGCCTCCCGCTTCATATAAAAAAATATGAGATTTATCTCCTAAAATGACCTCATCGCCTCTATTACAATGCGCTAAAACAGATATTAAATTTGCCATTGTTCCAGATGGTACAAATAATGCATCTTCTTTGCCAAATAAATCACTGACTTTTTTTTCTAACAAGTTAACGGATGGGTCTTCTCCATAAACATCATCTCCTAATGGAGAATCAAACAAGAATTGTTTCATCTCCTTAGAAGGCAGGGTTACAGTGTCACTTCTCAAATCAATCATTATGAATCTCTAATTAATAGAATAAATTAATTAATTTATATTCATTATACATTAAATTTTATACATGGAACCTTATAATTTAATTAATGCTCAATTTATAACATTGTCAAATCATATTGAGCCAATTACATCATTAACAATTGTTAATGGAAAAATTGATGCTATAAATTCTATTAATCACAAATTTAAAACTATAGATTTAAATGGTGATGCCATTATCCCTGGGTTTGTTGATGCACATTTTCATTTAAAAAATTTCGGAAAGCGCTTAAGCCAATTAAATCTAAAAAATATCAAAAATTTGCATGCAATAAAAACTATAATTATAGATAAGCTACGAACCATGAATGATGGAGAATGGTTAATAGGATATGGTTGGGATCAAAATTTATGGGAAGGCCAAGCATTCCCGACTTCTAATTTTTTAAATAATATTGCCCCAAATAATCCCATATATTTAACTCGAGTTGATGGCCATAGCGCATGGATTAATCAATGTGCTCTAAAAAAAATTAATCTGCATGAAAAAGAAATTAAATCTATTAAAGGTGGAAATTTTATCAATCAGTGTATTTTAATTGATAATGCGATGAATATATTTAAAAAACATTTGCCTTCAGAATCAATTAATGATATTAAAAAATGGATTAAGCTTGCAATAAAAAAAACAACTGAAATGGGAATCACGGGAGTTCATGATGCGTGGCAAGATCAAAAAACAATACAGGCAATTAAAGAGTTAATCAAGACCAATGAATTTCCAATTCGATGTTATGGAATGCTTGCAGGGAATGATAAAGAATTATTAAATGAATATTTTCAATCAGAACATTTAAATAGTACATATTTAAACATTCGCTCTGTTAAAGCATTTATAGATGGTGCATTAGGCAGTAGAGGGGCTGCATTAAAAAACCCCTATTGTGATGATGAAAATAATTGCGGATTGATTTTAATTAGCAAAGATGAATTTTCAGATTTAATTCAACAATGTTATAAACATAATTTTCAACTTAACACACATGCTATAGGTGATAGGGGAAATCAATATGTTCTAAATTTATATAAAAATGTATTAAAAAAATCAAACAACAAAAGATGGAGAATTGAGCATGCGCAAATGGTTGATGATGATGATATTAATATATTTAAAGAACACTCTATATTGCCCTCTATGCAACCTAGCCATTGTACAGGTGATATGAAATGGCTAAAACAACGCATAGGAGAAAACAGATTGAGATTGATTTCGCGGTGGAATTCTTTTTTAAAATTAAATATCCCAATACCAGGAGGATCTGATTGCCCTATTGAAACAGGTAATCCTTTATTTGAATTTTATGCAGCTGTTACCAGACAAGATCATCAAGGTTTTCCAAAAGGAGGATGGCAACCACAAGAAAAAATCAATCATTTACAAGCATTAAAGATGTTTACAACATGGGCTGCATATGGAGGTTTTCAAGAAAAAAATAGAGGAAAAATAGATATTGGATATGATGCAGATTTGACGGTATTGTCTGATAACTTATTAAATATTACAAATTCAAAAATTTTAGATGTACAAATTAAAAAAACAATTATAAATGGTAAATTCATTTATGAAAAATAATTATTAATTATGAAAAAAATATTATACTCAGATGCATTATTTTCAAAAGATCGAATTTATCGCTATGCTCTATGGAGAACTTGGGATAATTCTTTACCTAAAGTTTTATTTATTGGATTAAATCCATCAACTGCAGATGAAATTCAAGATGACCCAACAAATAGACGCTGTAAACGGTATGCACAAGATTGGGGTTATGGAGGATACATTATGAGTAATATTTTTAGTTATCGATCTACAAATCCTAAAAAACTAACAACAATCAAAGATCCTATTGGTCCTGATAATAATTATTGGCTAAAAAAATTACACAAAGAAGCAGAATTAACAATTGGAGCGTGGGGAAACTATGGGAATTTATTGAATCGTGGAGAAGAAATTATCAATTTAATTGATAACCTATATTGTCTTAAAATCACCAAAGAGGGACACCCTTCTCACCCTCTTTATTTACACAGCAAATTAAAACCTATTATTTTTAAACAATCTTAATCGTTCTAATCATAAATGATTATAAGCTAAATCTGAAAAAGCAATATCAATTACATAACCAGTATATTTCCGTACATTCATCACATGCTTATTATCAATAATTAAATACTGCCCTTTAATTCCTGTAAATTGTCCTAATACTTGAGGTGTTTTATTAAGATTGATAGATTTAATTGTATTAAATTGGGCATAATCTGGATATTGTAATTCGCAAATTTTTTCATTTTTACTAATATATTTCTGAAGATTCTTGGGCAATAATTTTTGATAATATTTCTTTTTTTCTTTTAAATTTAAATATTCAAAATCTTTTTTTAACATTCTTGTCCATTGTGTACGATCTGATATGTGCTTTGATATTTCTACCTCAATTAATCCTGCTAAATATCGATTAGGAGTCTTAGCAAATTTAATTGCAAAATGTGCTCCTTGATCAATCCATCTTGTTGGAATTTGATTGAAACGTGTTACTCCAACTTTCAAATTGCTTGTTAAAGCTAAATATACATAATGTACATCGAGACAATGTTCTTTTGCCCAATCCATATCACGTGCAATTCCATCATGTGCTTGACATAAATGAGGTTTCAAAATACATTCTGAAGTATAAGGGCTATTAATAAAACATGGATAGCAAAACCCTTGCATAAAAGTTTTTTTAATTTGCTTATTACAAGCAATACAATAAATACTGCCTTTAAAATTAATAGTAATTTCATGACCTATAAAATTATTTAATCCAATTATTTGATTTCCAATAGGTAAAGAATATTCTATAGGAATATCAAAATTTGTTTGCATTTTTACTATTTGACCAGAATATTTAACCATTATTTAATATAAATATATTAAATAATAATATAACTTGTATAATAGGATATTAATATGTGTAAGTTTGTAAACTGGTAAATAAACAATTAAAAGTTTTTAAAAATTATGAGTAAAAAAAAATTAATTATTGTTGAATCTCCATCAAAAATCAAGACTTTAAAAAAATTTCTTGGTGATGAATATGAAATAGAAGCATCAGTGGGTCATATACGTGATTTACCAAAAAAAAAATTGGGTTTAGATCTTGACAATGGTTTTCTCCCTACATATGAAGTCTCTCCTGATAGTAAAACAACTGTTCAACAATTAAAAAATGCAACAAAAAATATATCAGAATTATATATTGCCACTGACCCTGATCGTGAAGGTGAAGCAATTGCATGGCATTTAATAGATGAACTAAAACCAAAAGCACCAATTAAAAGAATGGTCTTTAATGAAATTACTAAAAATGCTGTTTTAGAATCATTGAAAAACACGCGAGACATTGATATGAACTTAGTAAATGCACAAGAGTGTAGAAGATTTTTAGATCGGTTATTTGGATTTTTAGTTTCTAGTGAATTGCGATATAATGTAAAAAATGGTTTGTCTGCAGGAAGGGTGCAAAGTCCTGCTATAAAAATTTTAGTAGATCGAGAAAAACTAAGAACAAGTTTTATTAAAAGTGAATATTGGAATTTAGAAGGTAATTTTAAATATAAAGATGATTCTATTTTTTGCAAACTTGTATCTATTAAAGGTAAAAAAATAGCAATTGGATCATCTTTTAATAGAACTACAGGAAAAATAGAATCAACAAATACAATTGTTTTATCAAAACAAGAAGCAGAAAGATTAAATAACAGCTTAAGCAATAATCAATGGCAAGTTTCTAATATAGAAACTAAACCACAAAACCAAAATCCTTATGCCCCCTTTATTACCTCGACATTACAACAAGAAGGAATACGTAAATTAAGAATGTCTGCCAGACAAGTTATGTCAATAGCTCAAAGCTTATATCAATCTGGACATATTACATATATGCGAACAGATTCAATCAATTTATCAGCTGAAGCAATAAATGCAGCTAAAAATGTTATCGTAAAAAAATATGGGAAGGACTATTTACCAAATACTCCAAGAATTTATAAAAGTAAATCAAAAAATACTCAAGAAGCCCATGAGGCTATTCGACCTGCAGGTTCAACTTTTATAGACCCTGAAAAATTAAAGAGAACATTGTCTGATATTGAATATAAAGTATATGATATGATTTGGAAAAGAACTGTTGCTTCACAAATGAAATCAGCAAAAACAGAACAAACAAAATTAGAAATTTCTGATAATAATTATATTTTTAATGCACATGGAAAAACTATTATATTTCCTGGATTCTTAAGGGCTTATGTTGAAGGAGCTGATGATCCTAATACTCAGCTTGATGATATGGAAAAAACCTTACCAAAGGTAAATAAAGGTGATACAGTTCAATGGGATACAATATTACCAAAACAACATTTCACAAAACCTATGAGTAGATTTACTGAGGCGTCTCTAGTAAAAGAACTTGAAACGTTGGGAATTGGTAGACCGTCTACATATGCAACAATAATGCAAAATATTCAAACTAAGGGTTATGTAAATAAAGTTAAGGGGGCCATGATTCCAACATTTATAGGTTATGCTGTAGTTCAATTTCTAGAAAAATATTATCAAGATTTAGTCAATTTACAATATACTTCCAATATGGAAAATGAACTTGATAAAATATCTGTTGGAGAAGTTAAAAAAGAAAATTATCTAAATGCATTTTACTTTACAAAAGATAACCACACTGGATT
>Ga0187827_10009628_pt1 | contig 10203 bp, 7 predicted proteins | sample ETNtaG_39_FD_167969 | JGI IMG/M metagenome (GOLD analysis project Ga0187827, IMG submission 167969) | Marine microbial and viral communities from oxygen minimum zone, Eastern Pacific Ocean - ETNP2014_SV_150_PacBio MetaG (Illumina Assembly) | ecosystem: Environmental > Aquatic > Marine > Hypoxic... | reverse complement strand
AAAATATTATGATAAGTACCTAAAAAAATTTGCTTCTTCAAATTTAAAAGTTTCTGGTAATAAAGAAATAGTAAGAATACTTAAATCTAAGTATTTTTGATTAGTAACTACAACAGTAGAATATTTATAAATTTAAAAAAATAAAATAAAATTTACGATATATTTGTAAATCATTTAAGTTTATAATTTTTTTATTCTATGGTAGGTTCTTCTCCATGCACACTATTGTTTGAGACGTGTATTTTTCTTTTCCATTTACCATTAACTTTATGCCAAATTTTTTCAGATCTATACCTATCTAATACTTCCCAAAAATATTTTTCAGTTATGCTCATGTATTTTAAAAAAGTTTCTAAATATTTTTGAGGAAATTCATGATCATATTTATGTGTTAAAGCCACACCTTCTTCTCGAGTTATATGTCCACATCTAATATCACTAGATGCTTCTCTTGTTGCTCTGCCCCATCCAAGTTTTATATATGCCATAAGCCAATGAAAAGCGTCTATTATTGCATCGTCAAGATTAGCGAATTTTGTATAAGTTCCAGTGTGCCTCGATTCAGCAGCTTCTAAACCTGTATTTTTATGAGCATAATAGTAATGTTCTTGAGGTATCCAAGTTTTATAATATGACCACCAATGCATTTCTAAACCAAGTTTTTTGATTTCTTCCAAAGGGGGAGCTCTATAAAAGTCAAATGCATTATTTTTAATCTCTTTCTCATCAAAAATACCCATTTTAAAACCTTCTTGAACAACTTTTTCAAAACCTGCTCCTTTATAATATTCTTCTTCCCAGTCATCAGGTGTTTCATGAGATTTATCGACATATTTTTGAATTCCTCCATATTCTGCCTCACCATTTTCTCCGTAAAAAATTAATGGTATCTTAAATTTTTGAGCTATTCTAAATGGATAAGCTTTTTGACCATACACAAAAGCTTCGAAAGGATCGCCTTTGAGTTCAAAACAAGTTCTTGCTAACTTCCGATGTAAAATTCCATTTGGCCAAGCAACTAGCCCATCAAATCCTGCGTGATTCATATTCACATAATTTTTAAAACCAACTTCAGTGTAAATGAAAGGAGCCCATGTTGCAGTGAGTGGATGCATTCCATATTTTTCTTTTAATTGGTGGGTTACCATTGCACTATCTTTTCCATGACTACTAGGCACTATTACGTCCCAACTACCATCTTTTGATCTATGCTTATCTAGTAATTGGATTAGCTCTTTCTCTCTTTTATCCCAATCAATGCCACCACTAAATTTTTTCTCTGCATATCTGCAAGCATTACAAACACCTTCTTCATCAAATTCTGTTCTTGGACGCTGATTTGAAGTTACGCATTTCTTACAAAAAATAACTTTTTTTGGTAATTTTTCTATTTGTTCATCCAAAATTTGTTTGTTTTTTTTTGCATATTTATTAAATTTGGTTTCGTTAATAATAAGCTTAGAAAATTCTACAACAACTTGAGGTTTATGTGATTGCATAGTGGTAATGGTTATTTTTTTGTCAGATTTATAGAGAATTCCTTTAACATGTCAAGGCCAGTTTCTCCACTTTTCTCTGGATGAAACTGACAACCCAAAATATTCTTATATTGTACGACACTGCAAAATTCATTTTTTCCATACGTTGAAGTAGCTAATATATGTTCTTCTTTATCAGGCTTTGAAAAAAAAGAATGAACAAAATAAAAATAATTTTTTTTTGTGTTAATATTTTTAATAATAGTGTCTTTCCAGCTTTTATTTTTTGGATTAATTTGATTCCAGCCCATATGTGGAATTTTTATATTCGAATCTGAATCTTTGAATTTAACAACTCTTCCTGGTATTAAATTCAAACCCTTGAATAGACCATATTCTTCACTTTCTGTGAATAATAATTGCATTCCCAAACAAATTCCTAATAAAGGAGTTCCTTCCAAAACCTTGTGCTTAATTGCATCTATCAGCTTCTTTTTCTTTAAACCCTTCATCCCATATTCAAACGTTCCTATGCCAGGTAAAACTAATGCTTTTGACCTAATAACTTCCTCGGGTGTATTTATCCATTTAGATTTTATAGAAATTCTTTCAAAGGCTTTTTTTACACTTTGTAAATTATTTATTCCATAATTTATAACTCCGACCTCAAAATCTTTTTCACTTTTATCCAGAGCTTTGTATATTCTTACATTTTTAACCTTTAATTTCTCATTTCTCATTTGATTAAATGAGTATTTATTATAATCATCAATATCGTATTTCTTTTTTGCATCGGTGTTTACCTTTAATTTGCTTTTTGTAATTCTCATATTAATTTTTTCATTATTTTGTAGTAAAAATTCTTTGATGTTGTTGATTGTAAATTTGTTGTAGTGAAATATTGTTCCTGCAGCTATCCCATCAACTTTGTACTTTTTAATACAATTAAGATAATCTTTAGGTCTGCCAATGCCTCCTGAAACTATTAAGGAAACATGAGTTTTTTTTGACACTTCTTCTATCAATTCTTCATCTAAACCAGATTCGGTTCCATCCCTATCAACAGAAGTCAATAATATTTCACCCACACCAAGATCTTGTACTTTTTTGGTCCAATCTATTACATCAAGGTTAGTTTTTTCTCTTCCACTATCTACATAGGCTTCCCATTTTTTTGTATTTATTTTTTTTGTTTCTATTGATGATACGATGCACTGAGATCCGAATATCTTTGAGGCTTCTTTTAGAAGATTAGGATTTTTAGTCGCTGCTGTATTTATTGCTACCTTGTCTGCACCTGCTTTTAATATATCCTCAATATCTTTTAAGTTTCTTACTCCACCAGCTACTATTAGAGGTATATGAATTTTCGCCGAAGTCTGTTTTACAATTTCTACAAGTTTACTTCTGCCATATAGATTAGCGACAGTATCAATGTATATTATTTCATCAGCACCTCCCAAATAGTAATTGTTTGCCAATTCCAAGGGCAACCCCATAACTCTTAAACATTCAAACTGAATGCCCTTTATAACGTTTCCACCTTTTACATCTAATCGAGATATGATCCTTAAATTTTTAGTTGACATATTGAATGCTTTCTAAGTGCTTTAAAATATTTTTTACCATTCACAAGATTTTAATCCTGGAAAAGCAATATAGTATAATTATATAAATTGATTCAATCAAAAATTTCCCATGATCAACGAAGATAGGAAAAGCTTTAATCTTAATGGTATTGTGCTCAACATAATAAAATAAACTTTCTAGACATTAAAAAAAATTTTATGAATTATATTTTTAAAAAATATCAAACACGTTTATTTAATAATTTAAAAATAATATTCGCAACTTTTATAGAGGTATCTTTTTGAAAATACGGATTTTTTAAATTTATAATTTTATTTTTAAATTTTAAACTCAATGCTTTTTTATAAGCATAATTAATTTTTTCAAGATTAAATATTGAATGAATTACGTTTTTTGGACAGTATCTATTTTTTTGTCTATTATACAGATTAATTGTGGGAATATTAAAAGATGCGCTTTCGATTATTCCACTTGATGAATTTCCTATCATTAAATCTGAAAAATTTAATATAGAATAATAATTTTTTATTCCTAGGTTTTTTACTATTAAACAATTTTTTTTATTTTTAAGTTTACTTTTTATTAATTTTATAAATTGCATAAATCCCTTATCGGCATTTGGGTATGTAAAAATTAAATTAATATTTTGTTTTTTTAGAAAATTTAAAAAAATTCTTAAGTAATTTCTATTTTGAATTGTAGTTTTGTATGTTTCAGGATGGAAACATGCAACTACAATTTTTTTGTCTTTATTAAATGAAAATTGATAATATTTTTCAATTTCGCTTATAGATAAAGTTTTTGTTTTAAGATTTTCAAGTGCAGGAGCCCCAACAATATAAAGATTTTTTTTTATATTAAGTTTGTTAAGGTTTTTTTTATGATGGTTGGTTTCTAGAAAATGCGCGAACGCCATTTTTGAAATTGAATATCTGTAAATATCATCAATTGAACCTAAGGTTTCGCTTCCACCACAAAAATGCATAATTGGAATATTATAATTAATACAAGTTAATGCGATTGCCATCATTTCATATCGATCACCTAAAATTAGTGCTGCGTCAATTTTATTTATATCAAAGAATTTACAAGTTTTATCTATCATCATTTGAAAGTAATTCATAATATTTTTGCTATCTGAATTAACATAATTAAATTTGAATTTTTTAATTCTTTTAATTTTCATCTCTTTAATTTCATTTATTGTTTGACCAAAAACTTTAGAGTCGTGTGCGGCTCCAATAACACAAGTCAATTCAAAACGATCATCATTGTCAATTCTATGAATAATATTTTTCATAATACCAAAATCAGATCTTGCTACTGTGAAAACTGCAATTCTTTTTTTCATAATTTTAGTTTTTAAGATTTGAAAACTTTATCTTTGAATATTTTTTTACTTTTTTTGAAAGTCTTTTGTTCACAATTTTTTTATACATGCTGGGAGATATTCCATTGTTAAATGGTCTTAATGAAATTAAATCATCATATTTAATCTTGTGATTTTTATTTAAATCTTTTCTAAAATATAAAGATTTTCTTGCAATCAACTTTGTAATTTCCTCCTGTTTTGTCAATTTTCTTAATGTGCTGGAAATTGATGTTTTTACATTGTTTAAATTTTCAACAAATTTTTTTAGTTCTTTGCAAGGTAATGAGCAAACATGATCTGGTCCTGGGAGATTATTATCTAAAGTTATATGTTTTTCAATTATATTTGCTCCTAGTGCAACAGCAACACAAGATGAGTTATCGCCTATTGTGTGATCAGAAAAACCCACAACATATTTTATTTTTTTTAAAAGTAATATATTTACAAGCTGAGTATCAGATACTTTTGTTGGATAATCGCTAATACAATGTAAAATTGCAAGTTCATTTTTCTTTAAGGACAAAAATTTTACAGTATCCTTCACCTCGGAAATTACTGACATACCAGTGGAAAGTATGATTGGTTTTTTAAATTTTTTGATAGTTGATAATAACAGAAAATTATCTATGTCACCTGATGAAATCTTAAAGGCTGGGACATCTATTTTGTTTAAAAAAATTGCACTTTTTTCGTCAAAAGGAGTAGAAAGAAAGGTGATATTTTTTTTATCACAATATTTTTTTATGACTTTAAAACTTTCATAAGACAGATTGTATTTTCTTAATAAATCAGTCATGTTTTGAAATCCAGTTTTTTTTTGATAATCTGCGAGTTTGGTGTTCTTCAGAAGCATTTCATCTAAATAAAATGTTTGAAATTTAACTGCAGCACAACCTGATTCAATGGCATAATCTATCATTTTCATTGCCTTCGATATTGATCCATTGTGGTTTATACCTATCTCTGCAATTACATAAGTTGGTGAATCATCAGATATTATTTTATTTTTTATTCTCATATTAAAACTTTAAAAAAATTTTGTTTTTTTTAATCTTTAAATTACCCTATACTTTGTTATTTCCCGTCCGAAGGAATAAAAATTTATATTGTTTTTTTTAATCTTATTTATTTGATTAATTGTTAAAACATTATTTAAATCAAATAAAAAAGTTTTACTATTTGATAGTAATTTGGCAAACTTTATTGTCTTAAATTTTAAATGATTTACACAAATAATAATCAAATCAAAATTTTTTAGATGAGAAAATAATTGGATTTTATTTAGTTGTTTCATATTTATTTCTTTAACGAAAGGATCGAAATAGTAGCATTTTGATTTTTTATCAATAAATTTTTTTATTAAATCCAAGGAGGGAGAATGTCTTAGGTCACCAATTTCATTTTTGTAAGTTATACCAAAAAATAAAACTCTTTTTTTACTTAATTTCTTTTTGTAATTTAGTTCAATAAATTTCATCGATGTACTAGGCATATTGTGATTAATATCAACTGCACTTGAGCATAAAGGAAAATTTGTACTTCTTTTTTTTAAAATTTGTTTTGTGGAAATCTTTGCAAATAATGGATCTTTTGTTAAACAATATCCTCCAACACCAAGACCAGGAAACATAATATTATTATGTGTTTCCCTTTTTTTTATTGCATTAATAATATCGAATAAATTTAGATTTAGTTGATTAGAAAATTTTACCCATTCATCTATGAAGGCAATATTGACTGCTCTGTAACTATTTTCCATAAGTTTGCAAGTTTCTGATGAAGTTATATTTTTTAATTTTGTGAGAGCATATTTATTTACATTTATAATTTTTGATAAAAAATTTTTACATTTATTTTCGGAAATTTTATTTATTCCTGCATAAACTCTATGAGAATTTCTACAAGATTTTAAATAATCTTGGCCAGGAGTTACTCTTTCAAAAGAGTGTGCCAAATATATTTTTTTTAAATCCACGCCTCTTATTTTGGTTATTTTTTTAAGCGCAGGGTAAATTATTCTTTCGCAAGTTCCAGGAGGTACTGTTGATTCAACTATTAGTAAAGTATTTTCAGATATGTTGTTTAAGACAGAAATAACACTTTGTTCAAATTCCTTTATTTTAATTTTATTTTTATTATTTAAACCACAATTTATACTAATTATTATTATATCTGCATTTTTATATTCTTTTTGATCTAGACCAAAAGATATTTTGTTTTTTTGTAATGCTTTTTTTAAATAAATATTTAATAATTTATCCGAAGTGCTGATCGGAAATATTCCTTTCTTTGCATTATTAATTTTTATTTTGCCCGCTTGATTTGTTTTATCTATGCAATGAACGTGAAAAATATTATTAAAATTATTACTTGAAACAATATTTATTGCTGTTGAAGCGCCAACAACACCAAAACCTTGAATTATGACTTTTATTTTTTTCAATTTAATAAATTATTTTTGAGAATTTTTTTCATAATATTAAAATTATTTTACATATTAAGGGCTTTAACAACTTTTTTTAAGTCGTGTATTTTTATATTTGTGCTTGAAGGTAAGCATAAGGTTGAATTAAAAAGTTTCATAGCATTTATTACATCATATCTTTGGCAAGATTTATATTTTTTTTGTAAATGATTGGGATACCAAATTGGTCGAACCTCAATATTATTTTTTTTTAATTTCATAATAATTTCCAAAACTCTTTTTTTATAAACTTTTGTATTAATTTTTAATATATTTAGCCATTTATTATTATCGGCATACTCGGGTAGGACTGCTAAACTCAAGCCGCGTATTTTAGAAATTTCATTTTTATAGAACAGGTGAATTCGGTCTTTTTTCTTTTTAAAAGTTTTAAAATTTTCAAGCTGTGCTAAGCCCAATGCTGCTTGAATATTCGTTAAACGAAAATTATATCCAATATCATTATGTATATATCTCAGAGGTTTGTCTTTGGCTTGGTTTACTAAATATTTCGCTTTTTTAGCTAATTTTTGATTATTAGTTAGAATCATTCCCCCTCCACCGGTTGTAATAATTTTATTTCCATTAAACGACAAACAACCAACTTTACCAATTGTACCTGTAAATCGATTTTTTAAATTTCCTTTTGTATACTTCGTTCCAAAACTTTCAGCCGCATCCTCTACTATAGAGATGTTTCTTTCTTTACAAATCTTTACTAGTTCTTCAAGTCTTGCTGCATTTCCCCACAGATGAACAGGCAATATTGCAGGTATTTTTTTTTTAGTTTTTTTGTTAAAAGTAAAATTGTTTCGAAATACTGTTTCATTTTTTATAAATTTTATTGTTTTCTCTACGTCTATATTATAAAAGTTGTCGCAATCCATAAATATTGGTTTTGCATTGTTATAAATAACTGAATTTATTGGAGCAATAAACGTAAGTGTTGGAACAATCACCTCATCTCCATTGCCAACTTCTAAAATTCTTAACGCAACTTGCAAAGCTGAAGTTCCATTGATGCAGGCTATCGCGTATTTAGAATTCAAATATGAAGCCACCTTTTTTTCAAAAAGTGATATATAATTGCCCGCAGTAGAAATCCATTCAGTTTTAATACATTTTTTGACGTATTTTAACTCATTGCCACACAGATTTGGAACGGATAATGGTATCATATAATTTTAGATTTATTATTATTTTTTAAATACCATTCAAGAGTATTCCTCAAACCTATCTTTAAACTCGTAAATTTTATTTTACCAACAATCATTTTATATTTTTTCATCGAGGGACATCTGCGATATGGAGAACCTTGAGTAATTTTCATTGGTAGTATTGTTAATTTTTTTTTTAAAATAAATAAAATTAATTTTGCTAAATCAATTATTTTAATTTCATTTGTATCTACGCCAACATTGAAAGTTTTATTTTTTGATAATTTCGATTTAGATAAATTTATTATCATATTTATTGCATCATCAATATAACAAAAAGTTCTTTTATGATAAGGTGAATACACTTTAAGAATTTTTTTTTTTGAATGTTGTATTTTTGTAAATAGCTCAGGTATAACATGAGCATGACCCATTCTGGGACCATAAATATTGTGTGGTCTAATTATGGTAAAAGGAATTTTTGAATGATAACACATTGCTTCACCATAAATTTTTGACATCATATAGGTTGATCTATGGTCATCCAAATTATTCAGAATTAAAGTGGTCTCCTCAGGAGTGGGAAATTTCAATCCAAATTTATTAAGTGTGCCCGCATAAACCTCACTCGATGAAGCAAAAATTAGTCTTTTTAATTTTCTTTGTTTATTTGCAAAATTTACAATTTTTTCAAATAAATAAATATTTTTTGTAAGAACTTCAAAAGGTTTTTTTATAACGTTCTTAACACCGACAATTGCTGCAAAATGAAATATATAAACATAATTTTTTTTTTTATGAAAAAATCTATTATTTGAGTTAATGTCAATATTATAAAATCTGACTTTTTTTTTTTTAATTAAAGATTCGAAATCTTTATCAATTTTTCCTCTAGATAAGTCATCAATCAAATCAATATAAAAACCTTGTTTTTCTAATTTTTTTGCCAGGTGGTAACCCACGAAGCCTGCTCCACCCAAAATTAATATTCTTTTATTTTTAATCACAGCATCAATAATTAAGCTATTATAGTTTTTAGTAAAGATCCAAAATTTGTCTTATTCAACTTTCTTCCTACTTAAATTGATTTTGAAAAAATATGTCTTTTTTTGAAGTTGGATAATCTTACTTTTTTTAAGATCAAATTAGAGTAATATTGAATTATGTACATGAATTATTTTAAATTATTACAATTATTAATTTAAATAATATATAAATGCAATTTTTACCGAAAAATTTTCGTGAAAGATTGATTTAATCAATTAATATATTAATTAAAATTTAAACTGATGCAAAAAAAATTTGATTTTCGCAAATACATTCTTAAATCAAGAGAAACTGCAATAAAAGCAATTACAAAATTGCAAAAACTGGAAAATAAGTTCTGCTTAATATTGGATGAAAGAAATAAGTTTTTAGGAACTTTAGTGGATGGAGATATAAGGAGGGGTTTGTTAAAACATTATAATATAAATGATAAAATTGAAAAATTTGTTAAAAAAAAATCTATTGTTACATTTCAAGAACTCAGCGATGAAAGAGCAAATATTATTTTAAAAAACAAAGAAATAAATTGCTTACCTCTGATTAATAAAAATGGAAAATTAATTAATGTTTATTTGCCAAACGTAGACCCTGAAATTCATTTTATTAATAATGAAATGTTAATCATGGCTGGCGGAAAGGGTATGAGACTAAGGCCCTTAACATATAAAACACCTAAGCCATTGTTAATTGTAAATGGTAGATCGATTATTGAACAAATTATATCTATAGCCAAAAGACAAGGAATTAATAAATTTTATATTTCTATACATTATTTGGGACACAAGATAAAAAAATTTTTAGGAGATGGTAGCAAACTTGATGTCAAAATTAGTTATTTGGAAGAAAAAAAACCTTTCGGAACAGCGGGATCAATTAAATTACTAAAAAATTTCAACAAACCTATTATAGTTTCTAACGCAGATATAATTTCAAATATTAATTATTATGAAATGATAAAATACCACAATGAACATAAATCATTAATAACAGTTAGTGCAAAAATATTTGATGAAAAAAATAATTATGGAAGAATTATTTTGAAAGGAAATAGAATATCAAAAATTATAGAGAAACCAAAGAATAAATTTTTAATCA
>Ga0187827_10009627_pt1 | contig 10204 bp, 9 predicted proteins | sample ETNtaG_39_FD_167969 | JGI IMG/M metagenome (GOLD analysis project Ga0187827, IMG submission 167969) | Marine microbial and viral communities from oxygen minimum zone, Eastern Pacific Ocean - ETNP2014_SV_150_PacBio MetaG (Illumina Assembly) | ecosystem: Environmental > Aquatic > Marine > Hypoxic... | reverse complement strand
AAAAATTTTTACAAGGATATAATGTTATATTTTGCCTTTGGCAGTAATCTTAATCGAAAACAAATAAAAAGACGTTGTAAAAATTCTCGATTTATTTCTCGTCATATTTTAAAAAACTACCAACTTGCCTTTAGAAGCAAATATGGAGCCGCTGATATACAAAGAAAGAAAGGAAGCTCTGTTTTGGGCGCTATCTACAATATAAGTAAAGCTGATGAGAAAAAATTAGATGTTTATGAAGAATTTCCAAAAGTGTACGTGAAAAAATATTTTAAAATTTTGGGAAAAAAAGTGATGCTTTATTATATGTCTAGTAAAACAAAACAGGTTAAGCCATCTAGAAGATATTTAAGTTCAATTATTCAAGGTTATAAAGATTGTGGATATAAGGATTCTCACGTCTTGGTTTCAAGAGTAAGGAGAATAAAAGCAAGATGAAAATTTTTGACTGTTTTATGTTTTTCGACGAAGAAATATTATTGGATCTCCGTCTAAACTATTTGAATAATTATGTTGATGAATTTGTTATTGTTGAAAGTCCATATACGCACAGTGGTGAGAAAAGGAAATTATTATTTGATATAAATACATTTAAAAAATTTAAGGATAAAATTTCATATATAGTAGCAGATAAGGAACCAGATAATATTTCCAAAATTGGTACAACTGACAGTGAAGATAAAAAAAATTCAAAATACATCCTTAATGCTGCAAAGAGAGAAAATTTTCAGAGAAATTATATTCAAAAAGGATTAGCGAAAGCAAATCCAGAGGATATGATTCTCATATCAGATCTAGACGAAATCCCAAATTTAGAGAAAAATGATTTAAAAAATATTAAAAGTAAATTAATTTTTTTTAAACAAAAATTATTTTATTATAAACTTAATTTGAAACTCGATTCTTTCGATTGGTTTGGAACAAAAGCTTGTAAAATGGCTCATTTAGTTTCTCCCCAATGGTTGAGAAACATAAAAGATAGAAGATATCCTTTTTGGCGCTTGGATATTTTATGTTCAAGAAACAAATATCAAGATATTTTTTTTGTTGAAAATGGCGGTTGGCATTTTTCCTACATGAAAACAGCAAAAAACATAGAAAAGAAATTAACTTCATACTTACACCACAGAGAATATGATATTAATCCTCTTGGAAAAGATAAAATTCAGGAAATGATAAATAATAAAAAACCTGTTTATGACTTATGTGCAGATATGAAAAAATCAAAATTTGAAAGTGATCAAGAACTAGTTGTTTCCACAATAAATGAATTGCCTAATTATATTCAAAAGAATTTAGAAAAATACAAGCAATGGTTAGAGTAAAAAAATGAATTCTAATACAATTGTAACACTTGCTGATGCAAATTATTTTGAACTTCTTTATGAGTTGATCAATTCAATAAAAAACTGTAATGAAAGCAAAAATATTTCCATATGTGTACTGGACGCAGGTTTGAAAGAAGAACAAATAAACAGTATAAAAAATAAAGTACATTCAATAAAAAAAGCCAAATGGAATATAGAAGTTCCACAACATAAAGTTGTTGGTAAAGAATGGTTAAAGAGCCAAGTGTCCAGAGCATTTTTACCGGATTATTTTCCAGAATTTAATAAATATCTTTGGATAGATTGTGATGCATGGGTGAATTCTTGGGATACGGTTCAAATGTATTTCAAAGCTTGTGAAAATGGGAAACTTGGAATTACTCAATCTGTTGGAGCAGGATATAGAGTATTATCAAAAGTTCATTGGTTATTCGGAAAACTTGCTCTAATTAAATCACAAAATTATAAACATGCAAAAAAATCAGGCTTTCCAGAATCTACCGCAAGAAAAATTGCTTTTGCTCCACATATCAATATCGGTGTTTTTTCCTTAGAAAAAAACTCAAAATGTTGGGGAGTTTGGCAAAAAATTTTAAAAAAAGCATTATTATCAGGCAAAGTGTTTGGATCAGAAGGTTTAGCAATGAATATTGCGGTTTATGATAAAAACATTGATGTTGAATTTTTACCCTTGTATTGTAATTGGATAGCTAGCAATGTTTTGCCGAAATATGATATTGAAAACAAAACTTTTGTAGAACCTTATTTACCTCATAATAAAATTGGCATCATGCACCTTGCTGCAGGAATATGGCAGGAGAATAAAGATATGAGAATGAATAAAGACATTAAAATTAATATTAAAACAGTTCAGGGCAATCAGATAAATAAAAGTTTAAGATTTGAATAAATTAATCTTGTGTTCTCAATATAAAATTTTATCTACTTTTATTCAAAGATATTAGAATTGTTGAAGAAAATTCACTAAATATATTAATTGTATGCTTTATTTCATCTAATAGTGGATTAGTGGGAGATGTCATGGATTTTAGTTGAGCAGGTATAAGATAATATCTTTTAGTAATCGGATCTTTTTGCATCATCTTCATTTTGATGTATTTTTCTAATTTGCGAACACAATTTGCCCGAGGAATACCAGTTACTTCGGATATGGAAGTAGCATTAACACCTGCATTTTTAACATCAAATGAAGAAGTACTTTTTGTCGTTTTGCTTAAAAGATATGAATCAAGATTTTTCAATCTGTTTGAATTTTTTAAATACCTAATGCTTTGTATCAGAATCTGCAGTCCTATTAAAAGCATTTCAAGATCTTTGAATCGCACTTGCCAAAGTTTTATGTATTGAAGTTGAGTATTTAAATAATGATACCAATAAAACGAATAGTTATTTTTTATCTCTTTTTCTATTTTGGAGATTGGAATCTGTAAAGAAAAAAAATTTAATTGTTGAGAAATGAACTTAGACAATGAGTTTATTTGTTCTTCAATTATTTTTATGTAAGAATCTTTAGATTTAGAATCTGGTTCCCAAAACACTGTATTTTTTTCTGTTTTTTTTATATGTTTTGCCCTTATCAAAGAGAGTATTTTTCTTCTCGTTGTTTCTCTGGGAATACCTGTGCTTTTTGCAATTGTAATTATTTTTTTTTTCTTTTGGATAATATTCTTATGGTTATTCCAAAACTCATCTAGAGAAAGGTTAAAATTTAAATCAACCTCTCTTTTTCTTAAAATTTCCAAATGCAAGTCTCTTGCAAAAAATATAACGATATTTCCTCCTTCTAGATCTCCGTAACGTTCATAAATACCCGATAGAAATGAGCTTTCCATCTCGTAAAAGGTTGGCATCATATCTATAAAATTATCTAGTAAGATTTTTTCAATATTTTTTTTTTTAAATTTTTTAAAACCATCCATAAGTCCTATAAACTGCATTGTTCATTTTGGGTTTATAAAAACAATTATATAACTCAGAGTCAATGGCGAAAGATAGAAAATAGAATTCGTAAAGCCTGTTACTCCAATAAAAATGTTAGTTATTGATTTATTGTAAAGAAAATTTTATTTACTGTGTTAAAACAAGTTAAAGCCCTCGTGGTGAAATTGGTAGACACAAAGGACTTAAAATGATTATCCCACATAGATTTGGTGTCCGGTGTGCCCGAAGATCTTCACACACCTTAAAGTTTTATCAATACATTTTTGATTAAATTAATCGTATCCGTATATCTCAAAGTATATGTATTCGGTTAAACCAACGAATAAACCTGGACTAATTCCTGGATCTAAACTCATTGTAGAAATTATTGACTAGAATAATAGATCCATAAAGAACTTTAATATATTTTTTGGTAATTTAATACAACTTCGATTTTTAATTTAGATAATTTGATATATATATGTTTAATAATATATGAAAAGTGAAGAGGAAATTAGAAAACAAATTATAAATATAGTTTCGAGTAAAATTAAAAGTTCAAAAGATCAAGTAACAGAAGCCACTGCGTTAATTGGAGAAGGTAGTGAAATGGACTCTATGAAACTAGTTGAATTATGTTTAGATTTAGAAGATATGGCAACAAAATTAAATTTTGAATTTGATTGGACATCTGAAAAAGCCATGTCAAAATTAGGAAGCGTTTTTATGAATGTTGAGACGATCTCAATAGAGTTTATCAAACAATATAAAAATAAAAAATGATAATTGTAACTGGAGCAAGCAGAGGTATAGGTAAAACTATTTGTGAGAGACTTATATCAAATAAAGTTGAAGTCATTGGCATTGCTAGAAATATAAAGGATCTGTCTTTTGAGGCTATTAAATGTGATGTTTCTTCTTATGAAGAAATAAAAAATGTTGTCACTAAAATTAAGAAAAAAAATAAGAAGATTTTAGGTTTAATCAATGCCGCTGGTATTGCTTCAATGAATTTAGCTGTTACAACGCCAAAAGAAGTAGTAACAAAAATTATTAATGTTAATCTTATTGGTACTATTTATTTTTCTCAGTTGGTAGCCCCTCTAATGATGAGAAATAAAAGAGGATCAATAATTAATTTTTCAACCATAGCAGTTAATATTGCTCTAAAGGGAGAGTCAATTTACATTGCTTCAAAATCTGGCATAGAAGGATTTTCCAGAGCTTTTGCAAGAGAAGTGTCTGATTTTAATATTAATGTAAATTGCATTGCTCCGGGCCCAGTTAAAACTGATTTAATTAAAGGAGTTTCTGAAAAACAAATTAAAAATGTTATTTCACACCAATTAATACCCAAACAATTTTTGACCAATGATATTTGTGATGTTGTTGAATTATTACTAGATAAAAAAAGTCAAAGTATAACTGGTCAAATTTTACACATCGGAGGAGTTTAATGGAGTTAATCAGCAAACTCCATAAATCTTGGAAAAATAAGAATCATTTTTTTTTTGTAAGCGATGAAATTAATTTAAGTTTTAAAGATTTAATTAATCAAAAACCTATAGACATATCTGAAGTAGAGAGTGGGGATGTGGTTAGTTTGATTGGGGATTTTAATTCATCTACAATAATTACTTTTTTAAGGTTAATAGAAAAAAATGTTGTTGTAGTTCCTTTAACGAAGGAAACGAAAGATAAACACGAATACTTTTTTAAAAATAGTTATTCAAATGTTATTATTGAAAATAATAAAGTAAAAAGATTTAAAAAAAAATCACATCATTTATTAGAACAGTTAAAACTTAATAATAGACCTGGTTTAATATTATTTTCTTCAGGAATAACTGGTGACCCCAAAGCTATTTTACATGATTTCACCTTTTTTTTAGAAAGATTTTCTACTCCACGTCCATCATTTATAACTTTAAATTTTTTGTTGTTTGACCATATCGGTGGCATTAATACTCTTTTTCATACTCTTTATAATAACGGTACTATAGTTGCTCTCAAAAAGAGAACAGTGCACGATGTTTTATCTACATGCAAAAAATATGAAGTAGAGGTTTTACCTACAACGCCTACTTTTCTGCGTATGTTACTTATAAGCAATATTAAACAAGAAAAATTTCCTAAAAGTATAAAAATAATTACCTATGGCACAGAAATTATGGACCAGACAACTTTAAATCAATTATGCAAACTTTTACCAAATGTTGATTTTAGACAAACTTACGGACTATCAGAAATAGGAATTGTTAGAGTAAAATCAGAAAACAGAAATAGTCTTTATATAAAGATAGGAGGTGAAGGAGTGGAGATTAAAGTTGAACAAAATATCCTTTATATTAAATCTAAATACCAAATGTTGGGTTATCTAAATGCACCTTCTCCATTTGATAAAAATGACTGGTATAACACCAACGATCTTATTCATTCAAAAGGAGAATTTGTTAAAATTATTGGCAGGTCAAATGATGTTATAAATGTTGGTGGCCTTAAGTTTATGGCGGCAGAAGTAGAAAAAGTAGCTTTAGAATATCCTAATATATTTTTAGCTAAGGCAATATCTAGAAAGAATCCAATAACAGGAAATCATGTCGAAATTAAAATTCAACCAAATCAAGGTATAAATATAGACAAAAGTGACTTAGACAATTTCTTTAAGTCTAAATTACCATCACATATGATACCTAAAAAAGTGATTATAGAAAAAATTAATATAGGCCACAGATTTAAACGTCTTTAAAATAGTATATCACCATCTAAAAGACTGACGTTCCAACATTCCTTTTTTTTAAGAAAATCAAAATTGCCAAAATTATTTTTATTTTGTCTATAAAGATAAGGATTGTTAATATATTTTTTTCTGAAAAAATAAAATTTTTTTATATAATTTGTATAGATGGAGCTTAAATTTCTAAATTCTATTACATCATATTTTTTCATTTTTGATGTTATAATACTATGATTTATTAAATAATTAAAATGCTTGGAATTTTTATCATTGCCCAAATAAATAAAACTAAAAGAGCATTTTTTTAAATTCGATTTGTGAATAACTTCACCAAAGCATATAGAGAAACCTACCAATCTACTATTGTCGTAAATTTTTGTAATCCAATATTCTTTATCTTTTTTTCGATAATCAATATTCCAAGTTAGATTTTTTATACCAAAAACTTCAGAAAAATAATTTTTATGTAGGTCGGAATTATTAATCATATTTCCAATCTCCTCATCAATTTCGTAAACAATTTTTGAGTTAAAATTTTCATTGTGAATCTTATAAAAATTTAATTTTATTATGCATAAGGTATTAAACAGGTTCTTAAATAATTTAACTAAATATTTATTTAATTTTATATTTTTTAAGTAAAAAAATGTTTTAAGAAAATTTTCACTATTAAGGATTTGAAATTTAACTTCTTTACAAGAATTTAAAGGAACTTCTTGAGCGCCCATAGCTTTCCATATTTTACTAGCTTCTAAATTAGCAGTTGTATTTATAAAGATATCAACATTATTTTGTTTAAAATATTCTGTAAGTAGTAATATTGAGGTATACCTATACTTTTCATTAACCACCCATGTTGTAAAGACTGAAGCGAGATAAACTTTTTCTTCTTTTTTATAAACTTTTGGAAAATTTCCCACATATCCAACTATAACTTTATTATCCTCAACTACCCAACCTTTCGATATTTTTTGAACATTTTTCAAGTGGGGATTATTTACAAATATGTAGTTCCATGTAGATAATTTGATAGGTTTTTTATTATTTAAAATTAAAAAATTGTTTATTTTTTCTAAATCTTCAGTTTGAACTTCACGCACTAACATAAAATAATTTAACGATATTTAATATTATTTTTTAAGTGTAACCTTATTATATTTCTACAGCAACTTGACTTTCTCAAAAAGCAATATACCTGTATTCATTTTCTTTAAACTCTTCAGAGAAAGCTTAATATTCGTGATGTTGCCAGTTTGGAAAACCATTTGGAACCCTCTTGAAGAACCCAACTGAGACCGACTGAAAGAAGGCCGAAGTTTGTTCTATTTTGTTCTTAAATTTTGTTTCACGTTGAAACATTATTGGTCCAAACTTGGACACTTTCTAACTTTATGGTTGTGGTTGAAAAAGATCAGTAAAAAAGTTAATAAATAAAGGTAAGTGCCCTCGTGGTGAAATAGGTAGACACAAAGGACTTAAAATCCTTGCCCGTTTAGGGAGTGCCAGTTCGAGTCTGGCCGAGGGCACCATTAGAGAGAAATATGAACAAATATCATTTTATATTTGATAAAACTAAAAAATCTAAAAAATTTAAAAAAATTATTTCACAAAAATATAAGAATTTTTCTTTAAAAAAATCAAATATAATTATTGTAGCGGGTGGAGATGGTTTGATGCTTAAAACAATAAAGAAATATTTTAGGTACAATAAACCGTTTTACGGAATAAATTGTGGCTCAGTTGGTTTTTTAATGAACAAATATAACTCAAGAAAAATTCACCAAAGAATTAATAAAGCAAAAATTGTAAATATTCATCCTCTTCAAATAACTACAACCAACACAAGTAAAAAGAAAAATTTTTTTTTAGCAATAAACGAGTTATCTTTATTAAGACAAAGTAAACAGACTGCATTTTTAAAATTGAAACTAAATAATAAAATATTGATAAAAAAATTAATAGGTGACGGTATCTTGGTATCAACACCTGCGGGAAGCACAGCTTACAACCTTTCAGTTCACGGTCCAATTTTATCTTTAAATTCTAAGAAACTTGCCGTAACGCCCATAAGTCCATTTAGACCTAGAAGATGGAAAGGAAAAATAGTTTCGGATAAAACTAAAATTTATATAAGCAATATTGACTCTAAAAAAAGGCCAATTGCCGCTGTGGCTGATAATAATGAGATACGAAATATTGCCACAGTTAAGATTATAATTAACAAAAGAATTAAATGTAAATTATTATTTAATTCAAAAGAGAGCTTGATTAAAAAAATTAAATTAGAACAAAAAAAAACAGCTTAACTGATTATGAAATTTTGTAATTGAAATGATTTCTACACAGGTACTTAGACCTATCTTTGATTAAAAATATGCTCTTAACTGAAAAAAAGAAAACGATTTTTTATTTGATTTTACTTTTTATTTTTTCGGTTTCAATTAATCAATATTATGGTTATCAAGGACTAAATCCCATTGATAGTTTTTTATTTTTTAATTCAGGCTACGATATTTTAAATGGACATTATCCTTTTAAAGATTATTGGACAATTATCGGTCCATTTATAGCTTTTACCCAAGCTTTTTTTTTTAAAATACTTGGTGTTTCCTGGTTCAGTTATGTAGTGCACGCATCAATCTTTAATTTTTTTATTTCTGCAGCAACTTTTTACACATTAAATAAATTTAAGTTAAATATAAATTATTGTTTCCTATACGCATTGGTTGTTTCTATTCTGGCGTATCCCTCTTCAGGCACCCCTTATGTTGATCATCATTCCTCGATTCTTTCAATCATTTCTTTATTTTGTTTTATTCTAGCCTTGAAAACGAACTTAAAAATTTATTGGTTTTTACTACCTATAATTTTAGTATTATCATTTTTATCAAAACAAACTCCAACAGGTTACTTTCTTTTAATAATTATTTTTTTGTCTATTATTTATTTTATCTTCAATTTTAATATTAATAAAATTATTTATGGAGCTTTAGGATCAATTTTAATTGTTTCAATTTTTCTATTAATTTTATTTATCGGAAAAATATCATTTCAATCATTTTTTGAACAATATGTTTTATTTCCATTATCGATTGGAGGAAGTAGAATAGATTTCCTTTTACCCTTAGAATTTAGCAGGGTTGTCCTTCGTTTTAAATTAGTTCATTTTTCTTCATTAATTCTTTTCATTGTAATAATAAAAAAAATTATAGAGAACCATAGGTATTTAAAAAGCGGTGAATTTTTGATTTTAATTTCCCTGATATCTTCTTCTTATGCTTTGATCGCTCATCAATTAATGACTTTGAATGGATTATTTATATTTTTTATTATTCCAATTTTAACGGGATTTTCTCACATCTATTATTTAAAATATCTTGGAAATAAAAACTACGTTTTGTATTTATTAATATTTTTAACCGTATCTTCTGGAACATACTATGGATACAAGTATGTTCACAAAAGAGATTTTTTAGATTTGCGAAAAGTTAATATAAAAAGTGCCATTAATCCTAAAGTATTAAATTACAAACTAGATGGTATAAAATGGATTACTCCAATGTATCCAAACGAACCTGAAAAAGAAATTGCAAAATTGCAAAAGGTGATAAATATAATTAAAAATGATTCAAGGGATAAAACTATAATAACTGACTATCAATTCATTTCGGTAATTTTATCGTTTTATGACAATTCGCCAAGTCAAGTTTGGTTTGTTAACCACGTTGTTAATCAAGACAAAAAATCTAAATTTTTTAAAATATATAAAGAATTTTCTATTAATAAACTGAAGGAAAATAAAATTGAAATTGTTTATATAATTAAGCCTCTTTGGGGAGGCAACGATGTTTTTGAAAATGGTTTAAGTAAAAATTGTTATACGAAGAAAGAAATTACTGAAGTATTAGATAGTTATCTGTTACAGCAATGCAAAGAACTTAATAATTAATTGCTATGAATATTAAAAAAATAATTTGTTGGCCCCCACTATTAGCTGGTCTTGGTGTAGCAGTTACTATTGGAATTCTTGGATATATCACTTATGAATCTGTTTTATCTGGTACCAATTACGGTCTTTGGTTAGTAGCTTCTTTTGGTTCTACGGTAATTAATGTCTTTGGATTTCCTAATAATGAAAATTCTCAACCAAAAAATGTATTTTTTGGTCACCTACTATCTGCCCTAGTTGGAATAATAT
>Ga0187827_10009626_pt1 | contig 10205 bp, 9 predicted proteins | sample ETNtaG_39_FD_167969 | JGI IMG/M metagenome (GOLD analysis project Ga0187827, IMG submission 167969) | Marine microbial and viral communities from oxygen minimum zone, Eastern Pacific Ocean - ETNP2014_SV_150_PacBio MetaG (Illumina Assembly) | ecosystem: Environmental > Aquatic > Marine > Hypoxic... | reverse complement strand
CGGTTCCGAAAGGGTCTTTACGTCATCAGGTATTACAAAATTCCGGCCGTGAATGGCAGCCATTGCCTGGGAAGCCCTGTATAGCGAAATAGAGGCCCTCGGACTAGCTCCTAATGTGACACGTTCGCTTTCTCTAGTCGTCCGAACCAATTCAATAATATATTGGCGAACATTGTCTTGAACTTCTATTTCTGACATGAATCTTTGTAACGAAATTATGCCCTCAGAATCAATTACAGCTTCCTGCTCAGGAGGCTTACTTCCCGACTGATAACGTAAAACTATATCGTGTTCCTCTTCCTCACTCGGATATCCCAAATTGATTCTTATCATAAACCTATCTAACTGCGCTTCAGGCAGGGGGAATGTACCCTCCATATCTATCGGATTCTGAGTTGCTATTACGACGAAAGGAGAAGGTAGCATTCGAGTTTCCCCATCAATCGTTACCTGTCCCTCTTGCATGGCCTCAAGAAGAGAAGACTGTGTTCTAGGAGTTGCTCGGTTTATTTCATCCGCCAATACGATCTGATTGAAAACAGGTCCAGCTCGAAATTCAAATGCGTTCGACTTCTGGTTAAACCAGTTAAGCCCGAGTACGTCTGACGGCATAAGGTCAGGTGTGAACTGTAATCTACCAAATGTACAATCCATAGCTGATGACAATGCCTTTGCGAGGGTGGTTTTGCCTATACCAGGGACATCTTCAACAAGGATATGGCCTCTACATAGAACAGCAATCAATGCAAGATCTATTACATTATCCTTGCCAACGATAACTTTTTTAACGCTTTGACGTAACTTGTCGACTGAATCCTTAATAATGGGGTTTGTAGTGGTCAAGTGACATCTCCTAGTTTTCTTATGTGTCAGTTCCATAATTAGCCATCGCCAGGACTTGACCATAAATAGCGACACAGTCAGCAATTATATATGAGCTTTATGATGAGAGTTCAGCGACACTGTTCTATACTAGATAACGTGATAATACTGCCCGGTGGTGTAGCGGTAGCACTAAGGACTTTGAATCCTTCGACCCAGGTTCGAATCCTGGCCGGGCAGCCAACTCAACGTGGCTCCCTATCTCTTTTGGGACTCCAGAATATGGGCCATCCGGCGTTCAAGTTGTATTCCAACCTTTAACTCTAAATCTGAGCCCTCAATCACAGCCCTTTTTGCGGCCGCTACTATTTTCAGATCCATTTGAGACAGTTCTTTTGCCAGTTCTTCAGACTTCTCCGTTAATTCCGAGAAGGCCACCACCCTATCTACCAATCCTATTTTCCTAGCTTGTTCGGAAAATATTAGACGGTTCGTAAGAATAATATCCAAAGCATTAGAAGTCTTCACTAATCGAGCAAGGGTTTGTGTTCCCCCAGCAGCCGGAATCATGCCCAAAGCAATTTCGGGCATCCGGAATTTGCAGTCATCTGATGCAATCCTTATATCGCATAGTGCGGCAATTTCGATGCCTGAACCAATTACGTATCCATGCAGTGACGCAATGAGGGGTTTTCTAAGCTCCCTAAACAATCCCCAAAGATCTCGCTCCCACCTCACGGAACGCGCAACGACTTGCGAAGGGGCGGTTCCGAACTCCGTAAGATCTGCGCCAGCGCAAAATCCACGCTCTCCACCACCCCGAAGCAATCCCACTCTAGCGTTAGGGTCATCTTGAAATAAACACAGGGTTTCAAATAACTCATCCCTCATTTGCACATTGAAGGCGTTAATTTGCCTGGGACGATTTAACGTCAAATGTGCAATGCCATCCTCACACCGATAAATAACTACTCGTTCAGTATCCTTCACGATCACTCACCAATGTAGTTTGGGTCACGCTTAATGAGGAAAGATCTGATTCCTTCTGAACGATCTGCCGTGCTTTGCAGAATCACACTTAAATCCGCCTCTAAACCCATGCCTTGCTTTATCGTCATATCCATGCCTGAGTTAACGGCTTCTTTGAGATATTTGGCAGCTATCGGGGCGTATTTAGAAATTGCGACGGCCAAGCCTAATGCATCGTCAGCCACAGATGCAGTACTCACGTATTGGACTAACCCCATCTCAATCGCCTCTGTTGAATCAAATTTACGGCCAGTCAAGATAAGTTCCAGTGCCCTGCCCTGCCCCACAATTCTCGGTAGTCTCTGAGTCCCACCATTAACCGGAATATGCCCTAGACCTACTTGGGGCATCGAGAAAGTGCTCGAAAGTGAGCAAACCCTAATATCGCACGCTAGTGCAACTTCTAATCCCAAACCGTGAGCGCCGTTTTCTATGCCTGCTATGATCGGAATTTCTATTGCCGCCAAAATTTCCGATATTCCATTTAGATTCAAATCTTCGCTGCTTTGAGGGGTTTCCAAAAACGCATCGCTCTCGGAAGTGATCACTGCAACACGCACATCGGCACTCTCACGAATTGATTTACACGCGTCTTCCAAAGACCACTTAAAATTCTCGAAGTTGCCCACCCTTGGCAAAATTAGTTTGACTATTCGATTGTTTTGTACTGATTCAGTTTCGACCATGGTACATAAAGTTTCTCTTACAATTGATTATCCGTCTTAATACCCATTTAATTCGTCCACTTTAAATCGTCTAATCAGTTTTGGAGTCAATTATCTCAACTATTTCGTTCGGATTTGCAAAACTTTCCGGATTAGATAAATAGATCACTATCTCTTTTCCAGATGCCAAAATTGGCGGCCCAAGTATCACACCCCAAAGTCCTCCGAGTTCACTGCCAATAACAATAGCAACCAAAATCACTAACGGATGAACCTTCATCGCAAAACTTTGGATGCGAGGCACAAGAATCGCGCCTTGCAGAGTTTGAACTCCGGCGTACAGAATTATCACCCAAACCAGCTTTTCCGGCGAAGTCGAAAGCACTACGACCACAGCTGGTATTGCCCCGAGCCAAGCACCAATGATAGGTACAAGTTCAAATATGCCTGCCACCGCCCCTAACAAGATCGCATATTCCACTCCCAAAAGGTAAAGTCCAATAGAAATAACCACCCATACACCTGCAGCTAATGAGATTTGAGCCCGAACATAGGCGCCTATCACCCTATTGAGGATTCTTAGAATGTGTACAACGTGAATCTGCATATTAACCGGAAAGCTTTCAATGAATGATTCTCTGATCTTTTCACGGTCTTTGAGGAGATAAAAAACGAAAATGGGCACAACTACAAGACCAACAACCAGAGTGAGGGCATGAACCGCGGCCAAGGCTGTGCGATTAATTATTCCGCGAAATGCCCCGACCAAGATCTGGCCGGCGTTTCCTAGCATATTATCAATTTCAAGCCGGATTTCCTCTGGAATATTGGAAGCATATTCCAGATTCCAACTTTCTACGGTATTTCTTGCATCGGTTATAAAAGCAGGCAACTTACCCAGTAGATCAGTCGACTGACGAAATAGTGGAGGCACAATAAGTAAAAGAGCGCCGATTATCACGATAATTAATGCCAGATATACAATTGCAATTGAAATGCCTTTAGAAAGATTTGGATACTTATTGCTGAATGGGAAAAGCCGTTCAAGGGATATAACCAAAGGATACAAGATGTATGTAAGTACTATCCCGATAACAAAAGGGAAAAGTGCGCCCTTGACGAGATACAGCACAAAAATGATCACCCCACCTATAAAGATGTAAAGTGAAAGCCGTACGACTCTCTCAAGCGAAAACTCTATATTGTTACCATTCTGCAAATCTGTAGAATACCCCCTAGCACAAACAGCAAGTTGACCACTTCTCTGAAACTTTTGAAATTATGTTTCAGAAAGATCCAATAGGCAATTAAATGTAATCTCAGTCATAAATTAGCTCTGAGTGACTCAATAGCCTTTTTGTCTGGAATAGCTTGGACCCCACGAGCAGATACACTCATTCCTGCTGCGATAGATGCGAAAGTTGCGGATTCGATAGGGTCAGTGGTTTCTGAAAAACGGATCAGGAACGCAGCAGCGAACACGTCGCCTGCTCCTGTTGGATCAATTTCTTTCACACTAATCGCTTCTATTCGTGACTCTGATCCTGCATCGAAAACGGTAACTCCCCGACTTCCATCTGTAACGATAAATAATGGCACCATACTGGCCCACCTCTCTATGTCACCATTAGAATGACTGTCTTCTTTGGAACAGATCGCAATATCTACCTTCTTAAGTACATCACTTCCTTCCCAGTATTTTCTAACAACCTCCCCATCCGGGTTAAGCTCTCTTATCCAGCCCTGTATCGAGGCAATGACCAACGATTGAGGAAAGGCTTCGGCAATATCCTTACTAATCTCTCCCATTAGCGGACCCAAGTGAACCAGTGGGACCGTTTGCCAATACAGAGGCACGTCTGCGAGTCGAATCTCATTAGCGAGATTACCAACATATTGTTTTCGAACTGAATAGCCAGATTTACTCTGATATTCGTTCCGAAATCTCGTGGTGACTTTTGAAGGAACGACCTCGACATTCGAATCTGCCATGTCCTTAGGAATCGGGAAGTTTTCCTCACAACTAGTGACTACAGAAGCCTTCAACCCCAGCCTCAAAGCAGTGACAGAACCGTAATATACGGAACCTCCGGGTACATATCTATGCCCTGCTTCATCCTCGGTAATGTATCCGATTACCAGGTAGTCTAGCTCTTGCAGATCTGAATCCGACATCGCAATTCCCAACTATCGAAATATAACCCTATCGAATATTCAACGTGGCAAAATTACGACTCTTCGACCCTCTCCAGTGCCGGAACTCTCAGTGTAAACGTCGCCATTTTCTGAAAGGGTAATGTGAACTAATCTTCTTTCCCTAGGATTCATGGGTTCAAGTTCAATGGAGCGACCGGTCTTAACCACTCGCTGCGCGACTCTATTAGCTAGACTACTAAGGGACTGACGCCTTCTGTCATCATATCCTTCCACATCAACCGAGAGATTCGCCCTTTCTCCCGTTTTTCGACTTACAAGGAAACGCACCATGAATTGTAGCGACCGAAGAGTTTCACCTTTTCTACCTATAAGCAACCCGGAATCATCTCCCTCAATTTCAAACAGGGGGCCTCCCACTTCTTCACTCTCTGCCTGGCGTAGATTACACATAACATCAACATCCATTAACGAAATCAACTCATCAATAGTCTCTCTCGCTACCCTAATAATATCTGATGAGGAATCTACTTCCTTGGAGGAACTTAATAATACTTTAGACACCTTTACTTTCGCAGGTTCACTGCCAAGCCCAAAGACACCGGCTTTCCCTCTGCTAATGACGTCTATTTCTACCTCGCCTCGGTCTACGTCGAGCTCTCTTAGTGCGATTTCTATCGCGTCCTCCACTGTCTTTCCTGTCATCTGTATTGTGTTCATCTTGCTCACTCTCCTCGAGCGCATGAGGCACGTCAGCAGCCAATGCTGCCTCAGGTTCTGCTGATCGACTCTTTTTAAAATCAAGAATGTTTATTAGAGGGTCCCACCCAGTGATAAAACCCTGGATAACTATACCGACAATGTTGGAAATTACCCAATAGAGTGCAAGTCCGCTTGGGAATTGCATCGAGAAAAACCCGAACATCAGAGGCATCATCCATAGCATCATGCGATTAGTTGAGGCCTGTCTATCATCTGCGGCCGGCATTGATGTCATTTTTTGCATCAGAAACATAGAAACCCCGACCATAACCGGTAGTATTGGGAATGGGTCTGGTCTGGCCAAGTCAAGCCACAGAAACCCACTATTGAGAGGGATAACATCTTGAACCATTGGAAGCCAGTGGTAAAGATTGGAAGAAAGGCCAACCAAACTTTCTGGGGTTGTGGGGACCGTCTGCAGAATGGCCTGATACAAACCTATCCAGATTGGCATTTGAATAAACATAGGCCCCAAACAGCCAATTGGATTGACGCCTTGTTCTTTATAAAGCTTCATCGTTTCTTGGGACTGCTTTTGTTTGTCGTTGGCAAATCGCCCCTGAATCTCTTTGATCTTAGGTTGCAAAGCCGACATAGCCTTCATTTGCCTACTTTGCTTTACTGTCAAAGGCATCATTACGCCTCTGATTATGATTGTGAATATCGCAATAGCGATTCCGAAATTACTAAACGCTAAGCTGTAAAGTAGCACCAGGGTATTTATCATCGGCTGGATGATAACGTTGCTCCATATCTGGCCAAAAACTTCCAATTTATATGTCCTCGAATATCACGGGTATCAAATCACTCAGCATGAAGGCGACCAGTCCTTTGGATTGGGATCATCACCATCTTCTGCCTTATCTGAAAAATATGGAGAATCCCATTTTTCATCGGGGTTTCCATTCTGTTTTATTATCAATGCTCTTACCGAATGATCCCTTGCGCTGAAATAAATTGAGTCCCCAAGTGAAGTGATAGGTGATTCTATTTTTTCATCTATATCACAGCTACCCAATATCATGCCTGAGGACAATTCTGCCACGCGCAATTCGCCGTCCCTAGAGCCAAATACAATCATATCCGAAACTATTGCAGGAGAACTGATGATCGGACCGAATTTTTCTGTTTCCCAACGCATCTCACCTGTTGATATTTCAAGAGCATAAATTTTTCCGTCCAGTGAGGGTGCATATATGTATTCATCCGTCAAGACTGGTGTCGCCCAATACCAGTTGGAGGCTCCTGAAAATCTCCAATTTTCATCCCCTGAAAATGCATCGATAGAATAAAATACGCTGTCGAATGACCCTACGTATACGTTACCTTTGTGTAAAACTGGATTCGCTGCTACAGCTGCGCCTGTCTGGAATTTCCAGAGTTCTTTTCCTCTTTCCGTATCCAACGCGTAAACATAATGGTCTAATGAGCTGAAAACCAACATGTTGCCCTCAACAGCCGCGGTTGACCATATGCTGGCATCAACCGAGAATTCCCATGCTTTCTCAAGTATCACCGTTTGTCCGTTTACCTCTACGTCGTAGGCATGCATGATGCCATCACTAGAACCAACAAATAACCTTCCTTCGCTAAATACTGGTCCACCAACAAATTCATTTGCAACAGGTTCGGATTCCAATAGTCGGCCATCGTGAAGTGCAAATGCCTGCACCTTACCGTCATAGGAGGCTACGAATACTACATCTTGGTAAATTGCAGGGGTCCCATAAACCGCCCGTTTGTTCTCTTGCTTTTCTTCGACTCTAATCTTAGCTGGAGGCCAATTTTGCGTCCCATTGTCCGGGTTAATCGATAGAACTTGTCCATCCATACTTCCCATAATGAGGGCATCGTCCACTATAACGCCACCAGACCAACCCTGAGGATTTGAAATACGGGAGCATCCCATACTTGCCATCAGAAGGAGACTCATTGACAACAAAAGTGCAATACTTGCTTTATGTCCAATCAAGAGATTCACTTATCGCCAATTCCTTCACAAGTTAAATCAGTTACTTACAAGAAGTCCAAACGTTGGCCCAGCTAATTAGATCAGGGTACGGGATCATAGCCCCTTGTCCCAAGAGGAGTGCAGCGTATAAGCCTTCTAGCGGCAACGTATGTACCTCTCCAAGGGCCATATTTCTCAACAGCTTCAATCGAATAGGTCGAACATGTAGGCATGTGCCTGCATACTCCGGGTATGAAAGGTGAGATTCCCTTCCTATACATAGTTACTAGGAAAATTATCGAGTTTTGGGAAATCCTTGTCATTAATTCAACAATATTTGGAAGCATTTTCAATTTTCTTCGTGGATATCCTTTTCGACGACAAGACCAGCGGATAATAAGAGAGCGCTCATCGAATCTTGGATTCTACCGAAAGTTGCTCTCGAAAGATTCTCTCGGGCAATGAAGACAATGTCATGTCCGTCTGAAATATTGAATGATTTTGCGCTCTCTCTCATCCTTCTTTTGCACCTGTTACGTACGACTGCGTTACCCACTCTGCGGGATACGACAAAGCCGCATCTGGACGATAGTTCAATGTTGCCGTCTACCCTTGGACTTGCGATAAGTACTATGTCTCGATCAGCCCAACTAGTACCTCTTCTACGAACAGTGGCAAAGTCCTCATTTCTGGACAGTTTAGGGAGTTTTTTCATCCATCATCTATCCATAGTTACGATAGATTTTTAATTTAAAACACCAGCTTTCACTTGGCGTAACTTTATACAGCAGGCAACTCCGCTTTCTCAACGAGAGAACAGGCATGATGGCGTAGGCTGTCAACACTGTGTCAAACAGTCAGCTTGTGACGACCCTTAAACATCCGTCGCTTTAGCACATTGCGCCCAGCCTTGGAACTCATGCGCAAGCGGAACCCGTGGACGCGGGCTCGCCTTCTTTTTCTAGGTTGATAGGTTCTTTTGGGCATACTTAAGCCTCACATGATAACCAACAAAGTTTACTTTTGACCTAGATGAGTGTCAATTTAAAATTTCGCCTCGTTTATGATCTATGAACAAAATTCTCAATTACACGGCAGTACGCTTTATTATTGAAGTATCCAATAAAGATAGTCTTTTTAGGATTTTGGTCTTTCCATTAAAATAGTCACACCCATATCTATATATTTGTCGCGTAATTTGTAATCGTAGCTCCTGAAACTGATTCTTGTAGTAGTTCCTTCCAATTGATCCAAAGCATGTTTCAAGCAGTCATCTACAGTTTGAAGAGAGTGTTTGGGGTGAGCCTCTATATCATATAGAAGATCATTAGGACCCCATGTCAGGCAATCGACTCCCTCGACAGCCAGTTTGGCGGCGGTTGTTACTGCTCTAATTGACTCCATCTGAATGGAAAGAAATCCTGTTTCATTCCACCAATTACCATATTCGATCCTGCCCTCCCTACCTTCGATTCCGTACCGGGCCCCGCCTCCCACGCTCCGCCCACCTTTTTGCGGATAGTAGAAATAGCGAATAGCTTCGTCGACAGTTTCAATATCCTCTACTTGTGGCACTTCTATACCCACAGGACCCAGGTCAAGGATGTTTCCAATCAGATAAGCATGTCTAGTGTGCTTTATACGGAATTGAGAAGGAATTCCTAGTTGATTAGCATAATTACAGAACGCTAGTAAGGTCTCTTCATTGAAAGCCCCATGCTGACTATCAGTGAAAATAAAAGCATAATTATCTTTCTCTATAATCGCCTCCATTTGATCCTTTGAAGCGTTCAGTGGAACTGAAACCCCTATCAAGAGTTCTCCTTCTTTGATCCTTTGTTTCAGGTTCTCGCGCTCCATAGTAAATACCTCGATTACGACTTATTGTTGTGATTTGCTATGTATTTCAGGTGGCATAAAAAATTCGAATTTCTCGGCCGGCCCATAGCCCTGAATCTTGATTGGCGAAACGCCCTTACCCTCCAAGGCAGATTGAACTATCGTTTTATTAAACACATGAATATCGTCGCTGTTTAAAAAATCATCGACAGGCATCCAAAGACACTCCGATATTTCTTCCTCTTGAATTGTAATATCTTCACTCAAGGCGGTAAGCCTAGCTACGAAGTAGATGTCAGACTTTCCATAACGATATCCATGCCAGTGCCGAAAAGATACAAGGGCATCAAATTCTGTTTTTACTCCGGTTTCCTCTTCCACCTCTCTAACAGCCGCCTCTTCAAGATGTTCCCCGGGTTGAAGAGCTCCGCCAGGCAGTTTATATGAAGGTCCACGACCTCCCATTCTGTATCTTTCCGACACAACTAGGAGTTCTTGTCTCTTATTGAGGACCACACCACCAACCCCAATATAATGGGTGGCGTATGGGGGAATAAATGCACCGTCTTCAATTTGGAGTGTCATCATGGCATATCTGGATTCGGCATGATGGAATGTGAAGCCTCTCTTTGCGGCAACCGGTACGATTGTAACGATTTGATGAGGAATATTAAGCCATGCCACCTTTACTTCGGTTTCCTTCATTTTAACTATTGCCGCGTCGATTTGATTAGAAAACATATCCGGATCTGCATTCAGTGATTTAGGTTCAATCACTGCCCCTCCAAAAGGGTTCATAGCCCAGTCGAGTTCGCTCATCTTTAATCCTTGCCTAATACTCTATTCGTTAACGCCTCGAAGTATATTGTCGAACTAAACCGTGAGCAACACAAAAGTATGCATTATATCTGTTTTCCTTTAGATATAATGTCTTCAAATTGGCATTAGCGTAAATAGGAGAGACTCTTAATGAAACTTCTTCT
>Ga0187827_10009623_pt1 | contig 10205 bp, 6 predicted proteins | sample ETNtaG_39_FD_167969 | JGI IMG/M metagenome (GOLD analysis project Ga0187827, IMG submission 167969) | Marine microbial and viral communities from oxygen minimum zone, Eastern Pacific Ocean - ETNP2014_SV_150_PacBio MetaG (Illumina Assembly) | ecosystem: Environmental > Aquatic > Marine > Hypoxic... | reverse complement strand
GAGATGATGACGGCACAAAACTTACTATTGATGATGTGACTTCTGTGATGATTTGGCATACAACAGATATTACAACTTCCCAGTTTCAGGTTGGCACAGGGTGGTATTTTACAGGTGTAGGCAGTCAATATAGTGATGATTATCAGCTATTAGTCGGATATGAAGAAGATATTGAGTCAATGAGCATTGGTGCTAATCAGTCTGTACCGACTGAGTTCTCTCTATTGCCTGCTTATCCTAATCCGTTTAACCCTTCTACGACATTGAGATGGATGCTTAATGAGAGTGGAGATTACGAACTGTCAGCGTATAACCTTCTTGGTCAAAAAGTAGTGACCATTTCTTCAGGATATGGGGAGCCGGGATCCTTCTCGATTATTTGGGAAACTAAGAATCTTCCATCTGGTGTCTACTTTGTGGTGCTCAAAAGTGAGAACCGTAGTGCAATTCAAAAGGTGATGCTCCTACGATAAAGTTGATCAGACGCAGTTATATCATATTTTCAGCTCTACTACCTTTTGTTCTCTTTGGGGAATTGGATCATTTAATTATTACTGAAGTAGTCCTTCAACCCAGTGATGGGGAATACATTCGGATACATAATCCTACTCAGACAGCAGTTGATCTGAGCGACTACTACATCACTGATGCTACGGATACTTCTGCCGGTATGTTCTATTATAATTTACCATCTGAAAGCAATTACTGGAGCGGTGGAAGTTCTGACTTCATCGCTCGTTTTCCCGATGGATATGCCCTCGATGTTGGAGAAACAGCGGTACTGTCTCTGCGTGACAGTTCCAGATACTTTTCCCAGTACGGTTCTCATCCTGATTTGACTTTGACAGAATCCATGCGAGATGCAGTTTTAGGCCAATCAACCCTAGGCAACTCCGTTGCACCAAAACTTGACAATTCCTCCGAGACGTTGGTCCTGTTTCATTGGAACGATACCAGTTCTACCGTGGACGATGTGGACTATCTTCTGTGGGGTGATCAAACTTGCGCAGTTGACAAAACCGACGTGGAGGGATACGAAGCAGATTCGCCGGTAGATCAACAGTCATTCATGTCTGTGCATGCTGACGAAGAGAAATTGATTCGTGTGACTGGCGAAGGGACGGAAATTCAATTCGGCGGAAACGGTATCACTGGTCATGATGAGACAAGCGAGAACCTTAGTGAAACCTGGGTGATTTCGCCACTGGCTTCAACAAAACCTGAAATATCTGCTGTCACTGTCTCTCCGGAATCACCCTTTGTAGGCGATGCCATTACATTTTCTACGGCAGTCACGGATGATGAGGGAATAACCTCAGTTGAACTGGTTTATATCTGGAATGAACTGCAGACGGTCTCTGCCTTGACTTCAACCAGTAACGACACTTTTACTACGACTTTGTCTGGATTTGATGAAAGTGGGTCACTTACGTGGTACATCCGAGCGGAAGATGTTTCTGGTCTTAAGGACTCTACGAATGTCAATGCCCTTACTATTGCCATTCCTCCAGAAGAACCCGAAGATCTTTCTATTGCCGATCTACTGGCTGACCTCAGTAATTATGTGGGTGAGATCGTGGAAATCGATGGTGTGGTAACTGTTTCTGCCGGGAAACTTCGCACTAGTTTCACTGAAGCTTTTTTGCAGGATGAATCAGGGAAGGGAATTATTCTGTATAATTCATCGCTGGATACATCATTTCATCGTGGGGATTCTGTCATGGTTACAGCAGAAGTGGATGAATTCGATGGGAGACCTGAATTGATTTATTCCGACATTCAGATTTTGATGGAGAATGTTGAGCTTCCGACGGTTGAGATTTCAATTGCTGAGTTTAACACACTTGAATACTCATATACATTTGTAAAACTGTGGGGGAAAATAACGTCTCGCTCCAATCCGTCAGGCACTAACACCGGAGCAAATATTGATATTCAGGATGAGACAGGTGAAGTAACAACAATGCGGATATGGAACACAACAAATGTGCTGTATAATGAAGATTTTGAACTTATCAATCTCGAGTTGGATTCTTTGCTGCAAGTAGGGAACGAGATCGAAGTGCTTGGAATAGGTGGCGATTACAACGGAGCATCACAAGTACAACCAGCGTACGCCGAGGACATCTCAGAAAAGCAGGAGGGTGAAGTTGGAGATTACTCCATCACTTTGGAGGTGTCACCTTTCCCCTTTGTCCCTCAGTTCGGTGAGGTGATTAATTACACTTACAGTTTTCCTGATGATGCTCGGATTAAGCTAAGAGTTTTCGATGTTTCCGGTCGGCATATAACAACTCTTTTTGATGAGTTTCGGAGTATATCATTTTACAAGGAAAGTGAATGGGATGGGAGGAATGAACTCAATGAGATAGTAGGTCCGGGTGTTTATCTCATGTATCTTGAGGTTACAGACAGATCGTCAGGCAATACCTCTACAGCTGTGGCGCCTGTTGTGATTGGGGCGAGAATGCAATGAAAGTTCGACTGCTTCAAACCTACAGGAGTTTACTCCTTGCCGTAATTTTAGTGGGAGTTCTTTACGGCCAAGTCACATCAGACTACGTTTACAAAGGATCAAGGTCCGCTGCTTTGGCCGGCAGCGGAGGCGCAACCGTTGGAAATGTTTGGGCGATTTTTAATAATCCTGCGGCTCTTTCACGTATCCAGAGCTTGGAGGGTACACTCTCTCATTATCAGCTGTTTGGTCAATCCTATTTTCCTTATTTTGTCACGGCTGTAGGAGTTCCACTCCCAGGAAGTTTGGGCAGTGCGGGTGTTGGACTGGAGCAAATGAGCGTTTCCTACGGTGGAAACAACCTCAGCAGTGAGTCTGCTCTGTTTTTTAGCCACGGATTATTTCTCCAGAAGGATTATTATTCAACTCTCGCTTTTGGCTACTCAATAAAATATCTGCAGTTAGATTACGGAATGTCTGCCGGTCTCTCCGGCGACGGAAGCGATGGGATTAGTCTCGGAACCGGATTAACGATCGGGGTAGATGTAGGTTTACAGGCGAGCCGAAGAGAACGCCATTGGGTAGGCGTTTTTGTCTCAAATATAAATCGTCCGAAAATTGGTGAAGGGAGTTCTTCTTCACAGCTACCCCAACGTCTCCAAATGGCATTCGGTTATTCTCCTTATACAGAAGTGTGGTCGCTTTTCACCATTACAAAAGCTGCTAATCACAAGACTCAATATCATGCAGGAATAGAGTATAATTTATTCGAGAATGTCCGCCTGATGTTTGGTGGTCATACGGCACCTAATAGACTTGGAGCGGGAGCTTCATTTAACTTTAAGGGAATTACACTGGATTACGGCTTGCTTACTCATCCTGTTCTTCCCTTGACGCATCAATTTACAATTGGAATTAAGCGGTGATCTCAATCTTCAGAAGATTCAATTATAAAATTGTCGTGATGGGATTTGTTTTCTCTCTGATAGTTGCACCTCTCTCAGCGGGACAAGTTGATATTAATAATGCATCACTGAATGAGATCAAGACGCTGCCTTTGAGAACTGAACAGGCTGAAGCACTTTACCATAGAATCTATTATCAAGGTCCTTTAGAAACTGTTTATGATATTGTTGATCTGGAAGAAATTGACAGCGAGACATTCTTAAAGATAAAATCGTTAGTCTTTGTGGGCCCCGAAAAAACCGAAGGAGGGTCTGTTCATTTGCAGGACTCCTACGGGAAAGTAGAACGGTGGACAGCCATCGAAGGTGCCAATGAGGGACTAATTGAAGTGTGGCTCGATCGGATTTCGGAGCCGTCCAATGTAAATAATGCTTCTTATGACGATCTCATCTCTCTACAGAATGTAAGTCCTGTGGATGCTGCATCTGTGATCAATAAGCGAAATGTCTATCCAATTGGTTTTGCGAAAGATCTCAGGGGAACACCGGGGCTCTCTTACTGGGGATATCGCAACATGGTGGATTTTGTAACATTTGATGATGCCGACAAATCTACGGCAGATCACTTTTGGTACAACATGTTGTTCAAAACAGTCCCTTCGACAGTCTCGTTTGACGAAGAGTCGGAAGCGCCGGAATCTTTCCGAAGTTTTCCTCCTGCTCTACATCACAAGTTTACTTTCAGTCGAGGGAGTCACTTCAAACTGTCCATGGCGTACCACCGTCAGCTCGGAGAGGATGTGTCTCCAATGAATCAGGGAGGGGCACCATTTCCTGGAGGTAAGGTGGCTGTGACGATCAGGGATATTGAATTAGGTCCGTTGAAACTGGAGAGAATGATTTTGGGCAATTTCTCTATCACGATCGGGCAGGGCGTCATCATGGAAAGTACCGATTTTTGGTCTCCAAGGCGTACCGGTTACGGATGGAGTAAGCGTGTACACGGTGTTTTTGCTGACATCTCTCAATCCATGGAATATTCGTTGCGGGGAGGCGCCATACAGGGCACGATTAATAAATTTCAGTTTCTCGGCTTCTTCTCAAAAAATCATCGGGATGCAGTCCTCAATTCTGATGGAGAATCGTTCACTTCTTTTATCACAATGTACCCCAGGCGAGATTCGATTTCAGCGGAAGGATTGATGATACCAATTGCCAATACCGTTGAAGAGGTGACATTAGGCGGACAGTTAAAATACACTTTTGGTCCAGGTACATTCATAGGATTGACATCATACGAAAGTTTATATGACAAAGAATTGCGCCCAGATATTCCGGGTGAGGTAATTGCCATTGGAGAAAAGGATAAGTATCTTACTCAGATTGGCAACTCCGCTGATACCGAGATTGAAGCGATGTACGCTTCAGCCGGCTCTTCACCACTTTGGTCAGACGCAAAAGCTATCAGGAGAGTTCACGGTGTGGAGTTTTCTACTGTTCTGAACAATCTGGCAATTCAGGGTGAATATGGAATTTTGGATAAAGATGGAGAGATTTTCAACTTACAGAACGATCCGTCAGCTTTTGTAATCAATGCCTATCTTCAGTTCAACAGTCTAAACTTTTTAGTCGTTTACAGAGATTACGATCTGGAATTTGACAATCCTTATCAGCGATCTATTTCTAACTATCAGCGATATAAAAGTACCATACTTGAAGATTCATACTATCTGAAAGATCCCTCGCTCAGCTATCTTTATGCAGGGACTGCGCAACCTCAGGCGGAGCGTGGATGGTATCTTTCCAGTCGCTATCAGTTCCATCGGCAATGGGTGACTACGAACCAGTTTGACACATGGACACGCGTCTCAGACAATGCCCGCTATTATAGAATTGTCTCAAACATGGAGTACCGCCCGGTCTTTAATTATCGCTTTAGAATCAGACAGAAATGGCAGACGAGAGCCGCATTTAACAGTTGGTCGCCAACCGGTTATTCTGTTCAGGAAACAAGGTTAACTGCAAACTTCAGGTTATCGCGATATGACAGTATTCGCCTGCTTTATGCTGTCAGTGCCGTGGAATTTAATCCTAGACGGCGCTTGACTTTAGATCTACTTTCCGCCGGTGAAAATCCTTCCATGGTGGGGAGCGCCTCTCTCAGTAGCGAAGCTCTTGGTTTTACGGCAACTCACAATTTTTCTGATAGACTAAAGGTCATCGGTTCAGTGATCATGTACGACGGATTTTTCTGGAATTTTGAGGATACGGACTTTAGGATTTTTGACTCACCCACGGATGCGCTTCGTTGGTGGGTGACCATCTTTTCTCGAATAGGTGAAAGATGGGCATTCCGGTTCAAAGTTTCCTCTGAAGGAGGTGGTGCAGTGACCAACTATGCTTTTGAACCGCAAGATGCTTCAAGTAACGGACGGCTTTTATGGGAGACGCTTCAAAATATGAATGAAACAATGGACTTTAGATTCCAGTTGGATTATGCGTTTTAACTATCTCATGAGAATTATACCACTATTGTTGCTTTTGTCAACGGTGCAACCACAATCTTATTTTCATGGAACTGTGGGTAATTTCACACCGATCATGACTGCTCGTTCATTAGCCATGGGACACACTGGAGTTGCGACCGACAATGGAATCTCAAATCTTTGGACAAATCCTGCGTTGTTGCGGCAGGAGACATTTTTATCAGTGAAAATTGCTTATTTTATCACAAAAGTAGAAGAGAAGCGATCCTTTCCGGTAATAGACATGTTTGATGACAGAGTTACGGACAATATCTACAATATCAATCGTAACAGATATTCTAATACAACATTTGGCATCATGATCAAGCCGAAAACGCTCCCATTGTCGTTTGCCTTTGGAAAAAATCCGTTCATGGACTTTCGATATGATTACGAGGAAGAAGTTCGTGCCTCTCTTTCATCGTCCCATTACAATAGAGATCCACTGGTAGGATACCATCGCATTTCGAGAGACGGTAGGTTGTGGATGCAAAGCGGGGGCGCAAGCTTAAATCTGGGCATGCTTTCGACCGGAGTCACTATTTCCTTTTTGCAGGAAGAAGCGATCTCAAATGAAAGGTCTGTCATTGTCATCGAACAGGATGATGCGTTGGCAAGCGATACGACTTTAATTTTATCCGGCGATCCAAAGCTTGAAAATTCAACGTCCATGATTACTGTTGGAGTTGCCTTAGATTTGACTAACCGATTAAGGATTGGTGCGAGTTTCAGATCACAAGTTGAATTCGATTTATTATCAGCACTTGAAATACCGATTGCTGAGGAAGAAACTTTGTTACCTGCTTTTGCGTGGCACGACAGCAGTGTTGCTTTGTATTATTCCATCCCTGAAGTCATCACTGTAGGTATTAATTATCGCCCGAAGAATCCCATCCCGACGCAGATATCTGCTGAAGTTCGCTACACAAATTGGGCCGAGTTTTCAATAACCTATTCGGACAGCATCAATGAGAGCATGAAGTTTCCCGTCAACCTACGCGAAAGTTTCGATTTCCGAGTTGGGCTCGAGCACCTTGTCCTGAGTAAAATTCCCTTCCGTTTTGGCTTTGTCTATTCTCAATCACCTTATGGTGAGGAGTTCGACCGCACTCTCTTTACAGCTGGCACCGGTTTTACCATTAATGACAAGCTTACTATTGATATCTCTGGAGAATTCAGCATGGGACAGTATTCTTATCCCGACTTATTCCCAGCAGTGGGGAGTTCTACTGGAGATTTGGAGACTGTGTATGAGAGCTACGCCGGTTTTGCACTGAATATGAGATATGCGCTTTAAGCATTTTTATCTTTTTTCACTCTTATTTGTAAACATTCTTTTATATGCAGGTGAGCCGTATATGCGGCTACATCTAATTTTTACGAATGACATTCATGGATCTATCCATCAATATCCTGCGAGATTTATGAATCCTGAGTACGGACCCATGCTTTCCGGGGGTGCTGGTGCTTATCGATATGTAAATGAATTACGGGCAGAAGCCACCCAAAAGGGTGAGCACCTTTTACTGCTGGATGGCGGCAATATATTTCAGGGGACGCCTCTCGGGACTGTAGATGGAGGTGAGAAGATTATCCGCTGGATGAATCTTATGGAGTATGATGCGTTAACACCGGGTTTGAGAGATTTTGATCAAGGTGTAAACAATCTGGAGCATTTGTCCGAAGTTGCAGAGTTCCCCATGCTGTCGGGGAATATCCTTGATAAAACGACAGGGGAAATTCCGGATTGGCTAAGTTCCACGATTTTTAAACGTGTTGGCGACACTGATATTGCCATAATTGGAATTACGGCTGACGATCTTTCTAGGAAAACGTTTTCTTATAATACAGCGGGGTTAGAATTTCTTCCTACTATTTCAACTGCTCAAACGTTGGTGGATCAAGCCAAAGAGCAAGGAGCTGATATTGTAATATTGCTGGCTCACGCTGGATTGCCGTACAATAGGGAAAAGGTGTTTGAGATACTTCATGAGATGGTGATAGCACCCGGTTCCAATGAGACAAAATCAATTCCTACCCTAACGGCACTCACATTAGCACATTTTCTCGAGGGAGTGGATGTCATTGTAACGGGTGGAGTAGCAAAAGGATATGATTATCCTTGGGAAGACCCAAAAACTCACACGCTAGTAGTGCAAAATTATGGGAATTTATCCGGCATTGGACACCTGGAACTTCTGATTGATGAGGAGGCAAAAATATTGGTTGGTCATGAGTATCCGACTGATCGGGGAATGCTTATCACATTGCTTGAAGATGATATTCTTGCGGATCTTTCTGTAGTGGAGACCATCAAAAACTGGGTGATCGAAGCAAAAAAAATATATTATGAAGGTCGTGAGAGTGAGCCATCCTTAATGACTCCAACCGGTTCATGTGATACGCCCCTCACACGACTCTCTACTTCAGATAAATTCCCGATTCCAAATCTTGGAAAGCCTGAACGATTGGAAATAGTAACATGGAATTTGGAATGGTTTCCTACGGCAGGTGATTCTACATTGGAAGCTGTCGCAGAAGTGATAGAGGAATGGGGTGTGGATATTGTGGCTCTCCAAGAAATTAAGAACATTCATGAATTCGGCAGACTCATGGAGTTTTTGCCCGATCACGGCTTTGTTTTAAGTGAACAGTCTTCCTTCATGGATCAGGCAATTATCTACAGAAAAGATGTGATTACATTTCTTGGTCAGTATGAGCCGTTCTCGTTTGATGATTACTACTTTGCTGGTCGTCCGCCATTAATGGCGGATTTTGTCTGGAGCTGCGGAGATGTATTCAGCGCATTTTCAGTTATTAACATGCACCTGAAGTGCTGTGATGACGGACTGTTTCGTAGGCAGAAATCAATGGTGCAGCTTCACGATCTCGTCAGGCAATATATTGCAAGCGGGGACGAAAATATCGTCGTTGTTGGAGATTGGAACGACCAACTTACTGATACCGGAATGCGTCAATCTTTTACAGCGTTTTTAGATGATCCGGAATATTTCCAGTTTGCCACCATGGAGATAGCACAAGACACTTCTCAAGCATCTTACCCCAAATGGACTGTCCCCAGTATGCTTGATCATATTCTCTATTCGAAAGGTTTCTTTGATGAACATGAATCGGGAGGAATAACTCAGACTCTAGACATGGAGCAAATCATTGGCGATTGGGATACTTATGAAAATATTCTATCTGATCATCTGCCGGTAATGTGGAGTATTGAGATTACCAATGATCAGATGCCCTAACTATTTAACGACCTCCTTTCTTTCATTACTTTTATTTAGCTGTGGTACAATAGAAGAGCCAACTGATGAAACAGTATTAGATTCCATCGGATCTTCGGAAACCGTTGAAATTGTTACTTGGAACATTCAAAATTTTCCTAAAGAAAGTCAGCAAACTATTGAGGCAGTTAAAACCGCTATAATCAGTTTGGACGCAGATATTTATTGTATCCAGGAGGTTGAGGACAAGGGGAGCTTTGCAGCAATGGCTGAAACTTTAGAAGATTTTGATTACATCTTATCTGATAGCACATCTTATATACACTTTGGCATTTTGTATAAAACTGAAGTTTTGGAATTCCTCGATTCTGATGAGATATTTACTCAGTATTCTTATGATTTTGCAAGCCGTCCGCCCTTACTGGCTAATTTTCTTTGTCTCACTTGTCCAGATTCATTCAAAGTCTCGGTGATAGATCTTCACCTGAAGTGTTGTGATGGCAGTGACAACTTGGAACGGAGGGAGGCTGCCATTTCTCATCTTCACGACTATTTATCCAATAAGATAAGTAGTAATGAGCCGGCTAATTTTATTGTAGTCGGGGATTGGAATGATGAGTTAGATGAGCCGCAAGATCAGAACCCATTCATGACAATTCTGAATGACTCAACTAACTTTCGGTTTGCAAATTATGATCTTGCTGTAAATGGATCTGTATATTATGCATCTTATCCGGGATGGCCTAGTTTCATCGATCACATTTTGATTTCAAAATCTCTTTTTGATGAGGAAGTGTCTTCATCAGTACTCACACTTCGCTTGGATGATTTTTTTGACGATTATGAAATCACAGTATCGGATCATCGTCCGGTGGCTTGGATTTTTAGTCCTAGTTCATCCTTTTAATGAAAACTAAACATCTACTTCTCCTTTTGTTTTATCTCTTATGTGGGGTTCTTACCGCTCAAGGTGTCTCTACTATCAAATATTTCCAATCCGAGGATGATTTGCTTCGCGGAACCGCAATGAAATCATCAGCTATTGCTGATGACCCTTATATCCAAGTACTGTATAATAGTA
>Ga0187827_10009621_pt1 | contig 10206 bp, 11 predicted proteins | sample ETNtaG_39_FD_167969 | JGI IMG/M metagenome (GOLD analysis project Ga0187827, IMG submission 167969) | Marine microbial and viral communities from oxygen minimum zone, Eastern Pacific Ocean - ETNP2014_SV_150_PacBio MetaG (Illumina Assembly) | ecosystem: Environmental > Aquatic > Marine > Hypoxic... | reverse complement strand
GCCGACAAAATCCGCGCTATGCTGCGCAAGGGCAATGGCCGCCGCTCCGTGGAACTGGAAGTGCTCACGGAAATGGCGCTTACACGGCTGGAGGCTATCGGAAAGGGCGAAGCGCCGGAACTACCCCCGAAAGCAGAGCTGGAAGCCGCAGCCGACGCCACAGACGGCAACGGCGCAGAGAGGGCGGAAGACATACCCGCAGCGGCTGCCGACAGCGAATAATCTATCACAAACAGGAAAGCAAACCGATGAACGAAAACTTAATCCCCATGGTAATTGAATCCACCGGTCGCGGCGAGCGCGCCTACGACATTTACTCGCTGCTCTTGAAGGAGCGCATTGTGTTCGTGGGCACGGCCATCACCGACCACGTGGCCAACCTGATGGTAGCACAACTGCTTTACCTTGACCAACAGGATTCGGAAAAGCAGATTAACATGTACGTGAACAGCCCCGGTGGGATGATTTACGCAGGGTTGGCCGTGTATGACACCATGCGGCTGTTGCGCGCACCCATCGCCACTTATGCCGTCGGGGTGACGGCATCCTTCGGCACTGTACTGCTCACCGCCGGAACCCCCGGACAGCGCTACGCGCTGCCCAACGCCACCATCCATTTGCATCAACCACTCGGGGGTGCGGAGGGTCAGGCACGCGACATCGAGATTCAGGCGAAAGAAATCGTGCGGTTGCGCACGCGGCTTAACGAGATTCTGGCCGAGCACACCGGGCAGGATTTCGAGGTCATCGAGCACGACACCGACCGCGATTACTGGATGACCGCGCATCAAGCGGTGGAGTACGGGATCATCGACGAGGTGCTTGAGCCAACCAGCGCTGACGATGAAAAGAGCGCCAAGGATGACGCAAAGAGCAAAAAGGCAAAGAAGTCCAAGAAAAAATGAACGCCAGCGTGACTGGCAATAGCAGCAGCGAAATGGGGCGATCCGCCGGTCGCCCCATGGCCGTTAATCGCCTCGCGACCAGTTAGGCTATGGGCGTGAGCATAGCGCAGTGGCGCAACCTGATTGTCGACATGGACGGCGTGCTCTGGCGCGGCGAAACTGCGCTGCCTGGTCTGGGCGCATTTTTCAGAGTACTGCGCGAGAGCGAGCGCCGCATCGTGCTGGCCACGAACAATTCAAGCCGCACCGTTCCTCAATACGTGGCGAAACTGGAGCGCATGGGAGTGCAGGTGACAGCAGAGGAAATCCTAACGTCCGCGCAGGCCACAGCCAGCTACCTTGCCGCCGCGACCCCGACGGGCAGCCGCGTGTCGGTCATCGGCGGCGACGGCCTGCGCGCCGCACTGCAAGAGCAGAGCTTCGTTCTCAATGACGAAAACCCGGCCTATGTCGTGGTGGGTTTTGATTTCGAACTCAACTGGACTAAACTGGATTGCGCCGTGCGCAACATCCGCGCCGGCGCCATTTTTGTCGGCACCAACGCGGACGCCACTTACCCGACCGAGAAGGGCATCGGCATCGGCAATGGCGCTATTCTGGCGGCGCTGCAGACCGCAACCTGTGCGACTCCGATTGTGATCGGGAAGCCCGAGCCTCCGCTATACGAGCTAGCGCTGCAACGGCTGGGGGCAACCGCAGCCGAGACGCTGGTGATTGGTGACCGGCTGGAAACCGACATTCTCGGCGCGCAGCGCGCCGCCATCGCCAGTCTGCTGCTGCTGACCGGGGTGACCACCCGCGCAGCGTTGACGCAGAGCGAACTGCAGCCTGACCTAGTTTTGCCGGGCTTACCGGAAGCTACCAGCGCCATGCTCTCTGAACTGAAGACCACGCCGCCGGCCGCGGCGCGATGACTGCAATGAACAATCTACTGGAAATGACCGCCGGCAGCCTGCAAAAAAAGCTGCGCGCATGGGGGGAGCCGGACTATCGCACCCGCCAAATCTGGCGCGCCATATACCAGCAGCAAGTTGGCTCATTCCAGGCAGTCACCAGTCTGCCCGACAGCCTGCGGAAGCGTCTGACGGTGGAATTCAGCCTCGGCAATCTAACGCCAGTTACCGATCTCCGCTCCGCGGATGGCCGCACGACCAAAGCTCTCTTTCGCCTGCCGGACGGAAAGCAGATTGAAACCGTGCTGATGAGCTACCACAAGCGGCGCACTGCGTGCATCTCCACGCAGGTGGGCTGCGCCCTCGGGTGTCAGTTCTGCGCCACCGGGCAAATGGATTTTGAGCGCAATCTGACCGTGGGCGAGATTGTCGCGCAGGCGCTGTGGGCTTCCCGTCTGCTGCGCACCGAAGGGCTCACATTGACCAATATTGTGCTGATGGGAATGGGCGAACCGTTCCACAATTATGCAAACTCGCTCGCCGCGCTTGACCGGCTGAGCGACGCGGAAGGCATGGCCATAGGCGCAAGACGCATCACAGTGTCCACGGCCGGGCTAACACCCGCCATCCAGCGTTTTGCGCATGCCGGGCGACGCGAGCGATTGGCAGTCTCGCTCCACGCGGCCACCAACGAACTGCGCAGCCGGTTAATGCCCGTCAACCGCCGCTACCCGCTCGCGGCGCTGCTGGCCGCATGCCGCGAATATACTGAGCTGACCGGCCGGAGACTGTCGTTTGAGTGGGCGCTTATTGACGGGGTCAACGACAGCAAAAAACAGGCTCGGGCGTTGTGCGAGCTGCTCGTCGGAATGCTATGCCATGTGAATCTCATCCCGCTGAACCCCACGGCCGATTATTCCGCCGCCCAGAGCCACAGAGAATCGGCGGCGCGTTTCAAAGCGCAGTTAGACGCAGCCGGAATCCCCACAACGGTGCGCGTGCGCCGCGGATTGGATATCCGCGCCGGTTGCGGCCAACTGCGCTCCCAGCGCGCAAAGGCGCACTGATGAAGATTCTTTCAGTCATCGGGACCCGCCCCGAAGCGGTCAAGATGGCCCCAGTGGTGGCTGCGCTAGTGGGCAGCCCGGGCGTGCAGGCACATGTGCTAGTCACTGCGCAACACCGGCAGCTGCTCGACCAGGTGATGCGCCTTTTCGACATCAGGCCGGATTATGACCTTGATGTGATGAGCACAGACCAAGCCCCCTCTGACGTGTTAGCGCAGGTGTTGGAACGTATCCGGCCTGTGCTGGCAGATTTGCATCCGGACTGGATGCTAGTGCAGGGTGACACCACCACGGTGCTGGCTGCCACACTGGCAGCCGCTTACACCCGCGTGCCCGTGGGTCATGTGGAGGCCGGACTGCGCACCCACGACCGCACCAATCCATTCCCCGAAGAGCTCAACCGCGCGCTGACCGATCACGCCGCCAGCCTTCACTTCGCCCCCACAGAGAATGCGCGCAGCGCTCTGCTGCGGGAGGGTATCTCGGAAGAAAGCGTGCACGTCACCGGCAACACCGTGATCGATGCGCTGCAGGTAATCACCGCGCGCCGGTTGCCGCAATCATCCACCGATATTTTGGGCGCGCTGCCGGAAAAGAAACGCTTGATTCTAGTGACCGCCCACCGCCGCGAGAACTTCGGCGCGCCGCTCGAGCGCATTTTCGCCGCTCTGCTGGAATTGGCGCACCGCGACGACGCACACATCGTCTATCCGGTTCATCCCAACCCCAGTGTGAACGGCCCGGCCAGGAAAGCGCTGGCAGGTAATGCCAACATCAGCCTGCTTCCACCGCTGGACTACCTGACCTTCGCCCATCTGATGAAACGAGCACATCTCATTCTCACCGATTCGGGCGGCATTCAAGAGGAAGCCCCCGGCCTCGGCGTGCCGGTGCTGGTAATGCGAGCAGTCACCGAACGCCCCGAAGCAATCGATGCCGGGACGGCCGCGCTGGTAGGCGCCGAAACACGAAAAATAGTGGCCGCAACCACGCGCCTTCTGGAAGATGAGGACGCGCACCAAGAAATGGCGCAGGCAGTCAATCCCTTCGGGGACGGTCGCGCGGCGCGGAGAATCGTGGGGGTATTATTGCGGCAGTCTCAAGATTAGGGCGGTATGCAGCGCACACTTGCAGCGCATCGCCATAATGACTATACTTTGAGCACAGTATCCACATTGGATTAAGGAGCGCCAAACTATGCCATTTTCCACAGATGAACAGGGTCAGGGCCTAGTGGAATACGCGTTAATCTTGGTATTGGTAGCCGTCGTCGTTATAGTGATTCTGGCGCTGCTCGGGCCGAAGATTGGTGACATGTTCACCAATCTGATGGAATCGATCGGCGGCGGCGCATAAAGGAGAACCTGGGTAATAATATGAGCGCGCGCACAGCCTCGAAATGACTCATCGTGCGTGCCCGCTGCAGCCGTAGAAGACACTCGTTGCTAGTCATAATCGACCCTTTATTTCGCTCCGGCGCGCGCGGGCTGCTGGCCCGATAGCAGCAGACGCCATGTCCAGATGGGTCACGCGCCTGCCATTGCTGGACAACCGTCTGTTCTGGAAAATCACTGATTTTGTGTTGCCGCTCAGTTGCGTCAGATGCGGCCAATCCGGCAGCACCTTTTGCCCCGAGAAGTGACAATCGGGGCAAAAGGTGCTGCCGTCCCCGCTTTGCGGTCAGTGCGGTTATCCGCTGCAACACGGCGAGGGAGAATCATGCGATATCTGCCGCAGATACAGCCTCGGGCTCGATCGGTTGGTTTCCGTGACATTTCACCAGGGCGCATTGCAGCGAGCGATTCACAGTTTCAAATATCGGCGCAACCGCGCTCTGGCACACGTTTTGGGCGAAATGGTGCTACAGGCGGTGCCGACGCTTTCCGCGCGGAAGCGAATGTCTTTTCCCGGCGTTCGGTAGTGCTGGCGGACGACATCTGTACCACTGGCACAACTCTGGTAGCATGCACTGAAGCGTGGCGGGCAGCCAGGGTCACGCAAGTTTGGGCGGTGACGCTCGCGCGCGCCGCGCGCCGATGAGAATCTAATCACATTACGGACCATTAGGAGGTCAGCATGACAATACCGGTAACAATCAGTGCAAAGGGAATGACAGTAAATGAACGCTTGCAGGCGCACATAGAAAAAAAGGTCGGAAAATTAGACCGCTATCTACCCGAGCTGCGCGCAGCGCAATTAGATCTGGCAATGAACAGGGCGGCGCGCAACAGCGGGGACAGAAAGGTAGCGCAGATAACGCTGCAGGTACCGGGAAGCATAATACGCGCCGAGGAACATTCAGCTGATTTTTTCGCCTCGGTGGATAAAGCAGTCGAAAAGGTCTACCGCCAGATTGAGCGCCATAAAGGAAAACGGGTACACTGCCGGCACATGGAGCCCGGCCAGGAGCGCGTAGGGGAAGCGCTCGCCAATCAGGAACAAGCTACCTGGGAAACACGCACGGACGAAGAGGAGCGCGTGGTGCGCCACAAAAGGTTCGCGCTCTCTCCCATGGACGAACAGGAAGCCATCGAACAAATGGCCTTGCTCGGACACAAGAGTTTCTTCGTATTCTACAACGTGGACACAGCCTCGGTTAATGTGGTCTACCGCCGCCACGATGGCGGGTACGGCCTGATAATACCGGAAATCAGCTGAACGATTTTTCGCGCACATCAAAGCGCAGCGCGCGCCACCTGAGATGGAACAAGCCGTAACGGCCGTGATAATGCTGGGCGCCGGCGGGCCCAGCGAGCATGAAGCACTGGTACATGCTTCCCGCCGGCGGGCCGCCATCGCCACCGTGCAGGCCCTCGCCACGCTGAATCAGATTGACAGGATTATCGTGGCCGCGCCGGAAAGCGAACGTGTGCGCTGGGAGGCAAACCGTGATTTCGCCGCACTCTCCGGCAGCGTGCTATGGGATGTCGACCCACCCGAAAAGCCTTTTCACTTCGGTCGCCGCATAGGAGAAATGGCGCGCCACCTGCAGCTGCAGCGTGTGCTCTATATCGGCGCGGGCAGCATGCCCTTGCTCACCCGCAAGAACCTAGCCGAGGTGGTTGACCGGCTCAGCCGCGCGGGCGAGCGCTGGGCAATCACGAACAATTTTCACTCCAGCGATTGGCTTGGGTTGACTGACGCGACTGTATTGCCGGACGCAGCCACCCGGCTGCCGCGGGACAACATGCTGGGCTGGGTATTAAAAGACAAAGCCGGTTTCACCGTGCAGGCACTACCACCCACGGCTGCGACACAATTGGATATCGACACACCCACTGATCTGGTGGCACTGCGTTGGCACCCCGATACGCCTACGGATTTACGCTCTCTTCTGGCTCAACGGCTACCCGAGCAGCCGCTCGCCCGCTGGAAAGCAGCCGCCCGGGTGCTAATCACGCCGGGCAGCCACGTCGCCCTGATTGGGCGCGTCTCACCGCACACATGGCAGGTTCTGCAGGCGCACACCGAGGTATGGATCAGAGTATTCTCCGAGGAACGCGGCATGACCGCCAGCGGCCGCTGGGGAGGTGGCCGCGTGCGCTCGTTGCTGGCGCACTTCATGGAGCGCTCTGGGCCGAAGCCTGTGTTCGACCAATTGGGCGAAATGGTGGCGGCTGCTTTCATCGACACGCGCGTGTTTCTGGCGCACCACGGGAAGTGGCCCTCAGCAGCCGACCGTTATGCCTCGGATTTGTGCCAGCCTGAGAAAATAAGCAATGCACGCCTGCGCAGCTTCACCGAGGCCGCGATGGCCTGCCGCGCCCCGGTGGTGCTGGGTGCGTATGGAGCCGTGTCGGGCGGTTTATATGCGTTGGTAGAGACGCTTCAGGCAGGAAAAGACTGGCTGACCGACGCCGTGCAGGCGGCGGCTACCAACCATCGATGAACGGCTGCCAGTTGCTGTGCGCGGCTGTGTAATTCCCAAATCGATAGGAGGCGGTCGGGCGCGGCTCGCAGGGTTTCCTTCTCAAGCGCATGCGCGCTTTTGATGGCACTTTCCCGCCTTTGCGGCGATTACACGGTGCGCAGGCGGCCACCACGTTGCCCCAACTGTGTCCACCCCCGTAGCGGCGCGGCATCACGTGGTCGATGGTGAGCTGATGAGTACGCTTCCCGCAGTACTGACAGGTGTGCTCATCACGTCGGAAGACTTCGCGCGTGGTCAGTTTGACTCGTGGCCGCGGGCGCTGCACCATGCAGCCCAGCCGGATAATCGACGGGCAGGGAAAGGAGTCGCTCGGGGTGCGCACCACGCCGCGCCCGTTCAACACCAGCTCGGCTTTGCCATGCAGCACCAGACCCATGGCCCGCCGCACGCTGGAGACATTCAGCGGCTCGTAGTTGGCGTTGAGCACCAGCACCGGGAGCTGCAGTATCGATTGCATATTGTGCACGGTAGATTGTAACAGAGAGCCCCACCTGCGGCAAAGCGCAGTTCAGCGCGCCGGGGACTCATCATGGCAGAGGACTGCCAGTTCCCGGTAAAGCCTCCACTGCGAGCGAGCCATCAGCGCGCTCAGCAGCAGCCCGTGCCAGCCCATGCGCCACCCCGAGAGCGCTACGAAACGCCAGAGAAACTGGCGCAGCGGTTGCAGCACGTAATTGTGCATTCGCGCCCGCTCACCCTGCCTGCGCAGCACTGCGGCGTCGTAGCGCGCATAGCGGTGCTGCCGCGCGAGGAATTCCCTCACGGTGGCGTAATTGTGGTGAATGAGCGCATGACGCAACCTCCCGGTCGGACCCTCAAGCTGCAGCAGTTCGTGTACGGGCCGCTCGGGGTCATAGCGGCCGCACTGCGGTCGAAAGAGACGCAGCTGATAGTCAGGGTACCAACCGGCATGCAATGTGAGTCTGCCGAAAATGAAATTGTGGCGTGGCAGCCACCACCCCACCGGCTGCTGCACCCGGGTGGCTCCGCGCAGCTCGCGCGCCAGTTCCGGGGTCACGCGTTCGTCCGCGTCCACGAAGAGTACCCACTCCGCCTGCGTCTCCGCGAGGGCCGCATTGCGCTGCGCGGCGTAGTTGTCGAAGCGGCGTTGCAGCACCCGCGCGCCGTGCTCCCGCGCGATTTCGCAAGTGCGGTCGCTGCTGCCCGAGTCGAACACCAGCGTGTCGTCCACCCATCGCAGCGAGGCGAGACATTCGGGCAACGTGCTCTCTTCGTTCAGAGTCAGAATGATGGCAGTAAGCAAATCAGAAGAGCCTGGCCTGCGCCCCGGTCGCTCCGGGGCGACTGACGGGCAATTGTATCCCAAGGTATACTTCGCCACAATGCGACGCACAACCGGCTTCAAGCAGTGGGCTGCTTTCTTCACTCTCGGCGGTTTCTGTTGGGGTACCTCATACTTCTGGATAAAAATCGCGGTCGCTGAAGTCGGCCCGCTCACGCTGGTGGCGCTGCGTGTAACGCTTGCTGCTGTGGCAATCTGGGCGTGGGTGCTGGTGCGGAGAATCCCGCTTTCCGCTTCCGTTCATGAAATTGGTCTTATGGCATTGCTGGGAATCACGAACACTGCCCTGCCGTTCACGTTGATTGCCTGGGGCGAAACACGCATCGATTCAGGGTTGACTGGCCTGCTCACCGCGACGTTGCCGCTCTTTGCTACGCTCATGGCGCATCGCTTCATCGCGAACGACCGCATCACCGTACCCAAGACCATCGGTGTAGTGCTCGGATTCTCCGGCGTGAGCATATTGTTCATCCGTGACCTCGGTCCTGGGGAAATCTCGTTTAATGTGTGGGGACAGGCGGCGGTGATTGGCGGTGCTTTTTGCTACGCTTCGAGCACCGTCTATAATCGCCGCTTTCTGCAGGGGCAGCACCCGATTGCAATCACGGCATTCGCGCTGCTTTTGGCCACGGCCACCATGTGGCTGCTGGCTCCGGTCATGGAGGCACCGTTCACTCTGCCACGGCTTCCACTTACGTGGCTCGCCACCGCGTGGTTGGCGTTAATCGGCACCGCGCTGGCCTATCCACTGATGTTTTTCCTCGTTCACACCTGGGGACCCACGCGCACCTCGCTGGTCGCTTATGTGATTCCGGTAACCGCGCTGGCGCTCGGGGTGATTGTGCTGCAAGAGGTCCTTGATTGGCAGCTCGCGCTCGGCGGGCTTCTCATCATCATGGGCATCGCCACGGTGAACTGGCGCACGTGGCTACCCGGCCTGTGGCGCGTGTGCGCCCCAAAGCGCCCCTTCCCTTTCCCGGCAAAATGAACTGCAGACGCCGCGGCCGCCCGGCGACGGAATGGGTTGGCGCTCTGTCGTTGACCCAAATCCGGTGAAGAGGTACACTATTTACTGCCCCAGCACGGGAAAGGAGTGAAAGAATGAAACGCGCGGTCAGCGTCAGCATCGGGTCATCCAAGCGGGACAAGCGCGTCGAGATGACATTGCTCGGAGAACCGGTGACGATAGAGCGCATCGGCACCGATGGAGACATGGAACGTGCGGCCGAACTGTTCCGAGAACTGGATGGCAAGGTGGACGCATTCGGCATTGGCGGCGCTGACCTCGGACTGCAGGTCGACGACAAATGGTATCAGCTTCACTCCGTCAAGCCCATGGTGCGCCACATTAAGAAAACACCTTTCGTGGATGGATTGGGCTTGAAAACCACCCTCGAGCGCGGTGCAGCCGCGTTCATCGAGTCGCGCATTAGCGCAGAAATCAAGCCTCGCCGCGCCCTCTTCACCGCCGGCGCAGACCGGTGGGGAATGTCGGTTGGCTTCGTTGAAGCTGGATACGATTGCGTTTTCGGTGATTTGATGTTCGGGCTGGAAATTCCCATCCCGGTGCGTTCCATCGCCGCTCTCAAGCGCGTGGCGGCTGTTGTGATGCCTATCGCCGGGCGCATGCCTTTTTCCATGCTTTACCCCACCGGCGAGAAACAGGATGAAATCGTGCCGAAGCACCAGAAATGGTACCGCTGGGCCACCGTTCTGGCGGGAGACTGCCATTTCATCAAAGGCTCCATGCCGGCCCGATTGGACGGAAAAATAGTGGTCACCAACACCACTACCCTGAAGGATGTGGGCCTTTTTCGCGAGCGAGGCATCGCCTACCTAGTCACCACCACCCCGGTGCTCGATGGCCGCTCCTTCGGCACCAACATGATGGAGGCCGCGCTGGTGGCATTGGCAGGAAAAGAGCGCGCTCTGACCATCGCGGAGCTGACCGACCTGATAGACCAACTCGGTTTCGAGCCGCAGCTTCAAGACCTGCGCTCCTGATTAGGTGGAAGCACACCACATGGACGCAATAATAGGCGCGGGAGGAATCGGCAAGCCCGATGACCCGCTGCTCGGTCGGCTGGCTCAGGGCGAACCCAAAGCG